>ERZ772928.581-NODE-581-length-16328-cov-4.193388_pt1 | contig 16328 bp, 11 predicted proteins | sample MGYA00511686_ERZ772928 | MGnify/ENA primary metagenome ERZ772928 (study PRJEB29015, sample SAMEA2738063) | human oral metagenome | biome: human oral; feature: human-associated habitat; material: saliva | place: China | collected 2219 ... | reverse complement strand
CCTTCGCCTACCTGGACCGGCGCATCTTCTTCGCCGAATCCGTCACGCACGGGACCTTCCCCGGCGCGGTCCTCGGCGTCGTCGTCGCCTCCGGCCTCGGCCTCGGACACTCGGGCATGTCTGCGGCGCTCTACGTCGGCGCCTTCCTGGGGACTCTCCCTCTGGTCGCCCTCATGCGTCGCCTCGCCTCCGTCCCCGGGATCTCCAGCCAGGGGGCCGCGGGCATCGTCCTCACCGCCGGCTTTGCCGCCGGCTACTTCCTGGCGACCTGGTTCAAACCCCTTCCCCTCGCGGTCAGCTCGTTCCTCACCGGATCCGTCATGACCGTCTCGCCCGCGGACGTCGCGTGGGCGGGCGCCGTCGGGCTCCTCGCCGTCGGTGTCGTCGCCGCGGGGCACCGACAGCTCCTGGCCCATTGCTTCGACCCCGCCGACCCCGCGGCGGCGCGCGGCGCCTCGCGCGACGAACGCATCATCCTTGGCCTCATCCTCGCCGCCGTCACCGTCGCGATCCCAGCCGTCGGCACCGTCTTATCGATCGCCCTCATCGCCGCCCCCGCCGCCGCGCTCGCGCCCCTCGTGCGAAGCTCGCGCGCCTTCCTCATCGGATGCCCGCTGCTCGGCGCGGCGCTAGGAATCGCCGGCCTTGCGATCGCGGTCCCCGCACGCCTGAGCGCTGGCGGCACCATCGCGCTGGTGAGCGCGGGCGCCGTCCTCGCCTCGCGCGTGCCCGGCTGGATCCGTGCCCGCACCTGCGATGCCCCACGCTCTCGGCGCGTTCCCCTGCGCGCATCCCCCAGGCCTCGCCCCTGAAGGGGACGCGAGGTATCCCCTCAAAACACCCTGATAACGACGGGGTCAACCGCGCGAGGAAGACCGCCGCGGTGGTGGTCGCATGTCACGAATTGGGCGATGATCTGCGGTTTCTGCCAGGTCGATGCCAGCGGTGAGCGCCGGTGTTGGAAAAAGCCTTTCTGCGCAATTAGACTGGGAGAAAAATAGTGTCGGTCCGGCAGACCGGGGCAGCGCGCAGGAGGAGATACGATGGGAGACACCACCATTGAGGTCATCGTCATTGACGATCACCGCGTCGTCGGCCTCGGCGTGACAGCCGCGTTCGACAACCGGGGCGTCGACGCCTCAATCAGCTGGGCCCCGACCGTCCGCGACGCGAAACGGTTGAGGGGACAGGTCGCCATCCTCGACCTGCGCCTCGCCGACGGCTCCGACCCCGACCGCAACATCGCAGACCTCAACGGGCGCGCAATCCCCGTCGTCGTCTACACCTCCGGCGACGACCCGTACCTGGTGCGCCGAGCGATCGCCGGGGGAGCGCTGTCCATCATCCGCAAGTCCGCTCCCCCCGAAGACCTCGTCGAAGCCGTCCTCGCCGCCGCAGACGGCGCCACCTTCCCCACCCCCGACTGGGCCGCCGCACTCGACGCCGACGAAGATTTCGTCGCCGACCACCTGTCTGACCTCGAGGCGCGAATCCTCACCCACTATGCCTCCGGCGCGAGTTCTGCATGCGTCGCGCGCACCCTGAGCGTCTCAAAGAACACCGTCAATACCTACATCGCTCGAATCCGCGACAAATACAGGGAAGCGGGACGCCACGCCGATTCCCGCGTCGATCTTTTCCGACGCGCAGCTGAAGACGGCCTCGTCAGTTACTTCGAGTGATGCACCCGCGCACGCTCGGCCCCTACGCGCTGCAGATGCAGCGCCTGATAGTCCTCATCGCGGTTCTGGCGGCCGTTTCCATATCGATCGTCAGCGGTCCCCAGCTGATCCCGACGTGGAGCTCACCGACTGACGTCGCCCAATGGCTGGTCTATTCGCCGAACCTGATCGTGCCGACGTGCGCCGGGATGTGCGCGCTCGCGGCGACCATCACGACGGTGAGGACACGCCGGCACACGCCGACCCTGGCAGACACCGGATGGTTCCTGCTCACACGCCTCTACCTGGTGTGTTACCTGGCCCTCATGATCGCGTGCGTGGCGATGCCCGCAGTCCAGCTCGCTTCACCGATCCCGCCGGTCTACTACCAGGCGGTCGTCTCCGACACCAGCCCCATCCTGGCTCTGAACCTGCCGGCCGCGATCTGTTGCATCGCCGTCCTGCGTGGCCGTCACACCGCCGTCTACCTCAGTATTATCGCGCTCCTGCAGATCATGGCCCTCATACCGGCCAACCCCACCAACACGGTGTTCGAGACGGCGGTCGGCCCCCTCTACTTCCTACTTGTCGCTGTGACTCACGCGGGAATGCTTGAGTGGACGTTGACGACCGTTCGAGGCCTCGACCAGTCGCGTCGCAGCGCCCGTGACGCCGAGCGGGCCCTGTCCGTCGAGCGCGCCCGGGGCCGCGCGCGGGCACGCAGCAACGGACTCATCCACGACTACGTGCTCTCCGCGCTGATTCTCGCGTTCAAACCCGGGATCGCCCGCTCCGATGCGCGCGCGGGCGCCGATGCCGCTCTGCGTGCGCTGGTTCCCGACCCTCCTTCCAGCGCCACCATGGATGCCGCGCAGCTGCGCGGTGTGTTCGAGACCCTCGTCGCACCTGGGCAGCCGCATTGGAGCGTGACGTTGGACCTGCCCTCTGACCAGTGGCGGATTCCGGGCGACGTGGGGCGCGCTCTGAGCGCCGCGACCCACGAGGCGCTCAACAATGTCCGCGTGCACGCCGGTTCCGATGCCTCCAATCCGTGCAAGCCCGCCCAGTGCCGTGTTGAGGTCGTCGGACGACGGGACTGTGTACGCGTCACGATTACCGACACGGGGTGTGGTTTCGACGTGTCGCGTGGCACCGAGGGGCGCCACGGTGTGTCGCAGTCCATCGTCGAGCGGATGCGCGCGATCGGGGGGTCGGCCACCCTGGCCTCGCATCCCGGCGATGGGACGCGGGTGACGCTCGAGTGGAGCGCCCCGCGCCGCCACGTGACGAGCCGTCAGGTGGTCCGCTCGGCGATCGCCTGGAGGCCACGTGTGGGGCAGGGCGATAAGGACCCGTCGCGCACGCAGTGGGACCTGAAGGTCCGTGGCGCGGCGGAATCGCGCGGTGCTCGCCTGCTCGTTGTCGCCGGCGTTGTCTTTCACACGTACATGGTGGCGATCGAATTCAGTCACGGAGCCTACACGCACGCGGTTCCCGTCGTCCTGGCGCTGGCCCTCATGGCGGTATCGGGTGGCGCGCTCGTGGCGCCATGGCCGGGCCGCGTGGTGCCGAAGTCGGTGGCATGGGGGAGCGCCGCGGCGGTTGGCCTCATCAATGTGGCCGTGCTCGTCATGATCAGGAACACGTCGGGATGGCCGGGTTGGTCGTCGTGGAGCGCGGGCGCCTCGATGCTCCTGCTTGCTCTCCTGCTCATCCGCCAGTGCACGGCCGAGGCGGTCGTCGGATTCGCCGGGCTCGAAGCTGCCGTCGTCGCGTGGGTCGTGATCCAAGGGCGGCCACCCTTCCTGATCGTTTCCTTCTCGATCGGTCACGTCCTCACGTTCATCTTCTGGTTTGCCCTCGTGCGTTGGTCGGGTATCGCGGCGTCCGCGATCAAGCGGTCCCTGAAAGCCGAAAGCCGGGCGCGCTTGGACAAAGAGCTGCATGTCAGCGCGAATAGGGCCATGGCGGTCAAGCTCGCCGACGTGTCCGTGCGCGTGCGAGGAACACTGGAGGCGATCAGGGATCAGGAGCTGACGCCGGAGCTGTCCATGAAGGCGCTCCTGCTGGAGGCTGAACTGCGCGATGAGATCCGCGCGCCTTACTTCACGGGGACCGAGGTCGTGGCGGCTGCGAGGCGCGCGCGGAGCCGAGGCGTCGAGGTTGTGCTGTTCGACGACCGGGGTGATGCTACCCGCGGTGGGAGCACTCAATACGAGGAGCGTTTGCGTACGCGCATCGTCGAGCGTGCCGTCGCTGCCCTCGACGAGGCCGTGGCTGGGCGTGTGGTTGTGCGCGCCTGTCCCGCGGGCAGGCCGTGGGCGGCGACGATCCTCACCGACGCGGGGCTGGCTGTCGTGGAGGCCAAGGAAGGCGCCGTCGAGGTGGGGGAGGCGGGCGACTAGCGTCCGGTGCCTGGGGCGCTGTGGGGGCCGCCCATCTGGGCGGCCCCCACACTCGTCGGGCCTCGCGCGTTGGCCCTACTCGTTGGTGATATGGCGATCGAGCCAGGCCCTGAGATCCGGGTACAGGGACGGGTTCTTCGACAGGGGCACCCACAGGTCCGGCCTCATGCGGGCGATCTCCGCCTGAACGTCCCACGGGGTGGCCGGATCGATGGCGTCGTCAATCGTGAACCTGCTGGCGGGGGAGGGCGTCGCGCGCGTCATGTCCAGGTCGTTATCCTCCGGCGCGGCGGCCCCGTCGGCTGGCGACGCGGGTTGCGGCTCCTGTGAGGGCGGCTGCGGGGCGGGGGGCTCCGTTGCCTGTTGCGGGGCGGGCGCAGCGTCGGGCTCGGGGGCGACGAGTGGGCCGATTGAGATCGGCTGGTTTACCGGTGCGGCGTCAGTGGATGATGGAAGCGGGCCGATCGAGATAGGGCGGTTTGCCTCTTCTGCGGCGCCCTGCTGCGGCGCGGGCGGTTGCGTCTCAGCCGGCGCGGAAGGGGGCATGGACGCCTGGGGTGCCCCGGCCTCGTACATGCGAGCCTGCGTCCCGCCCATCGGCGGGTTCTGCGCCATCATGGGCGCGGTCGGCATCCCCGGCGGCTGTTGCGTGGCGGCGAAGGCCTGCTCGACCCACGCCCGGTATGCCTGCGCCTCCTGTTCGTTGGTGGCCGGCACGGTCCTCCACGGCTCGGGGTCGACGGCGGCGAGCGGATCGGGCAGCAACGCGGGACCGAAGTACGGGTACAGGTACGCCAGGCCGGCTCCCGCGAGTATGACGAGCAGGGGGAGTATTTTCGTCGCGTCGTTGTCTGTGGTGAAGAACCAGAGGGCGCCGATGGCAATCAGGCCGGCGCCGGCGAGAATCGGAATGTTGTGTTTTACTGACGCTTCCATTGTGTCTTACTTTCTTCGCTCGTTATGACGCAGTAGGGATCGCGCAACCGTAGCGCTCTGATGACTCGTCGCTCCAAATTGGCCAGGCTCTTTGCTTCGGGTACCAGACCGTTGAGTTGTCTCGCTTGGGGGACGCTCCACGACAGTGATCCGTCGTCTTCGAGAGACAGCATCGCGATCCAGTTGGGGGAGCCGAACTTCCATCTCAGGGTGAAGAAGATCGTGCTCTGGTCGTCGCTTCGCACTTTGAAAATGGTGGCACCCAACCAGTTGAGCGACTCTGTGCCTTCAGGAACGTCGATCGCCGCCCACGCGGCGTCGAGGAGTTCTGGCGCCGACGCCGACCGCGGCGTCACGCGGTGTGAGCGCCCGACGGCGCCTTCGCCCTCACGGTGGCTTTTCCGGAAGATGAGCTGACGGGCCTTCGCCTCGGCTTCCTGTCGCAGCCGGATCCACCCGTAATAGAGGAAGCCGAGCGCGACGAGAATGAGGAGTGCTATCGCAAGTTCCATGAATTGTTCTCCTATGAATCAAACAATGGTACGAAAGAGTGGTGAGGAGTCAGCAAAGCCGACCTTTGTTTCCTCACAACGTGCGGGACTGGGCGTCGCTATTGTCCGCGCCCGCCGACGACTAGCGTCACAGCGGTCCCCGGCCTCGCGGCTCTCAACTGGAGGGTTCCTCCACAGTCGCGTTCTCGGCCTCCGTCACAGTCCCTGCGTCGTCCTGGTCGGTCGAATCCGTGACGAAACGAGACGCCGCGATGAACAGGTCGAAGAGCTCGAGCATGAGGTGCTTGATCATGGCCATCTGCGTGACGAAAGAGACGATTACGATCTGCTTCGTGTCGGGCACGTGCGCCCAATAATCGACGCGCATCCGCTCGAATTGAAGCTTCTCCGCCTCGGCGCGTAAGGCCGCCTCCTCCGGCGTCTCGTCCTCGGGGGCCTCGACGTGGAACGAATCATCCTTCTCGATGAGCACGCGGCGCAGTGCCCGGAAGTTCGCGCCCTCAACTTCCACGAACTCGTCGTCGGCGTCCTCGAAGCCCATTCGGAGGATGCCAAACACCTCCTCGCTCTCGGTTCCAATCGCGGGGCTCATGCGCAGCCCCGGCGGCTGATAGACCGTGATGTTCACAGGGAAAGGCGCATCCTTTTCCAGCTCCTTGCCGAAGTACATCGCGACGGCGCCGCCTTCCATGGCCTCGGCGCACGCATCGACCACCTGATCGTGCATCTGACGACGCAGCACGGCCGCGTCGTCCGCCGGGCCGACAATGCCCTGGACCATGCGCTCGACGTCCTGTTCCGAGGCCCCCTCATCCGTGATCGCTACGGGGTACCAGGTGCCCGGAAGCGTGAAGATCAGGCGAGGTTCATCGCGGGTATTGTTATCGCTTGTCATCGTTGATTCTGCTTTCTCGCATGGAGGTCAGATGTCGGTTGGGACGGTGACCGGAACCCACGTCGGACGCTCGGGCTCCGGTAGGAGGATAGGGGCATCCCACCGCTGCTCCGATTTCTGCGGATGGTCGTACAAAAACCAGTTCTGTTGGTCGTACTGTCTCTTCATTGCGTCGAGTCCGTGTCCTCGCTTGAGGTCGTAGGAATGGTTCAGATCCTCCACGGATGCCTGGACTTCGATCTGCTTCCCATATGCCTCCGGCAGGGTGCTCCGCCTCTGCAGTAAGGTCAGTGGATCGGTGGTGAAGTGGTAGTTTTCGACGCGGGCACGCGCATCAACGTCGGAGGTGAAGAAACCGTTTTGTATTGCCGACTCTCGAGCGAGCGTCATGCTCGTGTAACTCAATCCCGCAGCGTTGAAGGTCGTCGCCTTCGACCCCGTCGCGATCGAACCCGCCGCCGCCAGCTCCCCGCCCAGGGAATGGCCGGCCAGGGAGAAGTTGCCCGCGGTGACGCCGTTGGCCATTAGGCGCTGTTTGACGCTTGTCGCGGCGACAATTGCCTGACGGACTTGCGGCGAAGTGTCCGCTGCTCCCAACACATCGCTGGTCACGTCGCCTTTCGGATCGCCGAAATAGGTTCCGTCGTAGGACAGGACGTAGCGCCCGTTGTCGTCACGGAAGAGCGTCGCGTGGAAGCCGGTTCTCTTGTCCTCGAGGATCGTCGGATCGATACCCAGTTTCCGCAGCTCCGCCGGCCTCACCTCGTGCCAGCCGGGAGGCTCCTTCCAGTCTCCGCGTGGGTGGGGCCTGCCTGCGAGGTCCATCTTGTCCCGGATGAGGCCCTCCTTGCCCGGGCGCGTGTTGATGGTGTCCGTCGTCTCCCCGTTGTCACCGTAACCGACGCCAGACGGCCCATGTTTGCGCTCGGCTTCGTCGAGCTGGGCGTTATGTGCCTGCATGAGTAACTTTTGACGGCATCCCAGCAGGGCAGCAGCTCCTAATGTGAGAAACAGATGGAGGTAGGCGCCGAACTCTGAGTGTTGTAGGGCGTTGAGCCCTGAGCCCCCTAGTGTGGAAAGAACAACGATTCCGAGGGAGACGACCCCCAGAACGATAATCGTACCAAGAACTACGCTGGCCGCTTTGCCAACTATCTTGAGAGCTTCAACTATCTTGTCTATAAACTCCTTGAGAAATTTTTTCCACTCGCTGAACTCTGCGAGTGCCTTGCCGACATTTGCGATGAACTGATTAATTTTATCGATCAGGTTGTCGTTGGTGCTGGATATCGCCGTGTCGATCTTGGAGATGGTTGCGTTTGCAACAGCATCCACGATCATTTGTTCTTTTTTGATATCCGACGCAGCCCCGGTCATAGCACCGGCAGCACGCTTTTCGTCGGCGCACGCCTGTTTATAGGCGTTTTGCGCGTTTGTGACGTTGGTAGAGGGGGCGTGCGAATCTTTCAGTGCCTCAAGCTGACGCTTGGTCTTTTTCACGGATTCCTGGGCGGCGCTGTGCTGTCGCTTGGCGGTCTCTCCTCGGGCCGCCGCTGCGTCGGCTCGCTTGTGGCAGTCGGCGAGCACCGTCTGGTACTCGCGCAGCGCCAGGCCAGTATTCAGGTAGCGACCGTGCGCTGCCTCCAAGTTTTTCTTGGCGTTCTTCACCTGCCCGTACGTTGCGACGACAGCGAGCGAATTCGAGGTCGTCACAAACTTGCTGAGGCCATCGATCGCGGACTGGATGCTGTTCGCGGAGGTGATCAGCCCCTCGACCTTCGTTTTCAGGGCGGTGGGATTACCCGGAAGAGTGCTCATTTCTGCTTTCTCCTCAGCGCGTTCTCGAGGTCTCTGTCCAGATCCTCGAAGGTTTCGGCGATGGCGTCGAAGGTCTTCGCCAGCGCCTCCAGGTGCTCGCGGAAACGCCCCCGGGTGGTGTCCCAGTTATTGCCGAACTCCCTGACCTTTCCCGCGAGTTTGTCGTGGCCGACAACAGAGGCAACGTCCAAGGCGTCGATCCTCGCATCGTCCAACAGCGATGCCGTCGCGCGCAGGGACTTCGACCGGTTACGCAACTCGGTCGTGTCGAGTGACAGGTTCACCATGGCGTTTCCTTTCTGCATCGAGCCTGGGGCGCGGGCACTCGCCCCGCGCCCCAGGAGACGATGACCTTACTTGCCGATGGACTGCGCCAGCTGTTCGTCGGTCTGCTGAAGTGCCTGAGCGGCCTTGTTCAGGTAATCGGCCATGCCGTCGATCCCCTGGATCGTGCGGGTCGCGCCCTGGGTGAACTCCTGGTAGGCGGTGTCGAAGGCGCCCGAGGCGCGCGACGTCGTAAAGCCGTTCTGAACCAGCTGCTGGACCAGCGAGCGCAGCTCGTTGAGCTTGGTCTGCAGATCGTTCTGACCGTTGCGCAGACGAGTCGCCGCGGACTGCATCTGGTCGTAGGTGACATTCAGGTTTGCCATTGTGTTCCTCCGTTGAGAATGGGATACCCGGGGTGGGTATCGAGGTCTGGTGTGTTCGGGCCGACGGTTCCCACGTCGGATAGGGTGATTAGCCCGTAACCTCAAACTATCATTCGGTCTTGTCATGGGCGATGGGGACTAGTCCCCATCGGGTCTTGTCATACTCGGGGCACCTGCACTTTCCACTGCTTACCGGACTGGACAAAGTACCCGCGGCCCGGCACGGCCTCGCGCCCAGAGACGCCGGGCACGGCGACGCCGACAGCGTTCTCGCCCTCACCGGGCGAGGGACACAGGACGATCCCGGTTCGCCCGCTGCGCACGCCCGATGCCAGCGAGCCGCCGAACGACCAACCCGACACGTCGGCCTCGGCAACGACCAGATGACCGTTGGCCTTCGACGAGGCGATGGCGTCCTGTAGCTGCTGATCGCACGCGGAGAAGGAGAACTCTCCGATGCCCTCGACGAAGAGAACGACTCCCGGTGTGTTGTCGGGTGCCTCCTCCTCGAACAGGTGAGCGTGCTTCATCAGCATGGACGCGATCTTGTCCGCCCCCTGCGCCGTCTCCGTCCACAGCGGTTCCCTCGCCACCAGGGAGCGGCGTGCGCTCGCGTGCAGCATGACCGCGTTTGGGAATGCGCGGTGGACGCTGCGGGCCAGCCACCGGACCATGTTGGTCCTGCCCGACTGGGCGGGGCCGGTGATGGCGACAGTGCCCGCAGGGCGCAGCGGCATCGGAGCGAGCGAACCAGCCTCGACGCCGATGACCGGGCGTCCATCGACAGTGAGGTCGACCTCGCGCGCCGGTATATCGAGCGGCAGGGAACGGATCGGCGCCGGCCGCGTGCGTTGACGCATGTACCTGGTCCCGGCGAGCGACTCGATTTCCCTGGCCTGCGCGAAGTCTGTGACGTTCGTGCCCAGGATCGGCAGCTGCAAGAGGTTCGGGTTGCCCACCTGCATCGCGCGACCGGGCGCGCTCGACGCGCTCAGGACATCGCGTGGAAGATTGAAATAGAGGTAGGCGTCCTCGTCGGTCAGTCGCAGGACCACTTTTCGTTGGAAAGACGCGGCGATCGAGTTCGGAATGGCCTGCGGTCGATCGGCCGACACCGCGAAGTGAACGCCGACTTCGCGCCCATCCGACAGGACCTGCTGGAAGCGGCTCCAGATCGCCGCGTAGCGTCCAGTGAGCTGGTACGTCTCGGCGAACGCCGCGATCCCGTCGATGAGCACCAGGTAGCGGGGTTCGTCCTTCTGTCCCGACAGCTCGCGGTAGGAGGTCAAGTGGTTGGCGTTGATCGCCTTGTAGGAGACTGAGCGTTCTTCGACGATGTCGCCGAGCATGGTGATGAGCTTCGCGATTCGCTCGTCGTCGTCGCCGACGATGACGTCGCCGACGTTGGGGAGCTTCTTGAGCATGTCGAGGCCGCCGCCAGCGAAGTCGAGGGCGTAGACATTGACGGGACCGGAGCGAGGCGTGATGCTCGCGGCGATCGCGAGTGAGCGCAGCGCTGTCGTCTTTCCGGAACCCGACGCCCCGTAGTAGGCGATATGTCCATCCTGATCGGGGCGGAAATACTCGACTTCCTGCGTCTGTTCCTCAGGATCGTCCAAGACTCCGAGGACGATCTTATCGTCGGAGCGTTGGGGCAAATGCGCGAGGTTGTAGGTCTGCGCGAGTTCGGGTAGCCACGGCTTGCGAGGCGGGCGAATCTGCGCTTTCTCGGCGGCCGCGCGAATCGTGCCAACGACGCGGGAAATGTCAGTGGGGACATCGTCGCGAGGCTTGGGGGGTTCGGGCGTCTTCCACGGTTGAGGCATGCCGAAGCACAGTGCTTCGATGTCAACCTGCGTGGTCTTGAGACCGTCGGTCGTGCGGGCGCCGGGGTAGGCCGACTGGAACACCGAAATCCTGCCGGGTCCCGTTTTCGCAGCGGCACGACCGGGCGTGTTCTGCGGGAAGTGGGCGGCCATGTGGTCGCCGAGCACGTCCTGGGAATCGTCGGTGTCGGCCATGCGCAGGGCGACGCGCAGGTTCGTGTTCGCACGGAGGTTGTCCTTGATGACACCAGCGGGGCGCTGCGTCGCAAGGATAAGGTGGAGGCCGAGGGACCGTCCCCGCTGCGCAACGTCGACGACGCCGTCGATGAACTCCGGGACCTCGTTCACGAGCGCCGCGAACTCGTCGACAACGATGACGAGCGAGGGGGGACAGTCGGGATCCCCGGACTTCTCCAGGGTGACGAGGTCCTTCGCCCGTTTCTCGCTCAGCAGTCGCTCGCGGTAGCGCAGCTCTGCGCGCAGTGAGGTCAGGGCGCGGCGCACCAGGTAGGGCGACAGGTCGGTGACCAAGCCGACGGTGTGCGGCAACTCCGTACACTGCTCGAAGGCGGAACCGCCCTTGTAATCGACGAACAGGAAAGTCAACCTGTCAGGCGAGACCGATTGGGCCATGCCGAGGACCCACGCCTGCAAGAACTCGGATTTGCCGGCGCCAGTGGTGCCGCCGACCAGCGCGTGCGGGCCGTGCACGCGCAGGTCCAGCTGCATGGGTTCGCTCGCGCCCTGGCCAACGAGGGCGGCCAGAGGAACGGCGGGGATCTTCTTGTGTGGGCGCCCGGGAGAGCGGTCGATGATCGAGTGCGAGGCCCTCCATCGTTCGATGAGCGCGTTGGGATCGTCCGCCAGTTCCTGGCCCGTCAGGTCCACGTAGGAGATCGAGCCGGGCAGGTCCGAGTCGTCGTCGACGGGGACGCCCGCGTCAAAGAGAGGCGAGAGTGCCCTGCCCAGGCAAGCCAACTCCTCGTCGGACACGCGGTCCACGGACACGTCCTGGAGCGCGCGCGAGGCCCGGACATCGCCGATGGACGCCTGAGCGCCATTGAAGGCGATGAACGAGCGGCACGCCGCTGGCAGCTCGGCGAACGTCGGGGCCATCCACACGACATAGATTCCCCTGTCGGGGCCGAGCTCAGCAATGCGGTTCAGACGCGCTCGGTCCACCAGCACGTCGTCGACGAAAACGACCACCGCGGGAATGGGATTCGGATACTCCTTCGTTGAATCCTCGCCCGAGGCCTCCTCCTTCGGTGCGGAAGAAACGTCGGGGCCTCGGTCGCAGACCTCGCTGGGATCTCCCTTACTGCGTGCCTCGAGGAGTCCCTCAAGCTGCGAGAGCACAACCTTGCCCGAGGCGGAGTCGGAGGCCAGGTGGATGCCGGAGCCGAAGGGGGAGTGCGGGGACGAGGAATGGGGAAGCCACTTCATCCACTCCCAGCCATCCACCCGTTCGGCGGAGGTCAGGCACGTGACGATGACCTCTGCGGGGGAGTATTGCGCCGCCAACTGCGCCGCAATCGCGCCGCGCGCCTGCCTGAGAATATCAGCCGGGCCGCACAGGCCCAAGCCGCCGGAGGCCCGAAGATCCGCAACGAGGGGAACGTGTGCGACCCGGGAATACTCGTCAGCGAGCGCACGCACCCTGGCGATGGCCTCCGGAAGCCCAGAGCGCTGATCCGCCCCTTCGATGGTGACCCTCGCGACGTCCGTGCCCTGACCGAGCCGAAACTTGAGGAACTCCGGGTGTTCCGGCCGCCGCATCCACAACGAACCGTCGCGACGCAGGGCCCCCGCAATGACCTGGTCGATCGGAGGATACTGCGCGTGGCGTGATTCCACGTCCTCGCGCCGACTCTCCTCCAGGTCCTGGTACGTGATGCGCAGGGCATCCTCGAAGCGTCCCATGGCCTCGGCGAACTCGGTTTTCGCCTGCCTGCGCTGATCCCACCACGAGCCGAGCATGATGACCGGGCTGAGGACGACGAACAACAGGCTCGTCAGCTGTCGGGTCATGAGGAACATGCTCACGCCCATAATCAGCGGCGCGATGAGGCCGATGATCGGGAAACGCGAGGGCTTGGGACGCGTGGGCGCCTCGGGGAGCTTGACGGTCCGAGCGCTCGTGTGAGGGATGACCTGGGGCGACCTGATGAAACCAATGTCAGTCGATTCCCCCGTCGACTCGGGCATCTTCGTCTGAACCAGCTGGATTTGCGTGTCCCCGAGGAGAATCACGTCCCCGGGGGTCACCGTGGCATGCTGGACGCGATGGTTGCCGACGAGAACGCCGTTGGCGGAATTAAGGTCATGAATCTCGATACAGGAGCCAACGGTAATACGCGCGTGAGTCTTTGACACTCGCCGATCGTTGAGCATCACCGTACAGGAGGGCGCGCGGCCCACGGTGGTGCCGCCGAAGTACAAGGGCACGCACATGCCCCTGTCGTTTCCATCCAAGACGCGCAGCTCGCCGGCGACGCCGCCCGCGGTGATCGCGTCCTTCGTCGACACGATGTCGACGAGAGACCCCGATTGAAGTCCCGTCTCGGTGACGAAAGCAGACGAGGGGAGAACCGAAGCGATGCGCCCGTCCGCAGGATCCAGAACACGAAGGGTCAGAGAATCCGGAGAAGCGAGTGTTCCCGCGCTCTTAGACGGACCCGAGGACGCGAGGGCAGCCGCGACATCGCCGACAGTCGCAGTTGAGTCGGTGGTGACCAGCAGGTCATTGTCACTGTGTCCGCGCCCGCGCAGCGTCAGTTTGATTTTCATCTCCGGTCCTTCCCGGTGGGCGCTTGAGAGGCGCGGTTACGTTGTTTCTCCTCGTCGAGAAGATGCAGGTCGACGCTGGAAACCAGCCGCGCGGCGACCGCGTATTCGACCAGTCGGACGCGCCGGTGCGTCGCCAAGGACCCGGGCCGGCCTCGCATGCCGGGAACACCCATCCGATCGAGCTTGTCGGCGACGTTGTCGAGTTTTCGGTTGAAACGGGTGATCGACCACCCCAGCCTGGCCGCCGCCTCGACGTTACGAGGAATGTCGGTGGGACCCGACCCCGCCTGCGTCAGCCAAGGTTCGCACAACGCCAGAATCAGCAGGTATTGCGACGGCGTGAACCGTGCTTCCCCGACGGTGACCTCGCCGGAGTCGACGGCCGGGGCACTGTAGCTGCGGAACGTCGTCCCCTTCACGGTGATGGAGAACTCATAGGTCGTGGGACCGGCCGCGAACACGACGACCACCGAGTCGAACACAAGCGGGATACGAGCCCCGGGGCCGACCCGCGCCTGCATGGACCCGGATTCGTCGGCGACGGTGACCGCGATGCGCGACCCGACGTTATCCAACCACCACATGCCGTCGTGACAGCTGATGCGCACGAGGCGCCGATGCAGGAACGGATTGTCGTCGATACACAGGTCGGCTTCGCGTCCGATCAGGAATTCCTGATCCGCGCGGATCGGGTAGATCTCGCCGCAGTAGTCGACAACCGCCGACTCCTCCACGATCGCCTCGTGCTCGTTGCCCGCGGTGCTCATGGCGTCTCCACGCACTCGATGGCCTCGTTGGACGAGCGCCCGTCCGAATTACGCACGGCGACGGACAGACACGTGCGCCCAGGCACGGTGGGCACGGTGACCGAGGTTTCTTTCGTCTGGCGTACCGCGTGCTCTTCCTTCGGGTCCTCGACGTGGTACAGGTACGTGGTTCCCGCCCCCGCCGAGTCCCACGTGAAGGTCACGCCATCGGGGGTGAGCGTCCCCGACAGGCCGGTGACCGACGCGTTCGTGTTGGCCGAAGGAAGCCCGTCAAGCGGAGGAGCGTCGGCCGCGGACTGCGTGGGAGCCTTCGTGGTTCCCTCACCGCGCAGCACCGTCCACACGCCGAAGGCGATGCCTCCGAGGAGCAGAACCACGAGCAAGAACCCCGCCACGACCGCGCCGAAGCCCTTGGATGAGCGTTCCTCGTCCTCGGTCCCTGCCACGTCCCCCGACGCGCTCGCGGGCGTGTGCGCAGAGGCGGGCGCCTGCGCAGAGGAGGGTGCGTGCGCGGGTGCGCTCGCGGGCGCCGGGGCGGGGTCCACCTTCGTCAAGACGGTGACGGTTCGGTCGTCCTCGTCCGCGATGGACGAGGCCGGGGTCGGGGCATGCGAGGAGAAAACGGCGATCGGCGCGGCGCTGGTTTCATCCCCCTCGTCGTCCTCGTAGGTGGCGGTGGGCCCCTCCACGCCCATGGCCTCGAAGGGAGTGGGGGTCAGGCGCAGCGAGGACTGGACGTGCTGCAGGGCGAGGGCGAATTCGCGCGCCGACTGGTAGCGCCGCTTGTGGTCTTTCGACATGGCGATCGCGAGGATACGCTCAAGTTCCGCGGGCACATCGCTTCGACCGATGGCGGGAACAGGGGAGCGCAGCACCCGGTTGAGCACGGAGAGTTCGCGGTTGTCTCCTCCGGGAACCTCGAAGGGCGAGTGGCCCGTCAGGATGCCGTGCACGGTGGCAGCCAGGGAATAGACGTCGATCGTGGGCCCGAAGGGGCCTGTCCCGTCCTGCTGTTCGGGAGGCGCCCACGCGACGGAGAACCCGCCGGCTGTTTCCTCGTCCGTTCCTGTCTGCGCGGCGATGCCGAAGTCAGTGAGGACGGGGTGCCCGAACTGTGTGAACAGGATATTCATGGGCTTCACGTCGCGGTGAATGATCCCGCGCTGGTGAAGCGTCTCGACCGCTCCGGCGATGCGCACGCCGATGTCGAGCGCTTGCGACACGGGGATCCGGTGCTCTTTGGAGCGCTGGCCCAAGTGTGGGGGAGGACAGTATTCCATGACCAGGTAGTGGCGGCCGTCGTCCGTGATTCCCGCCGTGTAAAAGGACACGATGGACGGGTGGTTGGAGACGCGGGCCATCAGGTTGACTTCCGCGTCGAAGGCGGCCGAGGCCTGGGCATTGGAGTCCGGTCGCAGGACCTTGACCGCCACGTCACGCTGGGGCATCTGCTGGCGGAACAGGTAGACGTCGGCAAAACCGCCCGAACCGAGGTGCCGGACGAATGTCGCGTTGGGAATCGCTGGGGGGTCAAGTGGCCGTCGCATTACTCCTCCATCCGGAACGAGATCTCTTCGCCCAGTTCGACGACGTCTCCCGGTTTGAGCACCGTGGGAACGTTCTCGTCCAGGCGCACGGGGGCCTGCCCGGGGCGCGTCAGGTACGTTCCGTTATTGGAACCCAGGTCGTGCAGGCGCACGTCCCAGTCGTCGATCCGTAGCTCGCAGTGGCTGCGTGAAATCTGTTTGCGGGGGCTTGGGACGATGACCAGGCGCGCGGGTTGCCGGCCGGCGCCTGCGCTCGATCGCGGGCGACGCCCGATGATGATGTCCTGGTCCAGTGCCACTTCTTCCCCCGTCGACAAGACGATCCGGCCCAGGCTGGGGCGCGGGACGGTGACGGAGCTGCTACTCAGCGGAGACGAGCAGATCCTGCACGACGAGGCATGGGTCGCGTTCGGGTGGCCTTTTTCGCACAAGACGGCCAGGACCTGCGGCCCGACCGCGGCGGGGGAGGAGTGTGCGGCCGGCGAGGCCTGCGCGGACGCAGCCTGCGATGACTCGTCGGG
>ERZ772928.578-NODE-578-length-16395-cov-9.462179_pt1 | contig 16395 bp, 18 predicted proteins | sample MGYA00511686_ERZ772928 | MGnify/ENA primary metagenome ERZ772928 (study PRJEB29015, sample SAMEA2738063) | human oral metagenome | biome: human oral; feature: human-associated habitat; material: saliva | place: China | collected 2219 ... | reverse complement strand
CCCTTCTTAATCATTTCCTGTTCTTTTTCTGTAAAATCTTTTAATTCCATTCGATAAATCCTCCTATTTTCTCTATGTTAAATTATATACTAATCCATATAAAACTACAAATGGACTGTTTGGAAATATGTGCAATACTAAATAAGAAGACTCTGATTTTTAATTATAAATCTTCCTTCTTAGTCACTTCCCATACTTCTGATTGAGAGCCTTCACTATCTATGACATATCACTGGATGTAAGTGATAAATGTTTCATTTTTATTGGATTTCGACTGGAGGTGATTGCATTTACCTATAATGACTATCAAGAATAAATATAAAATGCCTAATACAGCATTCATATTAGATTTCCTCTAGATATTAACCAACTTATCATTATCCATGATAAAAGGTTTAGCTAGACCTTCTCCTGTATAGTCCTCATACTTGGTATTTAGATATTTGTAACAATCTTCTATAGTTGCAAATTTAATGGCTTGATAAGGTTCTTCAAAAGTTAATTTCTCTACAAATAAGAAACCATCATCAGCTGGCACTAGAACTCCAACGTGCCCAACAAACAAATATTCCCCGTCTAGATTATCGTGTAACACGACAGAAAGCATTCGAGCTTTGTCGTTAAATTGAAATTGAGAAAAGAATTTTTCCATCTTCTCAGCATGGACCTTGACATCCGTAGTGGCCTCTGTTTTTACCCTAGAAAAAAGCACATCAAACTCTTCCTTGTCTTTGGAATCAAAAACCTGACCTTTATCAATGGCATCATTATCTAGGAAAAGTAAGTCATCGTTTTTTTCTAACTTAGGAATTGTAATACTATGTTTCAAGAGACAGTAACTATTGATACGACAGTTGGTACCAACAAAATCTCCTTTCTTTTGCTTCCATAGATTGCTGATTTTTTCAACATCGTACTCAGTTTTTGAAAAAGAAGAAAAATCTCCAGATAAACCAATCGACCCTACAATTGTATTATAGTCATTTACAAGATTAAAAAAGTCATCTACACTCCTTGAATCCAAATGTGCTGATAAGAGGCTTTTAACTTCTTCAGAACTAACCTGATTATTGAGATTGCTATATGAAGCCTTCCAAGAACTTGCTTTCTTAGTAGAACTAATTTGAGTCTGACTTGTTTTTTCTGCATCTGTAGTGCTAGGATTTTGATGACAGGCAGCTAATCCTAAAAGTAATAGAGAACAAATCCCTAGCCTTAGAATGTTTTTCGATTGGTTCATATATTTCTCCTTTTACAAGTTTTATAAAAACACTATTAACTAAGCATTAATAGTGTCAATTAGTTTTCTATCTTTATTATACTATATAACTTTTAAAAAAGACTGTAATCTTCAAAAATCATTGAAACTAACTTCTAAATGTTTGGACTAATCTTTTTTTAGCCTCTTTTTGACTTTCAAATAGATTAATAGGAGCAACACCAAATTCCACAATAATAGTATGATATGACTAGCAGATATCGCTGATATTTTAAAACTTTCAGAAATAGTTTCGTAATAAATATATGGTAATACTGCAGGAAATACACGTTCAATATAGGGTATAACTAATATTGGAAATAGTAGCAAAGTAGCTATCGCTGTCATCGAACTCTTAAAAAATAAAGTTAAATAGTATGCAATCAAGAAACATAAAATACTACTAAATAGGTAAGAGAAAAACTGGATTACGCTAACTTCTTGAATACCTCCTTTAAAAATAAAGAAACTTACGATAACTAAGAATGATAAAATAGCTTGTAATACACAATCTATCAATTCAACAATAATGATTTTTTGTGTACTACTATTTTTGTTTCCAGTTACTAAATAGACTATTTTAGATTCTGGATTCTCAACTTCCATAGAGCCATTTATCAGGCCACCTATCATAAATAAATAAGATGTGATTACCAAAATTTGATTCATTGATAACACAATAGTATTATCATTGATTTCAAATGTTATCAAACTAAGAATACAGATAAGTAAAATTAACAATAACTGACTTAAAATTTGTATTTTCACCGCAATCAAACTATATTTTTTATAAATAAGAGCATATATGATTTCATCCATATTACTTGTCCTTCTGATTTTTATACCAAGCTTTAATATACATCAAAATAGTTACTATTGATGCTTGAGATAACAATAATAACAAACCATACATTTCCGAAGGATTATTATTTTCTACTCTTCCAAATACAAATGACTTTGCACCTATTAGGGGGAGTAAATGTTCAAGTGTCGGAGAAAGGACTCTCAATATACCTGATAAAGTGATAACAAGAAGGCTTACAATAATAATGACAGATGGAATAGGCTTTCTTGTTATTGTTACTAAAAACATTGAAAGCAATGTCAATGTTATGGCAAAGATAATGATTCTTAACGTTACTTCTAAAATAAGACTTAGGGTGAGATAACTTTTTAATGTTCCATCTAACATTTCATAGAGCATTGCACTATTTATGAGAGAGAGAACAATTGTCAAGGTACTGACTACAATTATCCCAGAGAAAATCTGACCTGTTAAAACTGTCTGCCATTTTGGTGTTAATAATTTAGTTAATGATTCCTGACCAAATTTGTACTCCGTAGATAGAATGAGTGCAAATAAGATTGGGGAAAATAGAATACTAGATTGATAAGGGGAAGATAATACCGCATCCCTTACTGTTTGAAACTCTGTTAATTGACTAGTCCTATCTTCAAGTATAAGAATATCTGTATTCCCATTTGCTATCGCATTAATGACTTGAATATTTTGAAAGGTAAAGAATACACTGATTCCAATCACAATTGCTACACCCATCCAAAAGAGTGGCAATGATACTATTTTGTATAGTTCACTACGAATATTTTTCATAAAGCACTCCCCCATCTAATTTGTAACAGATTTAAAATAGGCTTCCTCAAAAGAGCCATATTCTTCAAGAACATCTTTGCTACTAGCATCAATGACTACCTTACCATTAGACAAGCCTACAATTTTATCAACTGTAAGTTCTAACTCATTCATATAATGGCTTGTGATTAAAACTATTTTACCGTTTCTCACAAATTCTCTTAGAAACTCTCTAACCCATCTAATTCCATCTGGGTCGAGTCCATTAATGGGTTCATCTAAAATAAGTATTTTAGGATTCGCTAAAATAGCCGTAGCCAGCCCCAGTCTTTGTTTCATTCCAAGAGAGTAGTCTTTTATCCTTTTATTACCAACATCCTGAAGGCCAACTATTTTTAAACATTCTAAACATCTCTGCTTATCTATACCACTAGTTAAAGCAATCCACCTCAAGTGACTATAGGCTGTCCTTGTTGGATTGGGTTGAAAACTATCTAAAAATGCACCTACATATCTGAAGGGGTATTTCCCTAATTCTTCATAATTTTTTCCATCAAAAGTCGCTCTGCCTTCATCTGGCCAAATCAAGCCAAGTAAAATTTTTATTAAAGTTGATTTACCAGACCCATTCGGCCCAATTAGTGCTGTTACCTCCCCTTCGTTTGCTGTAAACGAAATTTTTGAAAGAACAACCTTATCGCTAAAAGCTTTACTAACATTTTCTATTTTAATCATTTACCCTTATCCTCCTTTTGCAAATATAATTATTTGAAATTTAGATAAATCCATTTCTTCACCACTTGGTATTCCATCAACTTCTAGCCATGCATGAGCTATAAATGCTACTACTTGGAAAGCTGAAACCCGAACTGAAGTTCATCTATCTATTACTCCTCGTAGCATAACTGCAACTGCCCTTTGTAAACACCCATTACCTGCACCATTTGTCAAAGTTCGATAGCTACCGATTTTTGTAATAGTTGGTTTTTGGTACATAATATTCTCCTTCCTATTATTCATATTACCCTAGAGCCATTTCAAACGAGTAACAACTATGTTTATCTGCTAAATCCTGAGCAAATTGATTTAACTTACCACATATATTACTGATTGGGAGTTTTGAACTACTCTCAGAAAAACATGCTATAGAATCATTCCTGATCCCTCATAGTGACTATTAGGGCAGATGATAAGTTGTCATCTACATTTTATATTTTACAAAAGGAATATCGGAAAAATATCAGAATTTCTGATTTCTATGTAATTTTTTTGATTCCAGATTATCGTATTGTCATCTACTAGTGATAGAGTAACAGACTATATACTCATTTCCATAAGAAGTCTGTATGATTTAGATTATTATTACCCTATATCATTACTTGAGGGTAAATATGGTATAATATAATTAGAATATATTTTAAAAGGAGAGGCAATTATGAAATACAAAGTCCTAGTCATAGATGACGATATTGCCATTTTAAGACTTATTAAAAATGTTCTAGAGAATAAAAACTTTGTCGTAGATACACGGACTGCTATTCCAGAAATTGATATCTGTCATTTTATCGGCTATGATTTAATTATTTTAGATATCATGATGCCCCACGATGGAATTGAAATCTGTAAGTACATCCGAGAATTTATTTCTGTTCCAATCCTATTTTTAACAGCCAAAAATTTAGAAGAGGATATTGTGTATGGCATACAGTCCGGTGCAGATGATTATATTACAAAGCCATTCAGCATACCTGAACTAGTAGCAAGAGTACAGATGCATATCCGTCGAGAAGTGCGCAATCATCATTCTAGTGAAATTCTACAATTTGGACCTCTCGCAATTGATAAAACGAAAGAAGAACTTAGAATTGCGGATATACATATTCCCACTACAAAAAGAGAGTTCCAATTAATTTTGTTACTCTCCAGCAATCCAAATAGAATTTTTTCAAATGACGAACTCTTTAATTATCTTTATCCTCACGATTCTGAAACACAGGGGAGATCAATAACAGAGTATGTATATCAAATCAGGCAAAAATTAAAACCTTATGACATTAATCCAATTAAAACAATCTGGGGAGGTGGTTATCAGTGGATAACGCTCTGACTTTTAACCAACTGATTAAACAAACATATTTTAAGATTTTAAGACAATTTCTGATTAGTCTTTTTCTATTTTATTTGCTACCAATGTTATTTACTGCATTTACTAATATTACTGAAAAAAATGCAGGTGCATTTACCATTTATTTCAGCACGATTTCTTGGATTTATATTAGTTTAATTTTATTTTCTATTATTGCTAAAAATATTAGTAATCTTTTAGAAAAGATAAAACAAGAAACAAACATTGTTTATAATCAAAGTCTACTGGGCGATATAAATGAACAAGCCCCAGCTAAGTTAACTTTAATTGAACTGATTGAAACAAGACAAAAAATTCAGGAAATGCAGTTAACGATACATAAAATGATTCAATCTGAAAAAGAGCAAAAAAAGGAACTAATGTTTCAAGTCTCAGCTGCAGCGCACGATCTGAAAACACCTTTAACAGTTATTCAAGGAAATGCTCAATTTTTACAATCTATGGATATTACTGGAAATATTGGACAATGTTTAGGAGATATCGAACTTGCTAGTCAACAACTTAATAGATACTTTAACCAGCTAATTAATTACTCTAAAACATTCTATAATGATAGTTCTAATTGGGAGAGTTTCTCTTCGGATTACTTACTTGAATTATTTGAACAAGAAATTAAGCTAATTACTGACAACAAGGCTAATACTCAATTTTCAAACAAGCTACCAACCCCTATCTATGTAACACTTAATCTAAACCTATTTCTACGAGCTATCCTAAATATTATCAATAATGCGATTGACCATTCCAAAAGTAATTCTCCATCAATAAGAGTAGACTATCAGTTAATAGATAATAAATTTACTATTTCCATATGGAATAGCGATTCTTTATTCTCGGAGAATATACTCGAGAAATACGGATTACTATTCTATCAAGATGAACAGGCAACAAATTCAGAGCCAGGAAGTCATTTCGGAATTGGATTAGCATTTGTTAATCGGGTAGCGAAAATTCATGGCGGACAAGTAAATTTGAGTAATTTTGAGAATGGTGCTCTTGTCACTATTTGTATACCAGTCTAGACTTTAGTTTTTAATTAGTAAAATTTTTACTCTTTAAATTAATAAGAACTTCCGCCATCTTATTTAAGTTGGCGATTTTTTTATTTGGTTGATTTAGTTTTATATCTATCTCTAATATTTCTTTGACTAACTCGTTTTTAATGTCTTGGTATTTCTTATCTGCTTCAGTTAATTCAATGAAGAGATTCATCTCAGTAATTTTTTCCTGTAACCTCTTAACAGTAGGTCTTCTGTATGGTATTACTCGACTATCGTTGGTTAGCTGTCTTATCAAGGTTCGTCCTTTGATATATTGATTCTTATCCGAATGTTCTTTGTTATAGACAAAGTATGAGGTTGCCTCACGTATAAAAACTTTATATTTTGTCTGATTCTCTTCTTCCAGAATATCTAATTGATAATTGGGAATAAAAACAAGGCCACTCTGCTTAATATCAAAAGACACTTTGATATAAATGCCCTCATCAACTAGCTTTTCTATTTAGTTCTCTGCAAGTTCCCCTTCAAATTCATAAATAGTTATTTTCCCAGAATCTGGTTTTAAAATCCCTAGAACATTTTGATAATTGTAGTTTTTCCAGCCCCATTTGGTCCAACAAAACCATATACTTTTCCCTTATTTAAATAAAATGAAGTGTTATGAATAACTTCAATATCTTTAAAGCTTTTTGTTAGATTTATAATTTCAACTATAGCCATCTCTACTCCTTAGTTTACAGCAAAAAATTGTGCTTAATTCTTTTTGTTTTTGTAAAAAATCAGCGAACCCAATACTATTCCATTCAACAAGCCTAAAGAAATACCATATTCAACTGGAAAATCTAAAAAAATTGCTAATACTATTCCAATCATCAGCCCTAGTGAGGCTGATGTTGAAATTACATATTCATTTACTTTCTTCATTTTCTTTACACCTCATTTCCTTTTTGTATATAAGCTGTAGTACTCTCCACCAAGAGCCATTAAGTACTTATGATTTCCTGACTCAACAATCTTACCACCTTTCATTACAAAAATAATATCCGCATCCTTAATCGTTGACTATCTATGAGCTACAATTATTTGAGTACAGCCCTGACTTTTTATATACTTTGTTATTCTTTCCTCATTAATAGTATCTAATGCACTAGTTGCTTCATCTAAAATTACAATACTTGGATAATTTATTAATGCACGTGCCAGTGCTATCCGTTGACTTTGACCACCTGAAATATTTGAACCCATCTCTGAGATGATAGTATTAAATTTCATCGGCATAGCCATGATTTCATCATAGATTTGAACTGCTTTACAAACTTCCTCTATCTTTTGTGAAGTAACTTCGTGCTTTAAAGTTATATTATCAAGAATACTTCTGTTCAATAAAAATGAATCCTGTGGAACTACTCCTAAATTTTGACTTAATATTTTTTTATCTATTTGATTAATATTTATACCATCAAATAAAACTTTTCCTGTATCAATCTTATATAATCCTGATAGTATTTTTAATAACGTACTTTTTCCTGACCCTGATTGACCGACTAGTGCAATTCTCTGTCCTGACTCAATAGTCAAATTTAAATTTTCTATTACAGGAGCTGAGTCTTTGGAATAAGAGAAAGATAGGTCCTTAATATCTATTCTACTTCAAACGTTTCTAAACTATATTCCGGAAAATAATTTAACCAATAATTAACCATACTATCTTTCATCGTGTCTTCCAACCAGTACTAGGTCTTTAGATGATATCTAAAGACTTAGGTATACACCTAAACATTTTATCCACCGACAATAATAATATCCATAACCAACAATAAAATTAGGGAATTTTTTAAAATTTTCTTCATATTTAGACTTCCTTTCAGTTTTTATTTATTGTACAATAAATAAGAATCAATTACTTTTTTGTTGGGAAAACGGGAAATATGAAATCAAAACTTGGTATAACACTCAGAAAAATTCGAAAAGGAAAACAAATCAGTTTATGTTCAATTGCTGATAGTAATTTATCTAAATCTCAAATCTCTAGATTTGAACGGGGAGAATCAGAAATATCTTGTATTCGACTAATCAATATTTTAGATAGATTACATATAACTTTGGATGAATTTATTATTCTTCATGACAATAATTCTACTAAAACTGGATCATTCGCTAACTTAGTGCAATATATTCGAAAACACTACTCCACAAAAAATTTTGATAGTATTATTGAATTACTATCAAACTCTTCAAGTTATAACTTGGGTCCTTATGAAAAGACAATGGTAAAATCGATTCTCTATACAACAAATAAAAATTTTCTCCCCTCGGATGAGGAGTTATTACAGCTAACAGATTATCTTTTTAAAGTTGAAAACTGGGGTTACTATGAAATTATCCTATTAGGTAACTGTGTAAGAACAATTAAATATAACTCCTACTTCCTATTAACTATAGAAATGTTAAAAAATTATATCTATTCAACATTAAATAAGACAAATAAACGGCTTGTTACACAATTGGCAATCAATTGCCTAATTGTTAGTATTGATAAAGAAGAATTTCAAAATTGTAGTTTTCTAATCAAAGAAATAAAAAAATTACTAAATAATGAATTAAACTATTATGAACAAACCGTCTTCTTATATACATGTGGATACTTTGAATTTAAGTGCAATCTTGCGAACGGAATCGAAAAGATGAAACAAGCACTTCAGGTATTTGAAATTCTAGGAGAACATAATATAAAAGCACAGTACCAAGAGCACTATGACAAATATATTAATCAATAGCATAAAGATAGTTAATCTTTAACCACCATAGGATTAGTTCTTGTTATTCCAATAGTATTTCTATACTAAATTTTTTATCAAAATCCTTATCATTCAGTACTTTTACAAACATTTCTAAATTTTTTAAGCTCTCATACTCATAAAGATAATGATCTAGCTCCTCTTGAAACGCTCTTATTTCTTCGCTTACTTGTTCTACTGTAATTGATTCTGGCAAATTTAATTTTGAAAAGTCATATCTTGCAAGCTTTCGACTGCTCACATCCTCACTCTTCAAATTGATAAGCACTTCCGCCATCTTATTTAAGTTGGCGATTTTTTCATTAATTTGATTTTGTTTTATATCTATCTCTGCTATTTCTTTTACTAACTCGTCTTTAATGTCTTGGTATTTCTTATCTGCTTCAGTTAATTCAATGAAGAGGTTAATCTCAGTAATCTTTTTCTGTAGACTCTTAACTGTAGGTCTTCTGTATGGTATTACTCGACTATCGTTGGTTAGCTGTCTTATCAATGTTCGTCCTTTGACATACTGATTCTTATCCGAATGTTCTTTGTTATATACAAAGTATGAGGTTGTCTCACGTATAAAGATTTTATATTTTTTCTGATTCTCTTCTTCCAGGATAAACGTTACATTTTTTTGTTTTAAGTCAATGGTTAGATTCAATTCTTTTGCTTTTGTTATTAAATCTTCTAAAAAATTGACACGGTTCAACAAAAATTCTAAACGACTTTCAATCTCTTGTTTGGCAAAATGTATTCTAAAAAATTCTTCATCATATAAATCTCGTTTGCTGAGTTGGCGTCCTCGAATTGGTTTTATCATCGTTCTATCTGTCATCAAAAAACGGCTATGCTTTTGACTAAAATCAATCTGAACATACAACTGCTTTGCTTTCTCTAAAAAATCATCAAACGATTTAGATTGCTGCATCAAAAAATAAAGACGTTGTTTCAATTCAAACTTATGACTAGATTCCCTATATTTTTTATAATCTCGATAGGAATAACGTTTCTCAATAATTTTTGCACCAGCCACTTTAGAAATACGGTCAGAAATCATACGGAGATTTCGTTCCAAGGCATAGTTCCATATCAACTTTTTATCTGAATTGCGGTCAATAGAGTTGATTAGGATGTGATTATGAACATGATCTTTGTCTGTGTGAGTTGCTACGATAAACTTAAAACGACCTCCTGTCAATTCCATCATGGTCTCATAACCAATGCGGTTAATTTCTTCAGGTGTCAGATTATCTTCAGGAGAAAATGATTGGATGAGATGATGGGCATGAATTGTTTGTTGATATTTTTCTTGTCGGTCATTTCTGGATTCGTACAACTTGTCATTATTGGTGAAGTTGACATTGTACATCTCTACCATTTCTGCATGGCTAGGAAAGTCTAAGTAATTACTCATTCCAAAATCAGATACTAATTTTAGATTATCCGTTTTTTCTGGATTGAGGATATATTTAATCAAACGTCTACGGTATTTTTTACCATGTGTCGCAAAGTGTTTAGTGACTACCATAAAATTCCCTCAGTCTATTAACTTCAACTTGAAAATCTTTCTCTACTCCAGTAATTAACTCACTAATTCCCTTACTCAATTCTTGTAATTGTTCCTGAGAAATCAGATGGCTCTGATTGATAGCGCGCGCAATTTGATTAATATTATTTCCAATCCGTCTCAATTCAAAAACTAACTGGTCATAGGTATCCGTGTTAATTGTGACAAAAGCCATATTGGGATTAAGCAAAACTTTTCTGGCATAGACTGAGAAATTTTGACAATTGCTCTTAGCAATCCGTTCATTCAATTGGTGTAATTCTGGATCAGTTAGAAATACTTTTTTGAGATTAGTACGATAGCGATAAACCATTACATCCTCCTAACCCATATATTTTTCACGGAACTCACGACTGAGTGGCTGCACTTGATTCACTTCTGCAATCAATTCTTGAACGCAAGTCAATAAGATTGAGACGTGCTCTTTAGTCACTTGATGATTTTCTCTTGCGACAACCAGAACTTCATACACATCTCGACTAATCTGTTCAAACTTTTGAGACTGCCAAAGGGAGAACCAACTTTCAAAAATTCTATCCTGATAATTCTTTTTCAATAAATTCTGACGAAGAAATTCTGAGAAACTATCCACTTTTTGTTCCCTCATCATTTCTTTTATCTGTTTTTCTTCTTGTCTCGTAATTCTAAATTGCTTTCGGATTGACTTAATTTCTTGTCCCATTCTGATATCCCTTCAACATTCTACTTGTCTGACAGTGTAAGTCTACCTCACATTGTCAGTACGTTTCCTAAAGACCTCACTTGCTTCTTGTTCGGTCTTTGCGAGCTCAGATATTGTGTCCACAATATCCCAAAAATCATATCGCCAACCGACCAAAACCTTCCAGTTTTGACAGTCAACGATAAGATAACTTGGTGGCTCCGCCCCCAAACCCCCAGTAGAAAATCTAACATATTTTTTACAAGTTAAGAAAAGTATATCGGAAGAAATTTGGGGAAGTTATCACAAGGGGCAATAAGGGAATGAAAAAAGAGTCAATAATTCTTGACTCTCAATTCTAAACATACATATAATCCATCATTGAGTCTAATCTCAAATTAAAATATTCTCATATCTATCATTTTCAGCATCCAAATAATATACAGAAATATCGTCTAAGCGAAGTTCATTTTTTTTCAGAAATAGATTTACATATTTTACATCATGTGTAGTGAAAATGAGTTGCTTCTTTAATTGACTGAGAACATCAATCATAGAGAACTGATTAATGTCATCCATATTTTGAATAGGATCATCTATACCAATAAAATCAATCACTGTGCTATTCTGACTAATATTCTTCGCAATAAAAATAGCGATTGCTAATACGTTCAGTTGTCCAGAACTTAAAACATTAGCAGCGTTAGTAGTTCCATCACTATTTTTTATTTCAATATCTAACGTATTATCATCATCATTTATATTGAAATATAAATTTCTATAACTTGATACATTCGGATTAAGGTAATTAAAATATTGTTGGATAATTGATTCATTGCTGTTAATTAACTGAACAAAGTTATATGATTCATTAATCTTCTTTATTTCTTCATCTACAATTTCCAATTTTTCTTTCAATGCTGTAATAGTTTTTTGAGGTTGCTGCAAAGATTTCTTTTTCTGACGTATATTTTCATTTAAAGTATTATATCTAATAACATCTTGATAATTTTTTAACTCTTGAGCTAGTAAAATAATTTTATTATTTTTGTCATCAATTAAATTTGACAGGGCATTCGGAATATCATTATAATTGCTAATAGAATATTCCTTGGCATATTCATCAATCATTTCACTCACATTGTTCAGCAAATTCAAGAGTCTATTCTTTTCCTCTAAATCATTCTTTTGGTCATTTTTAAGTATTAATAATTTGTCTTGTTGTTTTAATAATTCCTCATTTTTTGACAATAATTCTTTTAAATTTAAACCGGAGAATTCAATATCAGATATTTCCGCTAACTGATTTTCGATTATACTCTTTTTATTTTTTAACTCTAGATATTTTTTACATTTTTCAATAGTATTTTGAGATTCATTTATAAAATACTCCAACTGTTCTTTATCTAATGTAAAGTTGTCTTTAACATATAGATAATTACCCAATATAATGTCTAGTTTTTTCTGGATTTCGTTTTCTTGATATTTTAATTTGGATATATCTAATTGAATTGTACGAATTTCTTCTTGTTTATTCAAAATGCTTGATTCAGTCTCGTTTATTCGTTTCCTAAACCCACTAATTTTTTCAGCTGTAATGTTACTTTGTTCCAATAGATTAGTAATACGCTCATCAAAATGTTTGGGGGTATTTTTAACGGACTGACTGCAAACCGGGCAAGTATTCTCAAATTCCTTATGGTCACTCACAAATTTATATGCCACTTGAACTAATTGAATCAGTGAGTCAATATCATTCTTTGATTCAACTGTGCTAAAATCTGACTTTAATTCAACTACCCTATCTTGTAATACTTGGATTTCGCCTTCTAATTTTTCATTTTTTTGATTAAACTCGTCAATAGATTTTGGAATTTGTTCCTTATCGTTTATTAAATTGTAATAGTTAACAATATGAGACAAAGCATATTGATACTTTTCAACCTGCCCCTTTAAATCCTCAATCTTCTTTTGTATATCTTTATCCGTTTCAAAAGTTAATCCGTCAAAGTTAAAATTAGACAACTTATTTTTTATATCTATAAATTCAGATTTATAAAGCTTATTTTTAGATAAAAATTCCTCTTCTTTCTTTGCTTGTTCAATATTCTTCTTATTTTGTTCTAATAAATTATCATTCAAGGCAGAATCCTTTAAGTTTTTTTCTTGATCGATTTGAAGTTCTTTTATCTCATATTCTAGTGATTTAATTGTGTTATCAATCTGATTTAGATCACCAATATCCTGTTTAATATTATTATACTGCAAATTAAATCGTGTAAGTCTCTCTTCAATCTGAGCTTTACTTTTCTGTAGCTCATTATTTTCTTTTTGTTTATCCTCGAAACTAGGATTACTTATTTCATCAGTAATCAGATATTTATATCCATAGTCAATTTTAGATTCTTGAAGATCAATTTCCTTTTGAAGAGATTTCACAAAATCTGCTTTTTTCTCCATTTCATTATCCAGCAAACTCCTAACCTTTTCGTAATTCTCTTTTAAGTTAGTTATTTCATTCATTCCTAGTATCGAAGATAGTACCCTATAACGATCGTTCGCAGTGTCACTTGAAATGAAATCTAACACCTGATCTTGAGCAAGTAAAGAGGACTTCAGAAATTCTTGAATATCAAATTTTTCACCTTTTGAATTCTTGAATAATCCCTCGATATATTCTTTGACCTTTTTATCTCCTCGTACAATTTCATTTCCATCATTACAAGAAACTCTAATATTACCATATCTTGGTGCTACCCTTTTCAAAGATAAATTAGTTGTAAAGATAATTTCAACTGCACATTCATCAGAGTTCTTATTTATTAGTACACTTTTCATGATGTCTGCACTACTGACATTCTTGAATCTTTCAACATTTCCTGTTAAACACCATTGAATTGCATCAAAAACTGAACTTTTCCCATTTCCATTATCTCCTAAAAAGATAGTAACATCTTTTGAAAAATCAAACTGATGTGTACCTTGAAAATTTCTAAAATTTTTAATTATTACTTGCTTCAATCTAATCATCATTTTCTCCTAAAAATTTTAACTCTTTTAAAGTTTCGGATATCTTAGATTTCGATAATTTTTTTCTATCCCCATCTTTGGCCATTAAATTTTTATACAAATCTTGAATCTGTACTGAAGGCGAATAGCTATGCCCCTTTACTCCATCGTTATCTATTTTATGTTCTGCCATATTTATAAACGGGATTCGTGAAATGTCCTTTTCATTTTGGATAACATATTTCCTAAGATTTCTTACATCTCTTTCGATATAATAATATTTTTCGTTAAACAAATTTATATCAACTAATACTAGCAAATAAGTATTCCATAAATTATATTCAACATGTTTCTTGATAATCTCTCTAATACTTTTCGATATATTATTAATCTTCTCTCTAAGCGAATCATCTTGGGTAATTTGTTCATTGTATACAATTATTAATTTCCCATTTGCTTTATCATAAAAGGTAGGATAATCAATCTCCTGAACATTTACCTCTTGATATCGTGCTTTATTAATATAACTTCTCAACTCTTCAAATAATACCATCTAACTGTAACTCCTCAACAATTTTATTTTTCATCTCCACTAAATTATTATATTTTATTCTATCATCGTTTATTTCAGCCAATCTCTTTCGATGAGCATATAAAATATTTATTGGTGCCTGAACATCTTTAATATTATTAGTACTCATATCATCCAATTTAGTATTATTTATGCTAGGAGTTGTATAAAAATCTAATTCTTCTTTTTTTAATGTAGCATACTCACTACTATTTTCAGTATAAAATTTACCTGAAATAATCACAGAAATATTCCCAGAATAAAAAATTCTAAATTTTTCTGAATCATCTAACCTCTGAAATAAATCTTTAAACTCTTTAATAATTTCTGAAGGCTCCCTAAAATTATCGTCATTTCCTAAAACCAAAAAGAGCAGTTTATCTAAATTAACTGATAAAATGTTTCTGTTTTTCTCGTCAATCTTTATATCACTTTCAATCGAAATCTTGAGGAATAACAATAATGAAAACAAGTCATTAAAATGTTCCTTACGGTCACTCTCCTCTAGCATTACATTAATACTCTCATTGTATTTTAAATACCTATTGATAATACCCATCATTGTTAAATCGCTAGATGACAAAGTCTTTTTTATCTCAACATCAAACTTATCCAAAAATATTCTAAACTCCTTAATAAAATCTGACTTCATTCTAGGATGAGAATATTCCTTGTCCAATTTTGTTAAGTAATCTGTGAAAATTTTCTCAGAACTTTTATGATATGCATTTACTACTGAGTTTTCTAGTTGCTTTTTTATAATTCCTTTGAGTTTGTTTAACCTTTCACCACTAATTAATTGTACCGACGCATCTTCAGGGTTGTAACATGATTTAAAAAATTCGGCAATAATGTCTTTAAGTGCATTTTGCGATAGTTGATTGTTCACAAAACCTAAACTTATTGGTATATTCCTCACTACCTTTTCTTCTAATGATTCATGAGGTATATGTCTCATATTAAAGTTTTCAAAAGCTTGGTCCAGAAAATCCTCATTATTATCATTGTAATTAATAACTTTCGAACCAAAAGAATCACTGATCATTTGTTTTGTCTCTTCAATACTTCTACTTTCCGAATCTGGATAAAATGGTGAAATATTAAAATTTTTTTGATCTTGAAAAAAACAGTTAGAAACTAATTCAAATTTTAAATTGAAGTCTTGTTTTTGTTTTATATTGAACGCAGTTATAAATAATTTGGGAATCCAGCTTTCTACTATTTTTTTATTTGCAGGTGCATAGGTCCTATTTTTAGTTTTCACTTGGATAAATTTTATTATTTTCTTTGAATTATTAAACAAAATAATATCTTGGTGATGATCTAAAAACATCCCATCCCAATCACCTTGGAATACTTCTCCCAAATAAAGTACAGCCACCATCATCTGATAATAAAATCCTGTCATAGCAATAATCCCACCATCATCTGAGGTCTCCTCTGCTAAAAGAATATCTTCAATATCCTCATTATTTATTGGAGCATGTAGTTTATCAATAGATTGACTAAAATCTATGTTTAGTATATTGTTTTTATCCTCAGTAAATAGATTATCAAAATGATTTTTTAAATTGTCTATCATAATCAGCTATATTTCACTTCCTAATATTTTTTCTTCATCATTATTCTGTACGATTACACAAGGTTTCTAAAATCTTTTCCCCCACCTCAACATCTCTTTCTCTACCTGACTCCACTCCCCAAACAGTAACTCTTGAAGAATATCTGCTGCTGAAGTCTTATCTTCTCCTGAATCATATACACAACTTCTATCTCGTTGATAAATTTGAATTCTTTCAAAGATA
>ERZ772928.573-NODE-573-length-16438-cov-7.928890_pt1 | contig 16438 bp, 15 predicted proteins | sample MGYA00511686_ERZ772928 | MGnify/ENA primary metagenome ERZ772928 (study PRJEB29015, sample SAMEA2738063) | human oral metagenome | biome: human oral; feature: human-associated habitat; material: saliva | place: China | collected 2219 ... | reverse complement strand
AAGCTGCTGGCTTATTAACACGTGACCCACGTATGAAAGAACGTAAAAAACCAGGTCTTAAGAAAGCTCGTAAAGCTTCTCAATTCTCTAAACGTTAATATCGTTCGTATATCAACATTTCAAACACTTCATGGTTCACACCATGGGGTGTTTTTTTGATGATTTTTAGGAAAATTCACACCATTTTTCACCCCAAATTCACACCATTACTTTTTAAGATTACGATAAGCAATCTCTCCAACAGCCATAGGAATAACATTCGAAGTGTTGACATAAGTCTTTGTTGTAATCGTGTCACTATGGGTTAGGGCTTCAGAAATAGCTTCAATAGATGTTCCAGCCTGTTTTGCTAATGTTGCCCCTGTATGTCTTAATTTATGAGGTGTAGCATGCTTAAGTCCCGGATGACGACGTTTAACAGATTTCATTTTGTTATTAAGGTAATCAGAGTGTAATGGGCTATTAACATTGCCTTTCATGTCGATATAAGTAAAAACATATTGTTCGTCAGACTGGATAATACCTAATTTAGCCAACTCCGTTTTCTGTTGTTTTTTCCAAGATTGAAGCAAGTCAGCAAGTTCAATAGGGATTTGAAAGGTTGTCTTTTTGTTCCCTTTTGTGGATTTTGGATGTCCATATTTATCTAAAGCTTGGACTAATTGGATTTCCCGTTTCTTAGTATCAATGTGTTTCCATTGCAAAGCGTAGCTTTCGGATTTTCTATCACCTAAGAAAAAGGTGGTATAGAATAACACATAATCTTTGAATGAGAGCTTACCGTTATCTAAGTCTTCTTCAAATGCTTTGAACCATGCTTGAAGTTCCGTCTGAGAAAGATACAAATCTTCATCACGTTTAGTTTCTTGTAATTTTATTTTTTTGGTTTCCTTGATACGACTTATTGTTTTTGATAGTCGGTTCGTTTCTATATATTCTAATTCTTCAGCCCAATCAAAGATAGAATTTACATAGCTTCTAATGACCTTAAAGTTTGCATATTCTTCAGCTTTTTGAGTCAGTAGGTTTAAGACGACTTGTTTGTTTTGGTTGAGAAAGTCTAGGGAATAATTTCCCAATATAGGTAGGATATGTTTTCTAAAGACAATCTCAGTACCATCAATAGTAGCTTTTGAAGGTGGTTTTGTAGTCGAAGTTGTTTGACCTACCTTGTAAGAGCCCCACCAAATATTATGGTAGAATTCTGAGAATAGTATTGAACCGCTGTTTTCTAAAGAAGCTGATTTACCATTTAGGATTCTATCAATCTTATTTTGTAATTCGAGCTCGTATTTTTTAGCATCACTCCTTGTTTTGAAACGTTTTTCTATTGTTTTCTTGTCTATTCCTAGAATTGACTTTGCTTCTTCTGGAATATAGACACGTACACGATAAGTTCCATTTTTAGTTTTTGTGATTGACATATTAGTATTCTCCTTTTGATTTGAGCTAGAAAATACCGTGGCTTCATTATATCAAACCACGGTGAATTTTTAGAAATTTTGCAACCATTGATTTAGGTCGTCTGTATTAAAGCGAACAGTTTTCCCTACTCGTATGATTGGCAAGCCTTTTTTAATCCATGAATCAAGTGTATTATTTGAAATACCTAGGTATTCACAGGCTTGTTTCTTGTTTAGATAGGGGCTTCTAATACCGCTCTTATTTAATCGATTGTCTATTTCTTGCCTAATTAAATTGGCAATCATCATTTGGATTTCTTGAATTTGTTCCTGCGATAATATGATTTGCATGCTATAGCCTCCTTGAATAATTGATAAGAAAGTGAGATAATAGCAATAACAAAGGTAGTATTGCTATTTTTGTGTTCATGACAAGTTATCATTGTTGGTTTGGTCGCTAGCAATGATAACTTTTTTTAATTCATTCCATTTCATGTTCTGAATAACCAATTTTACAAGTTTATTGGTCGCTTCATTACTTTCAAATTGACCAATCTCTTTAAATTGGAAATAGTAATCTTTAGGTATCTCTTTGTTCTCATTCTTCACTCTTGTTGGGGCATAGAAATGGAATTTATCTTTTATATTTACTGAATAGTCAATTCGCCTTACAAATTGCCCAGAGTCCTCATCAATATTTCCTTTTGATTGTTGGAAAAAAGGCCTAGATGGGATAGTAGTTGTTATGATAATCACTTTAGCTGAACCCATTTTATTGTGATATCTTGCTGAAATTGGACTAATCGTATATGGGTCTAATAGTTTTAACCAATCAGATACACTAAGACTATTCCCACGAATATCATCAAGAAATAAAATATCTTGACCATTGTATTCGTCAAATGCATTTATAGAAGCGGTTAAACAATATTCCCACGTTTGACCATATTTAAGAGCGATAGTCTGTAATAACTCTATAAGTTTTTTACAGTATTTGGTTTTTCCTGAACCGCTTTCTGCATAAATATAGAGTATGGTTTTTTTGAATTTACCTGCTTCTAGTTCGGCAATAGTTTGATAGCTTTTTCTTTCTCCAGCAGTTTCTAAAGCTTCGTTAACTTTTCGTTTGTGCTGACCATAAATCGCATAATAGTCATTTGTGAGTAAGATGTTGCTCTTAGTCAATTCTCCAGCCAAAATTTTCTCAACTAACCAATCTATACTTAAATTGGTTTCATGAGCTTTCTTCGTTGCTCGACCTTTAACCCAAGTTTCCATACATCGGTGATATATACTGGAATAATCTTCTCCTCGAACAGTAACTACTTCATGAGGTTGGTATTGATATTTAGTTTCGTCTTTCGCATGAACGAGATAAGCTAAACAGTTATCGTATCCGTAGCGACCAGATTTTAGTTTTTCTAAATACTGAGATTTAACACCAATAGCAAGTGCAATTTTTGAAAGAGAAGCCCCTTTTTCAAACTTTAATAAAATATGAACGTGAGTGGCTTTACTTTCAATGGTATTTTGCAACTTTTCAGAGTTCCAAACAGAATGTTTGTCCTTATCATGCTTTATAATGTAGCCCTCTTTAACAACTATATCTTCCTTCTCAAGCTTTTCGATTACCATTTCCAATAAAGCTCGACAATTTCCATCTCTCGCTTCGAGAAGAGGGGAGATGTAGTCTGAAGACAGCCAATATTCTTCATCTAATTGTTGAACCAGCATTATTGCTGTCAGATTTGCTTGTTTCTTTACCATGAATAAAACTCCTTAAATTTAATAATTCTCTTAATTATTCCATTAAAATTAATAGAACGAAAATATTGATTCTATGCTCAAAACCTTATTGTTCTTTGCTATTTTTCCTGCACGGCAGTTGACAAGCCCACTGCCGTGCAGGCGTTAGAATAGTTAAGAGTTAAATTGTATTTGATTAACGAATTACTCAAACCATGGTGTCTCAAAGAAGTGTGGAACCTCCCATTTTTTCCCTGAGCCTATAATTCGAGCTAAACCTTGTCCTTTCTGATAAGAACGTTTAGGTAAATCGGCAAAACCGCTCATCAGATACTTACGTTCTTCTGGCGAATCTGCTGCACCTCCGAGCATAATGACGGCATCAGAACAGTTCACTCTGGCCAAAGAGGGAAGAAACCCTTCTTTAGTTGCAAATTGACTTATCGCTATGATATGAATACCAGCTGAACCTCCTGTGGCAGTCAATCTGTTGATTGCAGTAATCCAACGAGAGGTGAGTTTAAGTGTTTTGTCAACTTTGTCAAGAGAGTCTAGAGCAGCATTTAAATTTCCTAATTCATCAAAGAAAAGTCCAATGTCAGGCATATTTTCCATCTCAGAATATGTATCTTTTCCAGATTCGTTGATTTCTTTCAACCTTCTATCCATTATTGAAGACCAATATTCGGCTCGTTCGACAATCTTTTCAGGGTCGGATTGGCCGTTAAACTCTTTTACATAGCGGTCGTATTTAGCTGAATTATATTCTACTATCCAGCCTTGAAGAACCATTAATGGCGCAATGTATTTTCCCGCGAATATGGACTTGCCAGACCTAGTACGAGCAATTATACTAAGCATTGGTGTTACTTGAGTATTCCATATGAGGTCATTCGATAGGCGAATAGCATGTCTATTTTCACAAACAAACTCGTTTAAAGAATTGCGATTATTAATAAAGATACGTTTAGAAGTTAAAACGTCTTCAAAGTGAAATATGATATACGAATCGCCCTTAGAAAGCTCGGAACGAATAACAGAAAATCGTTGAAATTCTCCTGCTAAAATACCTGAAATTCGTTGCTCAAATTGCTCACGATTTGCACGCTCAAAATTTGCAATATTTTCTATTGCGATGAAACCTTCTGATAGTTCTTCGTCTGTCCATATTTTGATTTCTGGCATTTCATGACCAAAACGGGTATGATTGGAAAGCTTCAAAACATCCGTAATTTGTTTATCGTTAAATAACCTTCTTATCTGATTTGCTATTTTCCGAGTTTCATACGACATTGGTGGTATAGAAATATGTGAAACTTTTTCACGTTTCGACCAGAAGTGTATCAAGAGTAGAGTATCGATAAGAGCGGTAAAGATAAAGAAAAATAGAGGATAAAGGAGATAATCCGATAGAAGGGTAAGACCTTTTTCCGCTAAGAATGTTAGTATTGAAAGTAGTAGACTAAGTAACAAGGCTATTAGTGTATACTGATAGCCTTGTAGTTTCGAGTTATTAGTAGGAATAACTCGTCTGTATTTTCGATTACGCATTACGCTGCACCACCGCTACTGAGTCTGCAGCATACCACCCAACACCATTAGATGTTGCGCCACCACGAACATTCGAAAATTGAAGAAGAGTACCGAACTTAACTTCAACTTTATTCGGTGTTTTGATTGCATACTCAATATCGTTTTTGGTATCAACAATTGAGTACTTAAATTTTCCATCAATTTCTTCAACTGAACCAATTGATAGAACTGTTAACTGTTCGACCACATCAGTAGTGTATTCGTTTCCTGTTTTCTCACTGATGAACATTTTCGGTTTAGTTGGTTGCTTTAGAACTTCTTCAAGAGTTCTGTTCCAGTTAGTCTTTGTCAAGTGTATCACCTCCTTTCATTTCTTTAATATTGGAGAAAATCTCTTTCAGACGAGCCTGAAGTGATAATTCAATATCAAGTAAACGTAGCAATTCATTTTTGTCCATACAAGAGGAAATATAATTACTTCGTCTTCTCATGTATTCGAAAGATGATGTGTCAGAACGCCATATGCTATCTAGTTCAGCTTTCCATATTGAATCAATTCTTTGTTGAATATTCTTTGGAAACCCATTTTTTAGGGTATAATACGATGTGATGTTGTAGTACTTACAACGGTGATATCGCAGTTCTTGTAGTTGTATTTTTAATTCGTTGAGTTCTTCGGTTGTTGTCTTCATTGTTAATGACCTCCTTGTTCTAGTTACATAATAACAAAAATATTAAAAAATGCAACTCTAAAAATATTGTATTATTAGTAACCCTGTGTTACAATATAGTAAATAGTTCATTTCGTATAGATTGATGTTTCTTTTGTGTACTCTAAGAGATATTATGTAATTTATACTTCAATGAATAAAATATTTTAGGAGGATTTCAAAATGACAACAATTAAAGAGTTTATCCATTTGAATCAAAGAATATACGGGTTGAAAGCAGAGACCTATGATAAAATAAAAGTAAAAATTTCGAGAGAATTATCAAAAATAGAGGAATGGATTGCGAATCAAGAGCCTAAACGTGAAGGAAATGGCAGAAACTCTTCTATTATATTAGATGATGAGGTTTTAAAGAAGTTAACGAAGGTTATGAAACCTTATTTTAGAAAATTAGCCAATATTCCAGAAAAAGAAATTGAGCTTTTATCTGCTAGAACTAATGAAAATCATATAAATAAGAATCAAATACTTAAGCAAGCGATTGAACCATTTGGAGACCCTAATCATCATAGAGTTCCTGAAAATGCCATACTGTCGGTTATGCTTAAAACTTTATTCTATGAAAAATTCGTTTTAGATTTAGAATCATGGGAAGAGGATTTGTCTAATTGGATTATGATGGAGGGAGATGAAGATTATATTCCAGATGAAGAAATGGTTGTTTTAAAATATCGTTTGGATAATCCTCAAAAATTTTATGTTCGAAAAGCCATAGATGAAAACGAAAAGGGTTCTACTGAATAGTAGAGCCCTCTTTTTTTAGCGATTAAAAATATGAATTTTATTTTAAAATAACTTGTTTTTTTTTTTTTTTATGTTAAATTTAAGTGAATTCTTTGTTAAGAATATGATTAAGCCAGAAAGGTATGTGAAGTAATGAGTAATCGTGGAAAAAAACTAGCTTTCACAACTGCTACAATCGCTGCAATTGCAACAGTTGGTAGTAACGTAAATGCTGAAGAAGTGACTACACCAGTAGCACCTACTACAAAACCGGTTGCTGAGACAACGACAGCAACACCAACCACTACTGTGTCTGATGAACAAGTGGTTGACGCCAAACAAACTGCAACTGATGCCAAAGCAACAGTAGACAGCAAACAGGCTGCACTAGACAGTGCAACTGCAGAGCGTGACGCTAAAGCAGAAGAATTAGCAACAGCAAAAGAACAAGAAAAAACATTAGCTGACAAAGTTGAAGCTGCTAAAGATGTAACTCCTGAAAAAGTTGCTGAATTAGAACAAACAGCTACAGAAAAGACAGCTGAAAAAGATGCAAAAGCTCAAGCTGTTGACACTGCAAAAGCAGACCAAACAGTGAAACAAGCAGACGCTGACAAGAAAGCACAATCTTTAGAACAAGCAAAAGCTGAACAAAAAGATGCTGAAAACAAAGTCAAAGAGGCTGAAGACGCAATTAGTGGAACAGCTGTAAAAGACGCTCAAGATGCTAAAGATGCAGCTGACCAAAAAGTAAACGATGCCATCGTTACAAAGAATACGGCTGCAAAAGAGTTAGAAGACTCTAAGAAAGCGGACGCTGAACGTGACGCTAAGAAAGCTCAAATCACTTCAGAAATCCCAGCAAAAGAAGCAACAGCATCTGCAGCTGGTGAAGCAGTGAAATCAGCTGAGAAAGCATTAAACGCAATCCCAGCAATTACAAACATCCCTATTGACGCTGATTGGGCTAGAGACGCAAAAGCATATTTAGACGTTCTAAACGAGAACTGGAGAAAAGGTTTAGAACTTGGGACAGCTGAATATACACAAGCTAGAGAAGCTCACAAAGCGAAAGTAAAAGCCGCATCTATTGCTTTGAATAAGAGCGCAAGCAAAGCTACCAATACAGCAAGTGCTAAGATTGACGCAATTCGCCAACAAGGCACTTCAGAAGTGTTCGACGTTAGCAACTTACCACAAGACGTGTTGAACGATGTGAACGACCAATTCATCACAACATTAAACGAAATTCGCCATGCACTAGGATTGGGCGATGCAAAAATCAACACTAAGAATATTGAATTCGCCAAAGAAGTAGCAAAACGCTACATGGCAAACGATATTCATTTCGCAGACCACTCAGGTAAGAGTATTGCTGAAGCTGCAAAAGCGTTGGGATACAAATACGACTCTAACGCGTTAACAACTGAAACACACGACCAACCGTACGAAAACTTAGCAACATACTTTAGTAGTGCGTTTAAAGTTCGAGATGGTAAATTACAATTATCACGATTAGAACTTATGAAACACGCTGCACAATCTGCTATTTCATTCATGATGGAAGGGGCTGGAGGTCACTTCACATCGCTATCAAATGATAGCATCCAAGGTGTCGCATTTTCAAACGGAACAAACGAACGTGGAAACACAATCTTACAGTTACACGTATTGAATGCAAACAGCTTCAATCAAAAACAAATCACAGATGTAGACTCTACAAACCGTGCGTTACCAGAAACTGACCGCGCAACAGCTCAAGCGAAGTTAGACCAAGCTAAAGCTGCTAAGGTTGTCGCTGATAAAGCTGTAGCAGACGCTAAAGCTGAATTAGCACGCTTAAACGCAGAAGTTTCAACTACACCAGCAAAACAAGTTGCATTAGCAAACGCTAATAAAGCATACACTGACGCAGTGAACGCTCAACAAGAAGCAGCTCATCGTCTACACGTTGCTAAATCTTCAGCAGAAGATAAAGTAACCGCCTTAGAACAAGCTCGTACTCGTAAGACATTCACAGACGCGGTAGTAGCTGGTAAAACAACTGAATTAGAAACTGCAAACACAGCATTATCATTAGCGAAAGCTGAAACAGCGAAAGCTGAAGAAGCATTAGCTAACGCCGTTAAAGCAGAAGATGACGCTAAGAAAGCTGTAGCTGACGCTAAAGACTTATTAGCAAACAAAGTACAACTAGAAAACGATTTACGTGATAAATCTCAAGTAGTCGTAGCGTTAACAAACGCATTAGCAGTATTAGAAAACAAATTATCAGACAAAGCAAACGACGTTCAAGTAGCGAAACGCGCTTTAGAAGACGCTGAAAAAGAATACAAACGTTTATTAGCTATCTACACAGCTGAACGTGCGACGACTCCACCTGTCCAAGATGAATTACCAGAGTTCACTGGTGGTGTAAACTACGGTGGAGAACTTGTATTCGAACTTCCAGAATTAATTATTCCGGAGGAAGGAAATTCGAATATTTCTAATGTGGCGGCTACAGGTAATCCTGGTGAAACATTAGGACAAGCTGTTCATAATGAGAGTGGAGTAGTTAATGAAAATCAATTACCAAATACAGGTATAGGTAATGAATTCGCTATTTTTAGTACAGCTGCATTAAGCATTTTAGCTTCTCTAGGATTGATTGTAACTGAACGAAAAAAAGAAACAGAATAGTTCTTAAATTTTAGAAATAAAGTAATGAAATGGGGAATTAGACTAGGAAATCTAATTCCTCTTTTATAGTTGGAGGGAATAAAGTGGATTTTTATTATTCAAAAAAAGATTTGCTGGAAGATTTATATAATCCTAAATTTAATTATTATATAAATGACGAGAAGGAGGGTTTAATTAATCAAGAAATTATTGACGGCTTTGATTACTTTTATGAAAATAATAAAGTAAAAAAGCCATCCAAATTGATGGCTGAATCGACCCTCTCAGATTATGTTTTGGAGCAGTTAAATTGCGTTTATAATGATTTAGAATTTCTTGAGGGGATTTTTCTTATTAAAAATTATATTAATAATTCAGAAAATAAAGTAGGGTATATTTCAAATAATGATTTATTATCTCTAAATAGAGAGAAATATGAAAAAACCATCAGAAAAAATTGTATTTTAGATATAAATAAAAAATTTAAAGCTAAATCTTATCAATTTCATGATGCAAAATCAGTACCGACTTCTTTTTTTGAAGTAGAGCATATTCAACCTTTAAACAAAGAACATAAAGAATGGGTAACCAATTGGGTAAACACTGGAAATCATAAGTTTGAAGATGTCGGTCTAACACAGACTGTAATAAATAATGGTCTTTGGAATATAACTAATTCAAACATTTGTTATTCAGCAAAGTACATTAAAGAGCCTGGTGAAAGTATACCTCGAGGTATTTTTATCCAAGCTCGTATTGAAAAAGGGGATTTTAAATCAATTCATCCACAATTTGAGGATAGACTAGATATTTTTATTCCCAATATCGATTCAAGATTTAAAGTTTGTTATAGATAATTGATTGGTGTGAACTTTTCGGTATAATCTAGCTCAATTCGTTTATTTTTAGGATAAAATTCACACCATTCAAATAAAATTTATTCAAATCAGATGAAATTCTGTTTTCTGTAAATGTGGGAAAACATTGATTTTAAGCGGATATTGAAATCTATTCAAATAGAAATGTTTCTAACCAGGTCTTAAGAAAGCTCGTAAAGCTTCTCAATTCTCTAAACGTTAATATCGTTCTATTGCGAAGACTTATTCAAAGCATCCCATTTATTGGGGTGCTTTTTCTTTATAGAGAATTGAGGTCAGTTCACATGGGTGTTGTTGCTTTAGCAACTTACAGCCATGGGTGCGCCGGGCGGAGCCCTAGCTAGGAGCCGTAGGAACGAAGCGACGTACTGATGAGGATTGACAACATTAATTGTTTGTTTTCATTAAGATAGTTTATGAAACAATTTTCTAATGGTGGAATAATTTGAAGCTAGAAGTGTTTTTCTGTTTGGAAAACTGTAGCTTTAGTTTGCGTGTTCATTTAGATTTCGTTTACTAGAGCAACCTGTATCTGCAAAGAATCTAGCATAAATGGCTTTCTCTATCTAACTTAATTTTATAAATTGTAATTCGAAAAAAATAGTTTTTTAATTACACATGAATTTATAGGTTTAAAACGAAAAAACGTTGTTAATATGTTGGGTTTACTGTATAATTAATACCATAAAGGAGGCAAATTATGTTAGTTGATTTTGAAGTTACAAACTTTTTATCTTTTCAAAATAGATCAATTTTATCTTTAGAAAAGGGGAGATACTTAAAAAAACATGCTAAATCTCATATATTAGAAAAAAAAGATTTTTCTTTATTGAAAAATGTAAATATTTTTGGTGCTAATGGTTCTGGGAAGAGTAATTTAATTACCGCGTTGAGAGTACTTGCTAAAATGGTTGTAGAACCTACAGACGATATTGAAGATTCTTTACCTTATATGCCATTTCGTTTAAATGAACGAAATAAAGATGAAGATACTGAATTTACAATTCGTTTAATTAAGAATAATAAAACATATCGCTACCATATTTGTTATAATTTGGAAGAAGTGACGATTGAGGAACTTTATGTTGTCTCAGAAAAAAATGAGGAAAAAGTATATTTTAAGCGAACTAATTCTCCAGACGACTCAGAGATACTTCCAGACAACTTAAGAAAAATACGAAAATCTGTTAGGAAGAATAAATTATTATTATTTGAAGGTCAAGATAAAAATGATGAAGAGTGTGTTACCGTATTCCAATGGTTCCATTCAAATTTAATTTTTGAAACTAAAAATAAACAATTATTTAAGTCAATTCAAACCAATTCTGCTAAGAAAAATATATTCATTAAACTATTAAATTTGGCCGATTTTAATATTGTAGACATTGAAATTATTGAAAAAGTAGAATCTTTTCCTGATGAAATAAGAAAAATGATGTCCGGCACAAATTTAGATGAAAGTTGGTTACGAAAACATTTTACTACTCTTGAAATATATTCAATTTACAAAAAATATGATGAAAGTGGAAAAGTAGTTGGTGAAGAAAAAATTCCATATGAAATGGAATCTTCTGGTACTAAAAAAATGATGTCAGTTGCTTTAACATTATTAGATAGTTTACATAAGGACCGAGTAATAATTATGGATGAATTTGATGATTCATTCCATTTATCGCTTACTAAAGCACTGTTAAATATAATTAATTCTGTGTCAAACAAAAATCAATTTGTTTTTACTACCCATAATTTAAATTTATTAGACTCAAATTTGAGAGTAGATCAAATTTATTTGATGGAAAAAGATTTCCTGGGGAAAACAGATGTGTATTCTCTTTTTGATTTTAATGAAATTAAAGGTGCTTCACGAAGTGATATTTCTTTTGTTAAGCGATATCTTAATGGCCAGTTCGGAGCTCTGCCAGATATTGATGACCAAGGAATGAATCAATTATTTAAGGAGATTTAAATGAGTAGAGGAAGACAATCTAAAGGGAGAGCTCTTAAAAAAACTATCTATATTTTTACAGAAGGAGAGACAGAAAAAAATTATTTTTTAATTCTAAATAGAAAATATAACGCAACAGTGAATGTAAAAGTGTCCATCTTTCATGCACATAAACAAGGAATGAATCTTTTAAGACATGCTTTAGGAAAAATTAATACTCTGACTAAGGTGGAAAAGAAAAATCTTGGAGGGGTTTATATTATTTTTGATAAAGATGAAATAGATAAAGATGAAATACACAATGTTTTCCGCACGGCGAAATCCGAAAACATTCATATTGGATTTTCGAATAGTTGTTTTGAGGTATGGTTGTTGGCTCATTTTGAAGAACTGAACGAATCTCATACAAAAGAAAGATTATATGACAGACTAGAACACTATCTAAAATGCGAACAATATTCAAAAAAACATAAAAATGACAAAAATTTATTGATGCAAATAGAAGATCTTGTATCCACAGCTATGCAAAATACTGCTGCAATGAAAGATTTTAGTCAAATAGTCATCGACAGTGAACCGTATACTAACATAGGAAAGGTGATACAAGGTATATATAATAAAGATATGTACTAGTTATCTTTATTTTTTATATTACTTAAATTGATAACACTTTTCTGTATAAAATTTATAATATCTATTTTTTATTTAATTAATCAGTCTCAAGATTACCGTTTTTTTAGAATTGAGGATACAATTAATTCGTTGAAAATTGTAATAGAGAACGTAGTTTCTTATGAAAATGCTAGTATAACATACTTTATAATTATTTTAGATTAGTGTAACCTATGCCTCTTATCAAATCAGGTTTTAAGTTTGACAAAGAATTTTTTGAAAATCTAGATGTTGTTTTAATCTATATCGTTTTCTAAAGCGATAAAGAAAGCTGAAATAATAAGGGGCACTGACCCCCGTAAACGAGAATTAAATAAAAATGGCTCTTTGTCAAATAGTGTTGGTGAAGAATTTTTTGAAGGAATCAGGAATTCTAGATTTTTCTTCGGAAGTGGAATTATGGACCAGAGCTGGACATATTAAGATTGAATTGAAACGCGGCATCAATATCCGCGAGTTCGAACGCTTACTGGCTGAATATATTTTGTAAAAGAGATTAACAGTTGCTAAGTTCAATGCATTGCTTTTACGAAGAGACAATGCTATTATTATCCCTGTAATTAAATAATTAAGATCTTGGGAGTCTCGTTAGGGAGGCTGAGAGTGTTATAAACAGACCAATATTATCTGATCAACATAATAGTTGCGTAGAGAGTATCTTACAATGTCGTCCGTTACTGTATTTATGATTGCAGTATGCCTATATACACTTATAAATGTTTACCCCTTTCAGGATTTTTAGATCTGGAAGGGGTTTTTTATGTCTCAATATGTGTCGTACGGTAATTGTCGTGTTGGAATTCCAGGTTCGCATCTGGCAATTACGGGTACTCGTTTTAATTTAGCACCAATGTCAGATAATTTTATTGATATTATTCTTGGTGCTATTAGGAAAGTAGATTTGTCTAATGTCTGGGCAAAGACAGATCATACGTCTACAATCTATCGTGGAGGAAGTGTAGAGGTCTTTGATGCCTTGAAAGCTTGTTTCGTATATAGTTTTCATCCAGGAGTTCATTGTTCTTTAGAAGCTACTATTTCTAAAGGCTGTCCGGGGGATGTTGATGAGGATACACCTTTACAATTTGAGGGAAGTCGTATGAATGAACAGCAGAGTCAGGAGATTCATTTTCCAGTCATTGGGAAGTTCTCAGTGTATCCATTGGGGTCAGATAACTATATGAAATCCATTGAGAAAATTGTCAATCTTGGAATCGATAAAGGAACGATTACTGGATCAGGACATTATGTGACATTTCTTGGAGGAGATGTTCATGAGGTGTTTGGATATTTAGAAGAAGTTTTTAATATTTTAGATGAAGAAGTCAGTCATTTTGTGATACAAGTGACGTTATTATGCAATGTACCAGGAGGAGAAATTGATGAATAAAAAGAAATTAGAATTAAAGGACTACTTATTAATTAGCTTTATTTGTGTGTTGTTTGGAGTATTTTACTTATTAGCGGTTTACGCAGGAGGAGCTCTTTCAGGAGTTTTAGCACCGATGGGACTTGGAATGTTAGGGTATGAACCTTTTTATGGGATTTGGTTTATGGCGCCTGTATTCACGCTCTATTTAATCCGCAAACCAGGAATTGGTATTATTACAGAAATTATTGCTGCCGTTATTGAAGTGTTACTTGGAAACATGTTCGGGATTATCGTTGTAGTTAGTGCTTTTATCCAAGGTTTAGGCGTAGAATTAGCGTTTATGACAAAGAAATACGGCGATATTACTTATGGAACTACAATGCTAGGGGCAGTTATTACGACTATTTTCACGTTCCTTTGGACAGGTTTCCGTAGCAATTATTTAGCTCTTGATTTCAAAATTGTCTTAGCAATTTTTGTAATTCGTCTAGTATCAGCATTATTCTTTACAGGTTTTGTAAGTAAGTTATTATGCGATCAAATGGTGAAATCAGGAGTTGTCAAAGTACGTGGCTAATTCGGAAGTGGTTTTATCTTTAAAAAACGCCACATTAAGTATTCAAGAAAAAGAGCTATTTTCTAATTTGAGCATTCAAGTATGTGCGGGAGAAATCGTATTGATTTGTGGAAGAAGTGGTGTTGGAAAAAGTAGCCTGATGAATATTATCAATGGAGTTTATCCAAATGAAGAAGTTAAGGTTCAATGTGAAGCGTTAGAAGTTTTTGGACACTCGCTGATAAATATGAAGCATTTAGCAAGAACCACTTATGTTCGCTCAATTTTTCAAAATGCAAGGCTTTCATTTGCGATGTTAACTCCCTATGAAGAAATGATTTTTGTGTTAGAAAATTTTCGATTTCCGATTGAAGAGATGGAATTAAAGGTAAAAGAACAAGCCAAAAAATTTCAGATTGAAGCTTTATTGCATCGAGAGTTCTCAAGTCTCTCTGGAGGCGAATTACAGAAGGTGGCTTTTGCGTGTGCAAATCTTGTTGATGCGCCTCTCTATATCATGGACGAACCTTTTGCAAATATTGACGAAGAAGGCATTCCTTACTTTATGGAACAAATCAAATTATTGAGTGAGGAAGGAAAAGCTATTTGCATCATTGATCATCGATTAGAGTATTGGGATTGGATTAATCGTTGGTATCTCTTGGATGATTCTGGAGCTTTAAAAGAAATAAAACTCCCTATAGCTATAGAAGATAAACACCTTTTAGAAAATAACGGGTTACTTTGTACATTGCCATTAAAAGTGAAGAGTGGTCCAGCAAAAAGCAAAGTCCTTTTGAAGGTGGAAAATGTATCTATCTGTGTAACAAAGAATCAAGCACTTCTTGAAAATCTCAATCTTGAGCTTCACGAAGGTGAGATGATAGCGTTAATTGGTCCTAGTGGGAGTGGAAAAACAAGCTTTTTTAAGACACTCTTAAAAGAATATCCTTATACTGGTAAAATCGAAATTATGGGCCAATCTTTATCGAAGATGAAGACGAAAGCACTATTTGCTTCACTTGGTCTCGTCTTTCAAGATCCTTCTCTTCAGTTTGTCAGTGTAAAAGTCTTAGAGGAACTTAAGGTTACGTTTCATACGGAAAGAGAAAGTAATCTTGAAAACTTATTGCGAGAGTATTACTTGGAGAAAACAAAAGACGTGTCACCGTGGCTAATTAGTCAGGGGCAACAAAGAAGACTTGCTTTTCTTACGATGACAGGGCCTAATAAGGTTATTCTTTTGGTAGATGAACCTACTTATGGGCAAGATATGAAGAATGCCATCTTAATAATGAATGCATTAGAACAATTGTGTAAAGAGGGAATGTCTTGTATTTTTACATGTCATGATCATCGACTTGTTCGTCGATATGCCCATAAAGTAATGAAGATTCATTCCAAGACAATGGAGGAAGTTACGAATGAAACTAAGAATTAATCCAAGTGTGCAATTAGGGATTTCATTTGTTCTGTCGATTGTCATTTTATTTACTAAATCATGGGAATTAAATATTACAATGATGCTTGCAGCAATCGTTATTATCCTCTTATTTCGAAGACAGGCTTGGTCTAGAATTGCAAAATTAGGATGTGGATTGTCGGTTATTACAATCATTTATTTTCTATCGGTATATTTACATCCAAATGAAAATACACTTGTACGTTCAGTAGAAAATGGAGCGTTTTTAACATCTTTAGAACTCAGTAGCCGAATTTTAGCTCTTGGTTTTGTCGGAATTAGTCTCACTACCTCCATTGATAAAAATGAGTTTATAGCAAGTCTCATCAAACAATTAAAAGTACCAGTTGAGATCGCATTCAGCATTTTCGTTGCAATTAATTTCTTAACACTCATTCAAACGGAATATGAACAATCGAAATTAGCTTTGAGAATTAGAGGAGTTTCGGGTGGCGCTGTGTACTTTAAAGCTTTAACAACGATGATGATTCGCTTGATACGCCAATCAGAATATACTGCAATGGCAATGGAACTTAGAGGGTTTTCTAAAGAAAGAATTCAAAGACTGAACCCAAGTATTACGAGTATAGATTTGATGTATAGTAGTTCCATGATATTTTTTGTAGTGTTTGTCATTTTGTTTTATGTGTAAAAAGAAAAAGAGCCACTACATTTGTAGCGGCTCTTATTTGTTAGGCTCTATTATTTGTTGAAAGTATTTTTAATTCCTTCTACTGCGCCTTCAACGCCTTCTTT
>ERZ772928.572-NODE-572-length-16439-cov-6.130005_pt1 | contig 16439 bp, 17 predicted proteins | sample MGYA00511686_ERZ772928 | MGnify/ENA primary metagenome ERZ772928 (study PRJEB29015, sample SAMEA2738063) | human oral metagenome | biome: human oral; feature: human-associated habitat; material: saliva | place: China | collected 2219 ... | reverse complement strand
CCTTGTAACTCTTTTTCAGATCTGCCGGATGCCATAAGGAACCTCTTTCTATAAATTACAATCTCTACGAAATCATTCAATATAATTAAATTATATCATATATAATGATAAAAAATTCTTGCTGTAGCGTTGAATAGTTAGTTACAACTAACATATCAAATGAGATAACTATAAAATTCTTTTACACGACAAATGACTAGATAATAAAAGGACGCTATAGTTCTAAATCATTCAGTAATACTTATCACTGAAGATTAGACCATAACGTCCTATCGAGTTTAAATAGTCATAACCTTAAGATTAATTCAAATATAATCACTTTTTTAAAAGCTTATATATAAAATACCATCCCAACATAAATACTCCACTAATAATATAAGCACTACCATAGAAGTATATCCAAAACTCGTCACTAGTAACCTCAGGATCCATAACAAGCATTAGTGTAATGCCTACTAGGAAAAAAATCATTCCACCCCAAAAGATTAAATTAAATATTTTTAAAAACATTTTCACCTCAATAATATGACAACTCTTATCAAGCACTTCTCGTGCTTTTTTATATCTTCATTTTCTTAAACATTATTTGTCTGTATCCTTTTTAAATTAGATTTAATTCTATCTTTAGCATATGTAGGTTCAAGGTATCTAATAATAGGTTAAAACGTATAAAAATATGTATAAAGCTACCAGAAATAACCAAGCATATACGCCTACTTTAAAATTAGACTGATGCATCTCTACTTTATCACTTTCAAACTCATTATTCTTAATCATAAAGTACATTCCAACTAAAGAAATCCCCATACAAAATATCCACCACAACAACATAGTGAATGGAGATATTAAATTACGTATGAAAAATATTCCAAATCCGAGTACTAAGCTAAAAGTATAGATAATTCGAGCTAAACTAAGCTTACCTTTATGCGTAATAAGTTTGTATATGAAAAATATAATACCAAATATTATAATCAGATCTTGATACATTACTTATCTACATCCTTTTTCAAATTATATTTAATTCTATCTTTAGCATAATCTTCAAATGTTGCACCAATTACCTCTCCGGCAAAGGCCCCTACAGGACCGCCACTTCTAGCTACAGTACGTGTAAACTTTGAGGCCTTCTCAGCATAATGAACATATCCAACCCATGGTTGATTTCCTACCTCTCTGACTTTGATAGACAGGTTATGTGTTCTGTGCGAAGAACGCCTTCCAGTGCGCATGGAACTTTCTCTTTTGTATGATGATAATGGAAACCACATTTTTCCTGAACTCTCTTCGACTTTGTATTGCCGTCAAAATAACCGCACCACAGTTTCTCCAGATTCAGGTCATCAAATCCATGTCTCATAATTTCACAAACTGCTTCTGGTATAAGTCCCTGACCCCAATACGGAACGCCTATCCAATAACCAATCTCCGCCTCAGTATCAGGAATACCTTTATCACTTGCAGATCCTATCATCAATCCTATGCTACCCACTGGTTGCATTGTTTCTTTTAAAACTACGGCGTATATCTCAGGTGCTGAAAAATAACTTTTTATAATCTCCCTACTATTTTCAACACTAGTATGTACAGGCCAGCCTGCAATCGGGCCAACCTCTGGATTACTAGCATATTGAAATAAGTCATTATCATCACTTTCTTCCCATGAACGAAGAATTAATCTTTCCGTTTCTAAAATCATTTTTCTCCTTAAATTCAAATTTGTCAATTTCTCATTCCTCCTATTATATCACTTATCTTGTATTTTCATCCCATCAAGCCTTAATATCATAATTTATATCATCAGTACAGTGTGATTAAAGTTTTTCAAAGCATAAAATTATGTTAAGTATTATCTAATTAAAACTATTGAGTAAGGAATAAGATATACGCTTATATTAATTGCATGAAATTTAAATTTATAATAAAATATTCATATACATTTGATAATGTTAATACATTCAGAGAAATATAACACCTTATGGAGGTCCCTTATGAAATTAAAACAGCTTATTTTATCTAGTATTGCTGTAGGTGCATTAGCTTTCACATTTGGCACAGCACAACCTGCACAAGCAGCTATTGGCATGGAGAATCCTGGTCCAGCTATGAACCTTGAAAAGCCAGCATCTGTTACAACTGCTCATCACATCAATGTAGATGGCAAAGTTGTAGAGCCTATCAACGGTCAACAAAATGTAATCTATGTAGATGGTCAACCCCTCGTAGCATTGCGCCAAGTATCTGAAGCATTGGGCTATAAAGTAGCTTGGGATGAACCAACTAAAACAGCGTTGGTAGATATGAGCATCGCTACACTAGCAATCCAACCAGACTCTGCTGAAGTAGTACGCCATGGCAAATTAAAGATTATCAACCTTGATACATCTGAATCCTTCTTGCCAGCAGCTCGTAAGGTAGACGGAACCATCTTTGTAAAACCACAAGTGTTCAAATTATTATTGAACCAAGTGAACATTACAAAAGACGAAATCTTCATTGCCCCTCAACGTGCACAATTGGCGTCTACTACAAACACAGAGGTATCCCACAAGAATGAACTCAACACATTCTTACCGCCATCCCAAAAGGACGTAAAGAAAAAAGAAGATCCAAAAGCGACAGAAAAACCGCTTATCAAAATCAAAAAATCGTTAGCCAAAGATACTATCACAACAAATACAGAGGCTACAGAAAAATCTGAATACCAACGTCCAAGCGGCTTAGATCGCTAATCCATAGGCATACAACAAAAGGTCCCCAATGGACTGCTCCCCCATTAGATATAATCTTAGGGTGTACAGTCCATAAGGGACCTTTTTATTCTGTAAAAGTAACTAAAAATAACTATTTCAAAATTAATTATTTGCCAAAACCATAACGGTTAAGTACTGTATTACCATTGCCATAAATAGCCATAATCTTCGCCATGAAATAATCAGCCATTGCTACAGAGTATGCTGCAATATCATTGTAGTCAGAATATTTAGGAGCCACATTAGTAGTATTAACGCTTTCAATAGTTACAGTTTTATTATTAGTTACAGGTGCAGGATCTGTAACTGTTACAGTAGAGCCCATGGATGGATTAACATAACCTGTTGGAGTGGATACTGGTGGACGTTGGGAATCAGTATATTTATAGCCATAAGAAGCGTCCGCTTGTTGTGGTGCTAGTGCAGTAACGCCTAACGCAAGTACAGATGCAGCTAACACGATAGTTACTTGTTTTGATGCTTTCATAAAAACCTCCGTGAATACCAAAATGTATTTTATCAAAAATTCTGATAACAGAGAGTCATTATAAACCTATCACTTAAACACCCAATGAAGATTGTAAACATCATTTATATTTCATTTATCAATTAATTTTGATACTTTCAACGCTATCTTTTACGGAATCCATTTGTCGTTTCAAATCTTTAATAGATCCTTTTACATCGTCAGGAATCTTGACGTCTTTAAGACCTTTGGCCGATTCCGAGGCACGCTTACTATTTTCACTAGCTTGCTTCATGCCTTCTTTAATTCGGTCCATATTCTCATCTAGCTCATCAAATGAGTCTTCATCATAGATGATAAAATTACTGCCCCCGTGGGACGTAATATTGAGTGGCCCCATCGTAAGCTGTCCATCATCAATTCTCAACGCATTCGTCGAAATCGTAGTAATCTTCGTATTTACTTTCACATCACTAAAGGACAGATGCCGCCCCTTATTGTGAAAGTTCCCAGTAATATTTTTAATAGGAATGAGCATATAGTGGCCTTCTTCAGACCAGAAATTACCCCACACCTCCATATCACGAGGCATGCCTTCACTTTTAAAGTTCAAATTAGCCGATACAGGAACGAGGAACTCCGGGGTTTTAAGAGCTACACTACTGTCTAAATCCTTTGCTATGCCAGTAATCGTATAGGCACGAGTATCCAAATTATAAACACCTTTCGCCTCTAGTTTCCCGTTGAACACATTGGCATTGACATTAGAGAAGTTCAAGATGCCATCTTGGTACGTCACATCGCCTACTACATTATCAAAGGTCAATGCAGGAATCCGTAAAATAGGCATCGTCACGCGACCTTTTGCAAAAGGTCTATTAAAATCGCCCGTTACCTTTGTAAGCAAGGTCATGGCATCGTGAATATTCTCACCGAAACCAAGGGATGATGGGTCTACACCTTTTACATCAAACTGTAAATCTAGCTGAGGCATACGATGTTTTAGCACATCTTTTAAGTCTACCCGGCCTTTTAAAACAAGACCGTCACCAATAGCAGTGCCACCAAATTTGCCTGTCTCCATATCGATGTGTACAGCACGATTGCTATCTAGATCAATCCGCGCATTTACATCTTTCATCACATAGTGACGATTTCTGTTAAATACCTCTAGTTGGCTATTTCTAAGTCTAATCTTAAGATCTAAGTGTTGCCCTTGCCAATTAAAGTTACGCACCTTATTGCCTAGTTCCTCTTGTCGTTCTTGTGTAGTCTTTTTCGGTGGTTTTGGACGAGATTCGACCTCATTAAGAGGTTTCTTTACATCTGGTGAGGCAGGAACGAAGTCCAGCCGATTGTTCTCGTCCAAATCGACAACGATGACCGCATCATTTAGCTCAATACCATTGATAGCAGACGCTTTGAAGTTACGCGTCACCACGTCCCACATATTAACTCGTATCTTACCATCTGGAACTGTTATTAATCTACGCCCATCTGGATCCATCCATACTAAATCAGTAAAGGATAGTGTCCCCCAAGGTGTGGCAGATAAACTTTCCACAGTAACAGTACCTCGCAACATAGTCTGACGAGCCATAACCTCATTAAAGATAACGCCCATTCCACGACTAGCAATAGTGGCAAGTACAAAGAAAACGATGGCTCCTATGGCAAGAAAAGCAGCAATACCTTTAAGGCCTTTCTTATACAATTGTTTATATTTTGTCCAATAAGAACGCATGTAATGTTTCATAGCCTTATTATATCACGTTGAGGATGTGAGTTTTATTTTGATTGGTCTTGTTATATTACTACATTTAGATTGAAAAGGAGAGCCTATACCTTCTTCGCTCCAAAGCGAGCTAAGTCGCTTATCCGGTATAGGCTCTCCTTTTCATAACATTAGTTATAAAGATGTCCAATCAAAATAAAACATTCTCTAAATGCTAATAATAAGGCTATGAAGCATTATCTAGGAAAGGGAAATAGAAAAGACGAGGTTAAACCTCGTCTTTTCTGTTTAAATTTTAAGATATTATGCTTTTGCTTGTTTGCCGTATTTTACAAGACTTTCAGCTTCGATTTCAGCTTGTGTACGATAATCTTGAGGAATGTCAGACAAGCGAATCCAGCTACGAACTGCTTCTACCAAAACGATAAGGATCATGAGGAACATAGCAGCACTGAATGCTACTAGAATCCATTTACCAGCTGGGATATAGCTATTAAATACGTTTTCAAAGTCTGCAGCAATCGCAACGATGGCCATTAGGATACATGGAATACCTGTAACCCATGCATAGCGTTTACGGCCAAGTCGCATAATAACAGTAGTACTTACAGCCAATGTCATAGTACCTAATAATTGGTTAGATACGCCGAATAGAGGCCAGATAATACCGATGTTACCTTGTAGAACTAGGTAGCCCCACAAAATACAAATTAAAGCTGCACAACCATAAACGCCAGGAGTCCAATGTTGGTCGTTGAATTTAGGATGGAAATGACCTAATAATTCTTGAAGTAAGTAACGACCTACGCGAGTACCAGCATCGATCAAAGTCATGATGAACAATGCTTCGAACATGATACAGAAGTGATACCAGTAACCCATCAAGTGATCCATGTTAGGCAATCTGGAGAAGATATGAGCCATACCTACTGCAAGGGATACGGCGCCACCAGGACGGTGCATCAAGTCTTCCCCAACCATTGCGGACAATGCTGGCAATTCATGTACTTGAAGACCTAGTGCTTTAAAGGATTCTACTGTGGAGTTAATAGCGAAGTAATCGTCTGGATGCAATGCAGTGGCTGCAATCAACGCCATCATAGCGATGAAACCTTCTGTTAACATCGCACCATAACCGATAGGTAAGATTTCTCTTTCATTAGTAAGCATTTTAGGTGTTGTACCTGTAGCAATTACTGTATGGAAACCAGATAACGCACCACATGCGATAGTAATGAAGATGTAAGGGAACACAGACCCTTTCAATACAGGACCGCCGCCCCAGATATATGGAGTAACAGCTGGCATTTGAATTTCAGGCATTACGATGATAATACCGAGAGCCAAGGCGCCAATTGTACCGATTTTAAGGTATGTAGATAGATAATCACGAGGAGCGAGCAATAACCATACTGGCAATGCTGCTGCAAAGAAGCCATACACGGCAAGCATAATTTCAATTGTTTGCAAGTCGTATGTGAACCAAGAAGCATATTCGCTAGCCGCGATGTTAGGACCGTAGATAATGCCTACGAAGATTAACGCTACACCAATGATAGTAGCCTCTTGGATTTTACCAGGACGCAACCATTTTAAATAAATACCGATAAAAATAGCAATTGGAATTGTAGCGAATACGGAGAAGAATCCCCAAGGAGAATTATGCAATGCGTTCGCTACTACTACGGCCATACCAGCGAGGGTAATAACCAATAGGAACAATGTAGCAAGCATAGCACCGAAACCAGCTAGTTTACTGATTTCTTCGCGCGCAATATCCGCGATAGACTTACCGTCATAGCGAACTGAAGCGAACAAGATAACCATGTCATGTACAGCACCGGCTAATACGGAGCCGATAAGGATCCATAAGGCACCAGGCAAATACCCGAACTGGGCTGCAATAACTGGGCCTACGAGAGGGCCTGCACCTGCAATAGCTGCAAAGTGATGACCAAAGGTTACCCATTTGTTAGTTGGCACGTAATCGTGACCATCGTTGTGAATCATAGCCGGCGTCGGACGATATTGATCCAAGGTCAACACCTTAGCCGCTATGAAAGCCCCATAAAAGCGGTACGCTAGAATCAGAATACACGCGGAGGCAATAACTAAGTAAATACCATTCATAACCATATAAACACCTCCATTTGTTTCGTGACATGGAGTATATGAAAATTCTGATAAAACTTATGTTTCCATGCCACTTTGGCTTGTAAAAATGTTAGTACTTACACTTTCATTGTATAACTAATCATGAGAGTGTCAACTACTATTTAGTCATTTTGAAAGCCCTCTATAACTTAAAGACATAACAAAAAGGCATCCTCCACATAGGGGAATGCCTTAATTTGTAGAAAAATAGTTTATATCTATAGTCTTACCACGATACCAGCTTCGTGGAGAGCCTTCTTAATATCTTTTATAGTTAACACTTTATTGTGTAACAATACGCCAGCAAGGGCACCAGTTACATTCGTTTTTGTAAATAAATCCACAAAATGCTGTACATTACCTGCACCACCGAAAGCTGTTACAGGAACATCTACTACTTCGGCTAAAGCTTGATATAATTCAATATCAAAGCCAAGGCCTGTGCCATGTCTATCGATGCTTGTAACCAACAATTCACCTGCACCGCGTTCTACAGCCTCTTTTGCCCATTCAAGAGCATTTCTACGTTGTCCAGATTCACCTGTCTGACCATGACCGTAAGCGTACCAAACCTTTTCAAAAGGATTATATTTTACATCAAGACATACGACGATGCCTTGGTTACCGAACTTCTTAGCCCCTTCTGTAATAAGGGATGGATTAGCCAAAGCGGCGGTATTAATGGAAATCTTATCAGCACCAGCTTTCATAAGAGCTGTCATATCCTCAACAGAGGTGATGCCACCACCAACAGTAAGTGGCATAAATACCTTATCAGAGGATTTAAGAACCATATCTGTGAAAGTTTTACGCCCCTCTGTTGTAGCCGTAATATCTAATAATACAAGCTCATCTGCGCCTTGTATTTCATAACGTTCTGCACATTCTACTGGATCCCCTGCGTCAACCATATCACGGAATTGTACGCCATTCTGTACGCGGCCATTCGCCACACCAAGGCAAGGGATAATACGTTTTGCTAACATTCAGTCTTCCTCCTATTTTTTTGAGTCTGCGTAAGCTTCTGTAATATTACCAAACGTACGCAACAAATTCAGACCTACGATACCACTTTTTTCAGGATGGAATTGCATTCCATATACTCTGCCACGTTCAACTACACCAGGTACATCGATACCATAGTTAGCTGTGGAAATGATATATTCAGGATCTGTATCTACATAATAGGAATGAACGAAATAGGTATATTGATCGTCTACATTACTAAATGGACTATCTTGATGATGAACTACATTCTTGTTCCAGCCCATGTGAGGTACACTGAGACCAAGATCTCGAGGAATTTCTTTTACTTTGCCAGGAATAAGACCTAAACCTGGAGTAGGCCCGTACTCTTCGGATTCCTCAAATAATAATTGCATACCTAAACAAATGCCTAATAGTGGAATTTCACGCTTTACTACTTCATGAAGTACATCGACTAAGCCGCGCTCTTTTAGAACCGCTACTGCCGATGCATACGCGCCTACACCTGGCAAGAGAACGCCATCAGCGTTTAATATAACCTCAGGATCCGCTGTTAGCACTGCATCGAGGCCGATGTAGGCAAAAGCTTTCTGGACGTTAAATGTGTTCCCTGCGTCATAATCTATAATGGCAATCATAATAAACTCCTTTCAACCGCCTTAATGAGCCCTAGAGAAAATACTAGGGCTCAAACATTCACGCATTCACGTTGTTTTCGATATATATATTCGTCAAAGGAAAAAAAAAGTCCTGCCTATAGATTGCGTAAAAGCTAAACTCCATTCTATAGAATGAAATTCGATATCAAAACGCTTAAATAATTAGTATAAGTGATATATTCTTAATGATTAATTCATGAATTGTTTTAATATATTGCGCATGACTACACCGTCCTGTGCCATAGGTATGGTAAGGCGCAACCAACCGTCTCGTTGACCTCGGCGCACTTGGTATCCTGCTGTTAGCCATGCATCAGCAAGGCCATCTGCATCCGCATCAGGAGCCTCAAAGAATATAAAATTTGCTTCGCTCTTGTAATAGTGAATTCCTAGCTCATCAAATAGAGCCTCCCATTTAGCCCGTTCCTCTGCATTTTGAGAAACTGTTCTTCTTAAGAATGCTTGATCCTCAAAAGCAGCTTCTGCGGCCACTTGGGACAAGGTATTGAGATTATACGGCAAGCGGATAGTTTGCATGTAATTAGCCAACTCTACAGGTGTCATCATATAACCTACGCGATAATTAGCAAGGCCATATGCCTTGGAGAAGGTACGCATGATAGCTACATTAGGGAACTCATCTAAAAGCGCTCGTGCTGTAGGAACTGCTACAGCGGTAACAAAATCGATATATGCCTCATCGATGATGACCAATGTTTCCTTAGGTATAGCTGCTATGAATTTACGAATATCTTCAACAGACTCATAGGTCCCCGTTGGATTGTTGGGATTACAAATCCACACGAGGCGTGTCGTTTCATCGACGGCTTTCACAAGAGCTGAAAAATCATATCGGCCTGTTTCAAAATTAGCTGGCACCTCACGAATTTCAGCACCTTCCACGAGACCATTCAATGCATACTCAGAAAAAGCAGGCACACTAACCACGATAGAGTCACCAGCACTAATCAAGGTTTTATTGACCATGGCGATGACCTCATCAAGGCCTACGCCAATGACGAGTTGCTCAGGTTGTACCTGCCAATAACTAGCTAATTTCATGCGTAAATCGGTGGCGTTTCCATCTGGGTAATAGTTAGCATCATTATATGTGACATAGCTAAGGATAGCCTCGCGCACCAACGGAGAGGTGCCGTACGGATTCTCATTGGCAGACAAACGCACCAATCGGTCCACACCGAGGCGTTCCTTTACCGCCGTAGCGGGCTCCTCAGGTATATAAGGTTTTAACGTGCGAATTATCTCTTTCATAAGCTATCCTTTCTAAGTATTTTCTTAAAATGCACATTATAAATTTGTAATCTCTGGGCGATCCGTAGTTTTGCTTACTACGCCTTCACGGCTAGCAAGTTCTGCCTCGATAGCTTCGTAAGGAATATTTTTCTCTGCCAGTAATACGAGCAAATGATACAACACATCTGCTGTTTCATAAATCAACTCTTGAGGGTCTTCATTTTTTGCTGCGATGACAACCTCTGTGGCCTCTTCGCCTACCTTTTTCAAAATTTTATCGAGCCCTTTTTCGAATAAATAATTCGTATAAGAACCTTCCTTAGGCTGATCCTTGCGGTTCTTAATAATTTCGTATAATTCGTTCAATGTTTGCTGTGCCATATATAACTCCCTTACATCTCTTATAATTTATATCCTATTGTGCTTATCTTATGCTTCTACATCATTAAAGAAACAGCTTGTACGCCCCGTGTGACATGCAGGACCTTCCGGTTTCACTTGAATGAGCAACGTATCGCCATCACAATCGAGGGCCATACTCACCACATGCTGCACATTACCACTCGTACCGCCCTTATGCCATAGCTCCTGACGAGAACGAGACCAGAACCACGTCTCCTTTGTCTCTAGTGTTTTGTGAAAGCTTTCTTCGTTCATCCACGCCACCATGAGGACATCCTTAGTCACTGCATCTTGCACAACCGTTGGCAATAAGCCATTTCCCTTTTCAAAATCTGGTTTCATATGTATATCCTTTGTTGAAAGTTATGAATCCCTTTACTATATGCTAATAATTAAAATACTTTTATCGTACAGTAATGCCGTGAGCTCGTAGTTCCTTTTTGAGTTCTGGAATTTTAATTTCCCCAAAGTGGAAGATTGATGCTGCCAAGGCGCCTGTCACGTCTGTTTTTTCAAAAAGGTCTACAAAATCCTGAACCTTCCCTGCCCCACCAGAGGCGATAATAGGCACATTCACAACGGCTTCAATTGCCTTATATAGTTCAATATCAAAGCCAGACTTTGTACCGTCCTTGTCCATGCTCGTTACGAGCAATTCTCCGGCCCCACGAGCTACAACCTCCTTAGCCCAATCAAGAGCCTTCCATTCGGTACGGTTACGACCGCCGTGAGTATAGGCATACCATTCGCCCGTTTCTTTGTCAGTTTTCACATCAATGGCTACTACCATGCATTGATTGCCAAACTTTTGAGCTCCTTCTGAAATGAGTTCAGGATTAGCAAGGGCTGCAGAGTTCAAGGACACCTTATCGGCGCCAGCTTTCAACAAAGCCGTCATATCATCGACGCTCTTGATACCGCCACCAACGGTGAGAGGCATAAATACTTGGGCCGAAATCTCTTGTACCACGTCGCGCATGGTGGTTCGCGCATCCACGGTAGCCGTAATATCTAAAAATACGAGCTCGTCCGCCTGTTGCTGTTCATAGGATGCCGCAATATCTACGGGACTACCAACATCTACGAGATTAACAAAGTTAACCCCTTTTTTTACGCGCCCATCGTCCACATCTAGGCACGGAATAATCCGTTTCGCTAACATAATGCTCCTCTCCATTGAGTGCTACTCAATTAATCAATTCTATTAATTTTGCTGGTTATACTCAGCGATTTCCTCTAGTGTAATGGTTCCCTCATATAGCGCTTTACCGACGATGCTATCCATAACGCCTTTTGCTTCAAGGGATTTAATATCTTCTAAATTACGAACGCCACCAGACGCAACGATACGAGCTGTAGGGAATTCTTTTTGCAAATCGCCGAGCAAGTCTTCGTTAGCCCCCTGCATGGTACCGTCGCGGTCCACATCGGTAACGATAAAGTACTTTGCTCCGCCTTCAATCATGGCACCGATTAAATCGGTCATAGGCACATCAGATTGATCGAGCCAACCTTCGGCAGCGACCTTACCATTTTTACCATCTACACCGATAACGATACGCTCTGCACCATATTCAGCAATAACCTGTTTCGTAAGCTCAGGATTTTTAAGGGCCACAGAGCCTAAGATAACGCGGTCTACGCCTAAACCTAAATAGAGGTCAACAGCTGCTTTATCGCGGATGCCGCCACCGATTTCAAGGATGCCGGTGAAAGCCTGACGCACTGCTTTTACAATGTCCACATTAACAGGCTGGCCCGCCTTAGCACCGTCTAAATCAACGAGGTGGAGTGCGCCTACCTTGGCATCTTCATATTGCTTTGCTTGGTCCACTGGATCTGGATTGATAACCGTTTCCTGTGCGAAGTCACCTTTATAGAGGCGAACGCTGCGACCATCTTGTAAATCTATAGCTGGAAAAATCATAGGTTCTCCTTTATTAAATGACTGTATTAAATGACGCCCTTTGTAGAGTTTACCCCTTGAATATCTGGGTTAATAGTAACGGCCTTGCGCAATGCGCGGCCTGTAGCCTTAAACATGCTTTCAATGATGTGATGCGTATTGCGACCATATAAATTACGAACATGTAAATTCATAGCTCCGCTCATCGCTAGTGCTTGGAAGAAATCCTCTACTAGCTCAGTTTCAAAGTTACCACCTAAAACTGGAGTGCTCCATTCGCCTTGGAATACGAGGTATGGACGACCGCTCAAGTCGATGACAACTTGTGTGAGTGCTTCATCCATAGGAACCCACGCATCGCCGTAACGCTCGATGCCTGCCTTATCGCCAAGGGCTTTTACCAATGCTTGACCTAACGCTAATCCAATGTCCTCAACGGTGTGGTGAGCGTCCACGTATGTATCGCCCTTTGCCTCTACTACAAGGCCAAAGCGACCATGTTTCGCCAGCAGCGTCAACATGTGGTCAAAAAATCCAATCCCTGTGGAGATGGAGCTCGCTTGCGCCCCATCAAGGGTAAGTTCTACTGTAATATCTGTTTCTTGCGTGGTGCGTTGCACCGTACTTGTGCGTATCATAACGACCTCTATACTCCAAATCTATTATTACAATCTATATTTCTAATTACTATTTCAATCTATGTTTAAATCAGTATTTAAATATAGACTCCAAATATATGATCTAATCTATTTATATACACTATTTTTCAAAGCGTACTTCGATGGCGCGAGCATGTGCTTCAAGGCCTTCTGTACGAGCTAATGTAGTAATGTGTGTTGCTACTTCTTCTAACCGTTCTTTTGTAAATTGTGTAAAGGATGTACGTTTTACGAAATCATATACACCAAGTGGAGAGGAGAAGCGTGCTGTACCACTTGTAGGCAACACGTGATTTGTACCACCTACATAATCGCCCAATGGTTCAGATGCATAGGCACCGAGGAATACGGAGCCTGCATTTTGAACGAGGCTCATATAGTTCATTGGATCTGGCAATTGGATTTCTAAATGCTCTGGTGCCACTTCGTTCATGACTGTAAACATGTCTTCAACACTGTCCATAACAGCAATATAGCTATTATTCTCAATAGCAGGACGAGCAATGCTTTCACGAGGTAACAATTTTAATTGACGTTCCACCTCATCAGATACGGCATTCGCCAAGCTTTCACTAGTAGTCACCATAATGGCACGCGCCCGAGGATCATGTTCCGCTTGGGATAAAAGGTCCGCTGCGAGATGAACTGGGTTAGCACTATCGTCAGCAATAACACCGATTTCACTAGGGCCCGCAATCATGTCGATATCGACTTGGCCGAACACTTGGCGTTTCGCAGTGGCTACGTAAATATTGCCAGGTCCTACGATTTTATCGACCTTCGGAATCGTTTCCGTACCATACGCCAACGCCGCCACGCCTTGAGCGCCGCCTACTTGGTAAACTGCATCAACGCCAGCAAGCTTAGCAGCACCTAGTACGGCAGGATTGATGCCGTCCTTTTGAGGAGGTGTGACCATGACGATTTCTTTTACCCCTCCGATCTTAGCTGGCAAGGCAGTCATAATGATGGTAGAAGGATACGCCGCTGTGCCGCCAGGAACGTAAAGTCCAACACGAGCCAAAGGAATTACCTTCTGACCACGGATGATGCCCGGTGTATCCATATCCACAAAGCCTTGCTCGATCTCACGGCTGTGGAACTCTGTAATATTAGCCTTTGCCTTTAATAAGGCTGCTTTCAACTCATTGGATAAGGACTCATATGCGGCGTCGATTTCCTCTTGAGGCACCTTGAAGTCTTCGATAGACACACCATCGAATTTTTCAGAATAGGCCTTTAATGCCGCATCACCATTGGCGCGAACGTCAGCGATGATATCGTACACGCGGCGTTCAATTTCCATGTCTGTAGTTTGTTGCGTATAATTTCGTACGATACCGAGCATCGTATCTAGTGATTCCTTATAAATTTTCATCAAATATCCTTCTTCCTATATGCTATTCGCACTATTATTTCTATCTCTTATTTATTAATGGCTTCTGAAAGCTGGTCTATAAGTTTAAAAATAGTATTTCTCTTTTGTTTTAGTGCTAATGGATTGGCTACTAAGCGAGTAGAAATTTTTTGTAACCAGTCAAAGATTTCTAAGTTGTTTTCACGCAATGTTGTGCCCGTTTCTGTAATATCTACGATAGCATCTGCCAGACCTACGAGAGGTGCTAACTCAACAGAACCTTCAATTTTGATGATTTCCACATCTTGGGCACCAAAGTACTGTTTTGTAATGGTTGGGTATTTTGTACCGATACGTTGACGGCGCCCTTCTTTAGGGTCATAGCCCGCTAGAGAAGCCAAGATAAATTGGCATTTGCCCGTTTGTAGATCAAGCATTTCATAGCTCGTATCATCTTGCTCATCTAGTACATCACTACCAACAATGCCGAGGTCTACTACACCATTTTTCAAATATGTTGTTACATCAGGGCCTTTAGCGAGTATTACCTCAATAGCATCACCCAATGGAATGATGAGCTTACGCGCCTTGTTGCGCAATGGCTCACAGTCTACGCCACAGGATTCCAAGAGAGGAATGAAATCCTTCTCGACACGGCCCTTTGTAAGAGCAATACACAATTTGCCATTATCTTGATTGTTGCTTTCACCATTCAAGGTAACATCTGTCAACACATCGATGTTGAAAGCCATACCCACCGCCGGCTTCGGTGTACCATCAAAGCTAGATAACAAGCCATCATAACGGCCACCGCTGACGATGTATTGGGATACGCCGTCCACATAGCCTCTAAATGTGAGACCTGTATAGTAGGATTGAAGCGGCTCTGTAGACACGTCAATGCGAACCTGTTGGCCTGTTTGAGCCACTTGATTCGCCATATCTACGAGATTATCTAAAATGCGTTGCGCCCCAGCCGGTAAGATGATTTGGTTGAGCTCATCTTTAATATCTTGCACCGTACCAAATAAGCGAGGCCATACAGTTAAGAATGGATATAACGCACTATTTTTAAAATCAGAAATCAACTCGTTATAACGAGGCAAGTATTTAGTAAACAAAGCATCTAATAGCTCTGTTCTTTCTACATCACTAAGGCCTAACGCATCGGTGATAGCACGAGAGAAACGAGCATCCCCAATCTCAAGCAATAAGTTATTACCAAGCTGCGTTTCGTTTACCTCTTTAATGATGGCAAAGCATTCTTGCTCGGCTTCAATGCCTTCATAGCCAACCATCTCGATGCCACCTTGCGTTACTTGGTTCACATCACCGCGGTGCTTTTTATTTTTCATAAATACATCGCCCAAATAGTAGAACGTGCGAGGTAATTCAATATTTGTGGTGGCCAAAAAACGACCGATTGGCATGGTCAAATCAGGACGAATTACGACGGATGCTTCAGAACTATCCATGAACTCGTACATATGCTGTCCGCGCCCCATTGCATAGCCATTAAATACATCTTTGTACTCTACAAGAGGCGTAGAGATCTTAGTGTACTGGCGGCTACGACATAGACCGAGCACATATTGGCTCACATCATCCTTGCGCTCCGCTACGGCCCCTATATCATCGCGGAACCCCGTAGGTAATTGCTGCTGTACCATCGTAAACATCCTTTCTATTATTTTATCTATTTAATTCCTCATACCTGTGAAAGCCCAATACACTCTATTTTATATAAGTTATATTTCGCTACAATTTACTATGAGGAAAATTTTACCTATATCAATACTTTTCTATTTTATCGCTTTATCTGGATAAAGTACGAAACTATAATATAACGGTTCTATAGAATTGTCAATAGAACCGTTAGTATTACTCAAATTTAATTATGGGTCATTATAGGTAATAAACCTAGTTGTTGAAGTATTTATACCGTTTATTTTATCATATTAACACAGTTTAAAGTATAGCATAAAGAATTTCCCTGTTAATAAAGTGTAGTTTTCCTTATTAATCAGAACCACCCGTAAAACGGGTGGTTTTCTCACGGGCTATAAGCCCGTAGTACTAGGCCAGCGTCTAAAGGCGCTGGCTTTCA
>ERZ772928.565-NODE-565-length-16532-cov-8.418219_pt1 | contig 16532 bp, 10 predicted proteins | sample MGYA00511686_ERZ772928 | MGnify/ENA primary metagenome ERZ772928 (study PRJEB29015, sample SAMEA2738063) | human oral metagenome | biome: human oral; feature: human-associated habitat; material: saliva | place: China | collected 2219 ... | reverse complement strand
CGGAGAGGCATATCGGGGAGCTGGGCGTGCGATGCCTTAGCACGCTAAATAGAGGGCAGGACTCTGCCGCAACAGCCTCAAGAGGGCGGATGCAAGGCGCTCTGAAGTGGGGAGCGAAGGGCTTACCTCTACTTTTTGTACCTTTGTGTAGATCTGTACCTTAAGTGGTATAGACGGAAATCGTATTATTTATCCTTTAGCCTAAGAAGACTAAGAATAGCGTATGGGAAGAGTCCTCATTATCGGTGCCGGCGGTGTCGGTACGGTAGTGGCCAAGAAGGTGGCACAGAATAGCGACGTATTCACTGAGATTATGCTCGCCAGCCGCACGAAGAGTAAGTGCGATAAGATTGCCTCCGAGATTACCAATGTCAAGATCCAGACGGCAGCCGTCGACGCTGATAACGTCCCCGAGCTCGTCGCTCTGATGAAGTCCTTCAAGCCAGAGCTGGTCATCAATGTCGCTCTGCCCTATCAGGACCTCCATATCATGGATGCTTGCCTCGAGGCAGGCGTCAACTACCTCGACACGGCGAACTATGAGCCGCTCGACGAGGCTAAGTTCGAGTACAGCTGGCAGTGGGCCTACAAGCAGCGCTTCGAAGAAGCTGGGCTGACGGCTATCCTGGGCTGTGGCTTCGACCCAGGGGTGACCGGGGTCTTCACCGCCTATGCTGCCAAGCACCACTTCGATGAGATCCACTACCTCGATATCGTAGACTGCAACGGCGGGGATCACCACAAGGCCTTCGCCACGAACTTCAATCCCGAGATCAACATCCGCGAGATCACTCAGAAGGGTAAGTACTACGAGGATGGGCAGTGGCGCGAGACCGAGCCTCAGGAGATCCACAAGCCCCTGACCTATCCCAATATCGGGGTGCGTGAGTCTTACCTCCTCTACCACGAGGAGCTGGAGTCGCTCGTGAAGAACTATCCCACGATCCGCCGTGCACGCTTCTGGATGACCTTCGGGCAGGAGTATCTGACCCACCTGCGTGTCATGCAGAATATCGGTATCACGCGTATCGACCCCGTCCTCTACAACGGCGTCGAGATCGTCCCCATCCAGTTCCTCAAGGCGATCCTGCCTAACCCCGGTGAGCTCGGTGAGAACTACACGGGTGAGACGTCTATCGGCTGCCGTATCCGCGGTATCAAGGACGGTCAGGAGAAGACCTACTACGTGTGGAACAACTGTAGCCACCAGGCTGCCTATCAGGAGACCGGTGCTCAGGGCGTGAGCTACACCACGGGTGTGCCCGCCACGATCGGTGCGATGATGTTCTTCAAGGGCCTCTGGCGTCGCCCAGGCGTGTACAACGTCGAGGAGTTCGATCCAGATCCCTTCATGGAGCAGCTCATGAAGCAAGGCCTGCCTTGGCATGAGCAGTTCGACCTCGATCTCGAGCTCTGATAAGACTCGAGATGCGGCGTAGCGGAGCCGCCTGAGTGCCCTCTCTTAGAGGCCCAGCCTTGGGGCACTCAGGCGCCTTCCCCGCGCGCCACCCCTTATCCCCTCACTCTTTACCCCCAAAAACCACACCACCCTTCTAATCATGAACATCCTGCTGATCGTAGATCCCCAGAACGACTTCATCACCGGCTCCCTCGCCATCGAAGGCGCGATCCCAGCGATGGATTACCTCACCGCTTACGTCAAGGAGCACCACGCCGAGTACGATGCTATCGTCGTCACCATGGACCAGCATCCTGCCGACCACTGTAGCTTCGATGTCTCTGGTGGCCCATGGCCTATCCACTGCGTCCGCTATACTACGGGGGCTGCTCTCTATCCTCCTCTGTCTGATGCGATCATGGAGCGCAAGCGTCAGGGGCAAAATGTCCTCTTCATCCCCAAGGCAATGACTCGCCACAAGGATTCTTACAGTGCCTTCCACGACGCAGTGCCCGACCTCCTCATGAACGCCCGCCGCATTGATGTCGCGGGCCTCGCAGGGGACTACTGCGTCAAGACTACTATCGAAGATCTCAGACGCCTCCTCTACGCCCCTCAGATCCACACGATCGATGAGGCCATCGCCTGGATCGGTGAGCCCCAGCCCCTGGTCTAGCTCCCCCAGCGACCTCCCACCTCTAATTCCCCCACACACCTATGAAACGACTCATTGCCACTCTGAGCCTCCTCGCTATGCTCACTGCTTGCCAGACCAGCTCGACCAAGGAGAACCCCCTCCTCACCGAGAGCACGCTTGACTACCAAGCTCCCGACTTCAGTAAGATCCGCCCTGAGCACTTCGTCCCCGCTATCGAGGAGGGGATCCGTATCCAGCTCGCCGAGATCGACAGCATCACGAGCAATACGGCTGCTCCGACCTTCGAGAACACCGTGCTTGCGTATGAGAAGTCCGGTCGCCTCCTCGCACGCGCTACCTCGATCCTCTCTGCCCTCGTAGGTGCTGACGGCACCGAGGAGCTGCAGAAGATCGACGAAGAGACGACGCCCATGCTCTCCGCCCATCACGATGCGCTGCTGCTGAATGAGAAGCTCTTCGCTCGTATCAAGGCCGTCTATGACCAGCGCTCCAGCCTCCAGGGCGAAGACCTGCGCCTCACGGAGGTCCTCTATGATCAGTTCGTCCACGAGGGCGCTCTCCTCTCAGCTGCCGACAAGGAAGCTCTGAAGAAGATCAATAGCGAGATCGCTGTGCTGCAGACGAAGTTCACGAATCAGGTGAACGCTGGCACGAAGGAAGCTGCCGTCCTCGTCGACAAGGTCGAGGAGCTCGATGGCCTCTCCGAAGAAGCGATCACCCGTGCTGCCGAGGCCGCTACCGCTGCTGGCCACAAGGGTAAGTACCTGCTGGAGCAGACGAATACGTCACGCCCAGGCTACCTCGTCGACCTCAACAATCGTGATGTCCGTCGTCGCGTCCTCGAGGCTTCGCTCTCACGCTGCTCGAGCGGTGATAGCACGAATACGCACCCCACGATCACCCGCATCGCAGCCCTGCGCGCCGAGAAGGCAAAGCTCCTCGGGCTGCCCAACTTCGCCTCTTGGGCACTGAGCGACCAGATGGCTGGTCGTCCCGAGGCCGTAGAGCGCCTCATCAGTCAGCTGGCTCCCGCCTGCCGTGCTAAGGTCGCTGATGATGTCGCCGAACTCGAAGCCTTCGCTCAGCAGACGGAGGGTAAGGACTTCAGGCTCGCTGCTTGGGACCTCGACTACTATGCCGAGCGCCTGAAGAAGGCTAAGTACGACCTCAACGAAGCCGACCTCAAGCCCTATCTCGTGCTGGATAGCGTGCTGAAGAATGGAGTCTTCTACGCAGCCAACCAGCTCTATGGTCTGACCTTCAAGCCCCGTCCTGATATCCCTGTCTATGCTGATGGCGTACAGGTCTACGAGGTCTTCGACCAGGATAATACCCCCATGGCCCTCTTCTATACGGACTACTTCCGTCGCCCAACGAAGACGGGTGGGGCATGGATGTCGAACTTCGTCCAGCAGAGCACGCTCTTCGGTACGAAGCCTGTCATCTACAACGTCTGCAACTTCGAGGCTCCTGCTAAGGGCGCTCCCGCCTTCCTCACCTCGTCGGATGTAGAGACGCTCTTCCATGAGTTCGGCCACGCTCTGCACGGCCTCTTCGCTTCGCAGAAGTACGAGACGCTCTCGGGTACGAATACGCCCCGTGACTTCGTGGAAATGCCCTCGCAGTTCAACGAGCACTGGATGACGGACTCTGTCGTCCTGCGCCACTACGCCCGCCACTACAAGACGGGTGAGCCTATGCCTCAGGCGCTCATCGACAAGATGAAGGCTGCTGCTACCTACGGACAGTCCTATGCGCTGGCTGAGAACCTCGCTGCTGTGACGATCGATATGGCTTGGGGTATGCTCCCCGCTGGTCAGACGGTGAGCGATGTAGATGCCTTCGAGCGTGAAGTGCTCGCTCGTGCTGGTCTTGACTTCGCTCTCGTACCTCCCCGCTACCGCTCGGCTTACTACCTGCACGTCTTCGCTGGTGGCTATGCTTCGGGCTACTACTCTTACCTCTGGACGGAGGTCCTCGACCACAATATCTACGAGTGGTTCGCCGCACACGGCGGGCTGACGCGTGAGAATGGTCAGCGCTTCCGTGAGATGGTCCTCTCACGCGGGAATACCGCTCCTGTCGGCACGTTCTTCACGAACTTCACCGGCCTCACGGAGCCCGATATGTCGAGCCTTCTGCGCTTCCGTGGTCTCACGAAGTAAGCCAAGGGTGCTTCGTCACCTCCCTACATAATAGGTGCCCCCCATCCCTCGGACTGAGATCCGTCGGGTGGGGGGCGCTACTTTATTATAGATAGCACTCCATAGGCTGGAGCGGAATACGTATCTTTGTCCTACCAGTAATAGATCCAGCACAGACCTCGAAGAATGACAGAGCACTACGTCGTCTCCGCACGCAAATACCGCCCCGATACCTTCCGTAGTATCGTCGGGCAGGAGGCTATGGCCTCCACACTACGCACCGCTGTTCGCTCGGGCAAACTCTCCCATGCGTATCTCTTCTGTGGCCCCCGTGGGGTAGGGAAGACGACGGCGGCACGCGTCTTGGCGCGGACGATCAACTGCGAGAACCTCTCCGCCGAAGGTGAGGCTTGCGGGCAGTGCGAGAGCTGTAAGGCCTTCGAGGAGCAGCGCTCCTTCAACATCTTCGAGCTGGACGCTGCGTCGAACAACTCCGTAGAGGATATCCGCCAGCTCACCGAGCAGGTGCAGATGCCACCCGCTCTCGGTCGCTACAAGGTCTATATCATCGACGAGGTGCATATGCTCTCGGCGGCGGCTTTCAATGCCTTCCTCAAGACCCTCGAAGAGCCCCCCTCGTACGCTATCTTCATCTTAGCGACGACGGAGAAGCACAAGATCCTCCCCACCATCCTCTCGCGCTGTCAGATCTATGACTTCAAGCGAATCACCGTGCAGGATATCACCCGCCATCTGCGCTACGTCGCCGATAGCGAGGGTATCGATGCCGAGGAGACGGCGCTCGGGCTCATCGCCGAGAAGGCCGATGGGGGGATGCGCGATGCGCTGTCGATGTTTGACCGTATCGCCAGCTTCGCCGGTGGACATATCACTTACCAGCATGCGCTGGAGAGTCTGAATGTCCTCGACTATACCTACTTCATCCGCATCTTCGAGCTCTTCCTGAGTGGGGATCATCGTAGTGTCCTGCTCCTCCTGGATGAGCTGATGGGTAAGGGCTTCGAGGGACAGACGATCCTCACGGGGCTCTCCGCCTTCGTGCGTGACCTCCTTGTAGCCCAGCATCCCGAGACGCTCCAGCTCTTGGAGAAGCCCGATGCCGTAGCCGCCTCCTATGCGACCATTGCCCAGCAGTGCACACCTGCCAGCCTCTTCGCTGCGCTCAAGACTCTGGTGCAGGCCGACCAGCAGTATCGAGGGGCAACGAATAAGCGCCTCTTAGTCGAGCTGAGCTTCCTCAGTATGGTCCCTCTCTTCAAGCGGGACTCCGACCTCAATCTCCCTCCTGCGCCAGCCCCCGCCGCACCTTCGACGGCTACACCACAGGCCGCTCCTCAGACGCCCCCTGCGACTACACCCCCAGCTTCTCCTGCGCCCAAAGCGCAGACAGCTCCCGTAGCAGCTCCCGCACCGCAGGCCGCTCCCAAGCCTGCCCCTGCGGCGGTGACACCTCCTCCCGCGGCAGCTGAACCGACACCCGCGCCTGCACCAGCACCAGCGGCATCTGCTACACCTCCCCCTCCAGCTCCCCCCTCGTCCGCTCCTAAGCGTCTCTTCGGAGCACGCCGTCGTGCAGACGCTCCCAGCGAAGCCACTTCTACGGCTCCAGCTGAGGCCCCTGCCCCTGTCGAGGATAAGGACTTCACGGAGGATGACCTCCAGCGAGCTTGGGTGCGCTTCGTCGAGCAAGAGCTGACGCCCTCACAGATCCTCTACCGCAATATCCTGCGCCCCGAGCTACCGAAGCTCTTAGACGGCGTGCAGGCAGAGATCTCCCTCCCACCAGGTGAGGCTATCCATACCACGGTGATGGAGGTCTATCCCCAGCTCGTGGAGTTCCTCCGCACGACGCTGCAGAATCGTAAGTTCAACCTCGTCCTGCGCGAGAAGACTGTAGAGGAGCAGGCGAAGATCGTCCTCACCCAAGAGGATCGCTTCAATCAGCTTGCGGAGATCAACCCCGAGGTGCGCAAGCTCAAGGAAGCCCTTGGCCTACGCTTCTCCTAATCCCAGACCACATACATATACAATACGCATATCGCTATGAAGATCAAGAAGCACATCACCGCTCTTGCTACGGCAGCAGCCCTCTCGGCGACCCTGCCTGCTGTGGCTCAGCAGTCGCAGCACATGACGCCCGAGACGATGCTTTCGCTCGCTCGTGTCGGTGCCTCCGCCCTCTCTCCCGACGGCAAGACGGTCGTCTACAGCGTGGGCTTCCCCAGCATCAAGGACAATAAGATCCGCACCGAGCTCTTCACCATCTCCTCCGATGGCAGTGCACGCCGCCAGATCACTCAGGGTGTCGCTGGCGTGCATGGCGCTCGCTGGATCCAGCAGGGCCGTCGTATCAGCTACATCTCCTCGGAGAGTGGCGCTCCTCAGGTCTGGACGATGGCTCCCGATGGTACGGACCGCCGTCAGGTGACCAATATCGAGGGCGGGCTCTCGGACTACCTCTTCTCGCCCGATGAGAAGCAGCTGGCCTATATCAAGGAGATTTCCTTCGGTAAGAGCACTAAGGAGATTTACCCCGACCTGCCTAAGGCTACGGGTCGTATCGTCACCGATCTGATGTACAAGCATTGGGACGAATGGGTAGAGACGATCCCCCATATCTTCATCGCTCCCGTAGGTGGCGAAGCGATCACGGGCGGTAAGGACATCCTCGAAGGTGAGCCCTACGAAGCTCCTACAAAGCCCTTCGGTGGAGCAGAGGAGCTCTCATGGAGCCCCGACGGTAAGACCTTAGCCTACTCCTCCCGCAAGAAGACGGGCATGGAGTACTCCCTCTCCACCAACACCGATATCTATCTCTACGACCTCGCCTCGGGGCAGACTCGCAATATCACCGAGGGGATGGGTGGCTATGATACCCACCCTCGCTTCTCACCCGATGGCAAGCGCATCAGCTGGATCAGCATGGAGCGTGACGGCTACGAAGCCGACCTCAAGCGCCTCTTCGTCCAGGATCTGAAGACAGGGCAGAAGACCTTCCTCACCGACGGCTTCGAGTACGATGTCGATGAGCTCCAGTGGGCAGCTAATAGCCAGAGCCTCTTCTTCCTCTCGACGAAGCACGCCGAAGCCCAGCTCTGGGAGATCGCGCTCAAGGGTCGTAAGATCCGCCAGATCACCACGGGTATGCACGACTACACCTCGCTGGATGTGCAGGGCGGTAAGATCCTCGCTGGCCGTCAGAGCTACATCGAGCCCACGGATCTCTACCTCGTAGACATCAAGACGGGTGCAGCGAAGCAGCTCACGGCCGAGAATAAGTCTACGCTTGACGGCCTAGCTCCGATCTCAGTAGAGAAGCGCTGGGTCAAGACGACCGACGGGGGCAACATGCTCGTCTGGGTCGTCCTCCCACCGAACTTCGACAAGACGAAGAAGTACCCTGCGCTGCTCTTCTGTCAGGGTGGTCCACAGAGCCCCGTCAGTCAGTTCTTCTCCTACCGCTGGAATATGCGCCTTATGGCTGAGCAAGGCTATATCGTCATCGCTCCCAATCGCCACGGCGTCCCCAGCTTCGGTAAGGCATGGAACGAGCAGATCAGCGGCGACTACTCGGGGCAGAATATCCAAGACTACCTCACCGCAGTCGATGAGCTGAAGAAGGAGCCTTGGGTCGACAGCGAGCGTCTCGGCTGTGTCGGTGCCAGCTACGGCGGCTACTCCGTCTTCTATCTGGCAGGCGTGCACCAGAAGCGCTTCAAGGCCTTCATCGCCCACGCAGGTATCTTCAATCTCGAGATGCAGTACATGACGACCGAGGAGATGTGGTTCGCCAACTGGGATATGGGCGGTGCTCCCTGGGAGAAGGACAATGCAGTCGCTCAGCGTACCTTCGCCAACTCCCCCCACAAGCTCGTAGGCAACTGGGATACGCCGATACTGGTCATCCACGGCGAGCGCGACTACCGCATCCTCGCAGGCCAAGGTATGGCGGCCTTCAACGCGGCTAAGCTCCGTGGCATCCCTGCCGAGCTCCTCATCTACCCCGATGAGAACCACTGGATCCTCCGCCCGCAGAACGCCCTGCTCTGGCAGCGTACCTTCTTCGGCTGGCTTGATAAGTACCTCAAGTAACCTCTATATGTCCGTGCGAAAGAACTGTTAGTCCCCTCTACAGTCCTTTCGCACGGCTTGCTTTCACCCCATCTCTCTCCCGAATAGGAAGCTCTTTTACCCACATCATTGACCCACTAACTCTCTTTCTGGTAATGAAGACCGACATCGAAATCGCCCGCTCGATAGCCCTCGAGCCGATCGAAAAGATAGCTGCCAAGGTGGCTATCCCCACCGACCACCTGGAGCACTACGGCAAGTACCTCGCCAAGGTAGACCTCTCCGAGCTCCAAGCTGGTCATAAGCCTGGCAAGCTCATCCTCGTCACCGCCATCACCGCTACGAAGGCTGGTATCGGCAAGACGACGGTCTCTATCGGCCTCGCTCTCGGTATGAACCGCCTCGGTCATAAGGCGGTCGTCGCACTGCGTGAGCCCTCTCTCGGCCCTTGCTTCGGTATGAAGGGCGGTGCTGCTGGTGGTGGCTACGCTCAGGTGCTTCCTATGGAGAAGATCAACCTGCACTTCACCGGTGACTTCCACGCCATCACCTCGGCGCACAATATGATCACCGCACTCTTGGACAACTACATCTACCAGAACCGCAATACGGACAAGGGCCTCAGCGAAGTCCTCTGGAAGCGTGTCCTCGACGTCAACGACCGTTCTCTGCGCTCCATCGTCACGGGCCTCGGTGGTCAGGTCAATGGTATCCCAGCCGAATCGGGCTTCGACATCACGCCTGCCTCGGAGATCATGGCGATCCTCTGTCTGTCGACTTCACTCGAAGACCTGCGTCGCCGTATCGAGAATATCCTCCTCGGCTATACGAAGCAGGGGGAGCCCTTTACCGTGCGTGACCTCGGTGTAGCGGGTGCGATCACCGTCCTCCTCCTCGACGCTATCAAGCCCAATCTGGCGCAGACGACCGAGCATACCCCTGCCTTCATCCACGGCGGCCCATTTGCGAATATCGCCCACGGCTGCAACTCGATCCTCGCTACCCGCATGGCGCTGGCGCACTCCGACTACACGATCACGGAGGCAGGCTTCGGTGCGGACCTTGGCGCAGAGAAGTTCTACAACATCAAGTGCCGCACGGCAGGCCTCCAGCCTGCGCTCACCGTCCTCGTGGCTACCCTCGGCGGGCTGAAGATGCACGGTGGTGTCGATGAGAAGGATCTCAAGACGCAGAATATCGAGGGCGTCCGCCATGGGCTGGCTAACCTCGACCGCCATATCGAGAACCTCAAGAGCTTCGGGCAGACGGTCGTCGTAGCCTTCAATCGCTTTGCTACCGATACGGAGGAGGAGATCGCACTGGTGCGTGAGCACTGCCACGCCGCTGGTGTGGGCTTCGCTGTCAATACCGCCTTCGGCGAAGGTGGTGCTGGTGCGGAAGAGCTGGCTCGCCTCGTCGTCGAGACCATCGAGCAGAAGCCCTCGCAGCCCCTGCAGTTCACCTATCCCCTCACCGCCTCCATCGAGGAGAAGGCTACGGCTATCGCTCAGCGCATCTACGGTGCACGCTCCATCCACTTCTCGGCGAAGGCACAGCGCCAGCTCGAGCGTATCGAGCGCCACGGCTGGTCGAAGTTCCCCGTCTGTATCGCCAAGACGCAGTACTCCTTCAGCGACGATCCCACGGCCTATGGTAGCGTGCGTGACTTCGACCTCGAGGTGCGCGACGTCGTCATCAACACGGGTGCTGAGATGATCGTCCTCGTCCTCGGCGCTCTGGTGCGTATGCCCGGTCTACCCCGCGTCCCCCAAGCAGAAAAGATAGACTTCATCGATGGACACATCGAGGGTCTTAGCTAATAATACCTATATAACTCACTCACTACACTCAAACTCATGAACTACGATGTAGCTATCATCGGTGCTGGCCCCGGCGGTACCGACGCTGCAGAGCATGCAGCAGCCCACGGCCTCCGCGTCGTCATCTTCGAGAAGAATAAGCTCGGTGGTGTCTGTCTCAACGAAGGTTGCGTACCTACGAAGGCACTCCTGCACTCGGCCCATCTCCTCTCCGAAGCCCTCGATGGCAAGAAATATGGTCTTACGATCCCCGAAGCAGCCTTCGACCTCGGTAAGGTGATGGCGCGCAAGACGAAGATCCTCAAGAAGCTCGGTGCGGGTATCCGTATCGGTCTGCAGGGCCATGAGGTCGAGATCGTCACCGAAGAGGCTCGTCTCACGGGTCGCAGTGATGAGGGCTTCACCATCGCTGCAGGCGAGGCGACCTATACGGCGCGCCACGTCATCATCGCTACGGGCTCACGTGCCTTCATCCCACCCATCGATGGGCTGAGCGACGTGCCCTTCTGGACAGCTAAGGAAGCGCTTGAGGTCGAGGAGCTCCCACAGAGCCTCGTCGTCCTCGGTGGCGGGGTCATCGGTATGGAGTTCGTGTCCTTCTTCTCTACGCTCGGCGTGGAGGTGACGGTCGTCGAGATGCTGCCTAAGATCCTCGGGCCTATGGACGAAGAGCTCTCTGGGGAGCTGCAGAAGGCCTTCGAGAAGCGCAAGGTGAAGTTCCACCTCTCCACGAAGGTCACTGCCGTGCGTGAGGGCAAGGTCATCGCTGAGCATGAGGGCGAGACGCTGGAGATCCCCTTCGACAAGCTGCTGGTCAGCGTCGGTCGTCGTGCTGTGACCGATGGTCTGGGACTGGAGACGGTCGGTGTCGAGCTCCAGCGTGGGGCTGTCGTCGTCGATGAGCACCTCCAGACCTCAGTACCTGGTATCTATGCCGTCGGTGATGTCAATGGCACGTCTATGCTCGCTCACACGGCTGCTCGCGAAGGGCAGGTCGCTGTACACCACATCACCGGCACGGAGGATGTGATGAGCTACCGCGCTATCCCTGGTATCGTCTATACCGATCCCGAGATCGCTGCTGTCGGTCAGACGGAGCAGGAGCTGCGTGCTGCTGGTGTCGACTATGAGGTGCATCGTGTGCCGATGACGCTCTCTGGGCGCTTCATCATCGAGAATGAGCAGGGCAATGGCTTCTGCAAGCTCCTCACGGATAAGGAGGGTGTCATCCTCGGTGCGCACCTCTTTGGTAATGGCTCTTCGGAGATCCTGGTGCCTGCGATCATGGCTGTCGAGCAGCGCATGAAGCTCTCTGAGCTCTCTCGCATCGTCTTCCCGCACCCTACGGTCTGCGAGATCGTCCGCTCAGCTACTCTGCACTAAGGGAAGCTACTCCCCATAATAAGCCCGCCGGCTACGCTCCACGAAGGAGGGTAGCCGGCGGGCCTTTTTGTACAGATGTGTGTGCGAGACCTGCTACTTTACACGGCGGTTAGGCGGAGGATCTGCAGGCCGTGGGGAGCGAGGCTCAGGCGAAGGGGAGCCAGCGTGGTGAGGCAGAGGAAGTCCACTGCATCCGTGAGCTGGTCTGCGGCACGGAAGGCCGTGCCCTCGGTGATGCCCGTAGCGGCGAAGAATTCGGCGGGTAGGGGGAGGGCAATGTCTGCCTGCTCGCTGGAGAAGTTCGCCAGCACGAGGTAGAGCCCTTCCTCCGAAGTGCGGGCGAAGGCGAGGACGCGCTCTCTGCCAGAGCCCTCGGCACGCAGGCCGTAGTAGCTCCCTCGGCTGATGATGGGATCGGTGTAGCAGGAGGCGAGGCGCTGGTAGTCGCTGAGTAGGCTGGCCTCTTCGCCCGTCAGCTGGGCGGAGGTGTAATTACCTGCTTGCAGGCGCTGGAGCTTGTCGAGGCTCCAGTAGTCGAAGATCGTCGTGCGGCCATCACGCCCGCTGAAGCCCTCGCTGTCCATGCCCTGCTCTCCCAGCTCCTGACCGAAGTAGAGGAGTAGGGGATTGCCACCACTTAGGGCTGCGACAGCCGTAGCGAGGAAGCCCTGACGGGGCGAGGCGAAGACGAAGTCCGAGGCAAGGCGCTGCTCGTCGTGGTTCTCCGTGAAGTAGCACATCGCTGGCTGCTCACCACCGACGGCATCACGCACACCGGTGAAGTCCGCTGCGTCGCGTGCGCCCTTGCCGAGAGCGATGAGGAAGTCATAGACGCCGACCTTGTCATACAGGTAGTCGAAGCCTGCATGCAGGTACTCGCCGTAGCGGTGGGGCTGGTAGATCTCTGCGAGGAAGAGCGTCTTGGGGTACTGCTCACGCACCGAGGGGATCGCCCAGGCCCAGAAGGCGGGTGGGACAAGCTCAGTCATATCGCAGCGGAAGCCATCGACACCACGTGCTGCCCAGTAGCAGAGGATGTCACGCATCTTCACCCACGTATCGGGGATGGGGTCGGCATGTAGGCCACTTCCCCCGCAGTAGTCCACCCCGTAGTTGAGCTTCACCGTCTCGTACCAGTCCGTGATGCTGGGGTAGGGGCTGAAGCAGTCGTTCCCCGTAGCGCGTGCTGGGCACTCGGTGTATGGGGATGACTCTGTGGATAAGGGTAGGATAAGTGAGGTGTCGGGGAGGTAGTAGAAGTTGTTGCGCGGAGAGAACGCCAGCTGTACATCGTCCGTAGCACCGAGGTCTGCGACGCCCTCAGGGCATGCATCGGAGTGATAGGTGCGGGCGACGTGGTTGGGGATAAAGTCCATCAAGACCTGCAGCCCTGCCTGGTGGGTACGCTTGATGAGGGCATCCAGCTCTGCCTGTCGCGTGTGTGGATCTTCGGCGAGGTCGGGGTCGACGTCGTAGTAGTCCTTGACAGCGTAGGGCGAGCCAGCCTGCCCCTTCACCGTGTCGGGGTGGTCGGGATGGATGCCTTGGGCGCTGTAGTCGGTCTTCGTAGCGTGCTCCAGCAGGCCGATATACCAGACGTGAGTTGCTCCGAGACTGCGGATATAGGCGAGGGCTTCGGGTGTGAAGTCACGGAGCTTCCCCGAGCCGTTCTCGGAGAGTGTGCCATGGGGCTGGCGAGTCGTATTCTTATTCCCCCAGAGTCGAGTGAGGGCGGAGTAGATGACGATCTTCTGCTGCATAGGTATGGGTAGGTGGTGGGCTAAGGCTTCTTTGCGTCCTTCTTCTTCTTGACCAGTGGAGCAAGCTCAGCTTTCGCCAGCTCGTAGCCTATCTTCATCAGCTGCTCGGAAGCGCTGACCTCAAACATCCCGAACTTCATTACCTCGCTCGTCTCAAGGAGATAATCACAGGCTGCACAGTCAGGGGTGGTATTCTGGCGGAAGATTAGTTCCCATGCACGGTTAGCGATGTCCTTTATATTCATGGGGATTTCTGCGCTCTGCACGGGGCCGAGGTTCATACCGATGACCTCCTCGCAGTCCTCGCGGATGGCCGTGACGGGGAAGTTGCGGAAGAGCCCGCCGTCGACGTAGGTGTGACCGTCGATTTCTACAGGGCAGAAGAGGATGGGGATGCTTGATGAAGCCAGGATAATCTTCGCCAAGGGTCCCTCAGTAAAGACGTGTGGTTCTCCTCGGTTTAGGTCGGTGGCTACGATACGCATGGGGGTCGGTAGATCCTCCAGTTTGCGGTGGCGGAGGTTCTTCTTCAGGAGATTGAGGAATTTCGTCGTGCTGAAGATCCCGCCCCCCTTGGTGGTGAAGCTGGTCATCTGCATGAAGCCCGTCTTCGAGAGGAGCTCGTGGATCTCCTCAGGGGCATAGCCCGACGCGTAGAAGGCGCCCATGATGGAGCCGGCACTGGTGCCAGCGATGATCTCGGGGCGTAGGCCTACCTCGTCGAGGTACTTCAAGATGCCGAGGTGGGCAAAGCCCTTGATGCTGCCGCCACTGAGGGCGAGCCCCAGCTGGTAGGGGCGGGTGGAGCGGTTGTCTGCCATTGGCTGAGTCATTTATTAGCGCAAAGATACGCCATGCCCCGCATACCTTCCCCCTCTCATTTCTCGTGTAGTAGCTTCTGTATCTATAGCGGGAGGGGTGGTGTGAAGCTATATTGGTCGGTGGGTGGACCTATATAGGTCGTCGAGTGAAGCTATATAGGTCGCTGAATGAACCTATATAGGTCCACCCGCCGACCAATATAGGTCGCGAAAGCAACCAGTACTGGTCGGAACGGCGAGCAGTACTGGTCACTCATAGTAAGTAGTACTGGTCACGAAAGCAACCAGTACTGGTCAGAACGGCGACCAGTACTGGTCAAATTTCGTTGGCTGTGAGGTGTGTAGGGTGACGACCTCGGGAGGTGCTGTGATAGAGGTGCTTGAGAGGGATGGAGAAGGTGATGTGAGCGGGGCGAAAAATGGGGGTGGGTGGTCGGTAAATCGCCTTCTCGGGCGCGCGCGAGCATCTAAAAGGCCTTTATCTACGGGCAAAAAGGAAAAGTGGGGGATATTATGAAGAAATTTTAAGATCTTTGTAGCGCAAATCCATAGGTTCTATTATACCCAAACAAGCAATAATGATTAAGAGTGCACTCCAGCAGGCTCGTAGTAAGTACAGCCCCAAGCTCCCTAAGGCACTGGAAGGTGGCGTGAAGACCGTCTTCGGTGCAGCTACGCAGAGCGTCAGCGATCAGGAAGCTATCGCCAAGCTTTTCCCTAACACATACGGTCTCCCCAAGCTCACTTTCGAAGCTTCGAGCGAGGCTACCTCTGGCACGCCCATCAATGGTGGTGTCATCCTCTCTGGCGGTCAGGCTCCTGGTGGGCACAACGTCATCGCAGGCCTCTTCGACGGTCTGAAGAAGATCCATCCCGACAGCCGTCTCTATGGCTTCCTCATGGGTCCTGACGGTCTCGTACAGCACAACTACATCGAGCTGACGGCCGACATCATCGACGAGTACCGCAATACCGGCGGCTTCGACATCATCGGCTCTGGCCGTACGAAGCTCGAGGAGACGGCTCAGTTCGACAAGGGTCTCGAGATCCTCAAGAAGCTCGACATCCGTGCGCTGGTCATCATCGGTGGTGACGACTCCAACACCAACGCTGCAGTCCTCGCAGAATACTACAAGAGCATCGGCGCTCCCGTCCAGGTCATTGGCTGCCCCAAGACCATCGACGGTGACCTGAAGAACGAGCAGATCGAGACCTCCTTCGGCTTCGACACCGCTACGAAGGTCTACGCTGAAGTCATCGGTAACATCCAGCGCGACTGTAACTCTGCCCGCAAGTACTGGCACTTCATCAAGCTCATGGGCCGCTCTGCTTCGCACATCGCCCTCGAGTGCGCCCTGCAGGTACAGCCCAACGTCGCTATCATCAGCGAAGAAGTAGAGGCTAAGAACCAGACCCTCGACGACGTAGTCACCTACATCGCTGAGGTCGTAGCCGCTCGCGCTGCTAAGGGTGAGAACTTCGGTACGGTACTGATCCCCGAAGGTCTTATCGAATTCATCCCTGCCTTCAAGGCGCTCATCGCTGAGCTCAACGACTACCTCGCACACCACGAGGCTGAGTTCCGCGCTGTCCCCGCTGACGAGCAGCGTGCCTATGTCGCTGAGCACCTCAGCGCTGCTAACTCAGCTCTCTACGCCAGCCTGCCCGCTACGGTAGCTCGCCAGCTGACGCTCGACCGTGACCCCCACGGCAACGTCCAGGTGTCGCTCATCGAGACGGAAAAGCTCCTGGCTGAGATGGTCGCTACCAAGCTCGCTGCTTGGAAGGAAGAAGGTCGCTTCACGGGTAAGTTCTCTCCCCTCACGCACTTCTTCGGCTACGAAGGCCGCTGCGCTATGCCCTCGAACTTCGATGCTGACTACTGCTACGCCCTCGGTCGTACGGCTGCTTGCCTCATCGCCTCTGGCGTCACGGGCTACATGAGCTCTGTACAGAACCTCACGGCTCCCGCTACTGAGTGGATCGCTGGTGGTATCCCCACGACGATGATGATGAACATGGAGCGTCGTCACGGCGAAATGAAGCCTGTGATCCAGAAGGCTCTCGTAGACCTTCAGGGCAAGCCCTTCGCTTACTTCGTAGCTAATCGCGCTGAGTGGGCTAAGGACACGTGCTTTATCTACCCTGGGCCCATCCAGTTCTACGGTGATCCCGAGCTCTGCGACCAGCCCTCACGTACGCTCTCTCTCGAGCAGGGTAAGTAAGCCCTGAGGCTCGCACCTCTATACAAGGCGTACCCGCACCTGACCCCATGAGGTCGGTGCGGGTACGCTCGCTTTATATAGAGTGCTGTGGAGTAGCCTTTTTGTTGCCGTAGATAATATCCGTACCTTTACCTACGTTATAATTACGATATATCAACCCACAAACAACTAAAAGACTTATGCAAGAAAAAGGTATCTTCGAGTACTTCAAGGAAGGTGTAACTCTTAAG
>ERZ772928.556-NODE-556-length-16616-cov-11.050722_pt1 | contig 16616 bp, 12 predicted proteins | sample MGYA00511686_ERZ772928 | MGnify/ENA primary metagenome ERZ772928 (study PRJEB29015, sample SAMEA2738063) | human oral metagenome | biome: human oral; feature: human-associated habitat; material: saliva | place: China | collected 2219 ... | reverse complement strand
GCTTTTTCTCATCTACGATCTCGAAATCTTTGTTAAATTTTTTACTTCGAAACATTTGATTCCTTTCTTTTATCCAAATGCGACCCTTTGTTAACCTCATGATCATTAACAAAGCGTAGTTGCGCTGCCCTCTCAAAACCAAAGCCAATAAAAGCCGCAGTCAGTCTCAGTTTTTATCCCTTTGACTCAGAAAAAGCAGATTCCATCTGGGATATACCAGTTACTTTTATCTAGTATATACCATCTATCATTTTACCAAAACGGTTCCTCCTTTTCAAGCATTTATACTCGAAATGACCAATGAAAACGCCTAATTTTTATCTAAAATTCGCTTTTAAGGTTCAAATTATTGAAAGCGTTTTATTATCTTTCGAAATTCCTCCCCCCTTTTTCACACTAGTTCAATTAGATAGAGACAAAAAACCTTGACGAGCAAATCGTCAAGGTTCATCTGTTCTAGAGACCTCCTCCATCCAGAAAAAATCCTAGAAAAAGTGTCCCAACTGCATGAGTAGCGTGACCAAAAGGGTGACGAGAAAGAGAACTCCGCCCAACACAGCAATCATGCTAAAATCTTGCTTCTCCCTTTTTAGGGGTTTCTTTCGATTATCTAGCTGTTCTCGTATATGTTCTTGTAAAATGCCATTGTCCTTGTTAGACATGTGCTCCTCCTTTTCTGTTGATAGAAAGGAACTTGCTTTCATCGAAAGCAAGCCCTTGTCTTATTAGCTTATAAAATTGCCTTGTAGGCTTCCAGATCAGCCTGATTCGCCGCCTGTTTTTGCTTAGCAAGAGCAGCCTCCATTTCAGACGGAAGAGAGAGAACTCCCTGAATCTTACCTACCATGGCTGATACATTTTCCACCGGATAAATGTGGCTTTCTGCAACGAAACGATGATTGTGACAAGTCGTCTCAAAACTGAGAATCAGCATATTATTCTCAAAAGCTGTTCGACTACCATTGAGAATTTCATCACTGATATTGATATCCAGATACAAGTCACAGCGAGCAAAGAGCTCATTCACCTTAGCTGGACGAATATTAGGGTAGAGGGAAATATTCGGATAGCGATTTAATTCCATCAAATGACTTGACATCTCAGTGATCGCTCCAATATGGAAATGAACATTTGGTAATTGAGTCAAAAGTGACTCAATTTGCTCGATTTGGTCACTATTCGTCAGGATCAAGGCTTCTGGATTCATATTATTGAGGCGATGGTATTGATAAAGATAACCAACATTGCGGAAGTAACTCTTCTCTTTTGGTGTTGCAAGCTTGAGGATTTTATCATAAACTTGCTTATCCTGTACTGCAATACGGATGTTGCGATGAGGCAACTGCATCGCTGCTTTCATGTTACCCGGCAACTCCTCTCCAATCGGCTCCTGCCAGAAGAGAATATCCTCTGCTCGTCCTTCTTTTGGAGTCAGACCAACGGCTACTAAAAATGGTGTTGCTAGAGAATTGTAGATAATGCGATCTGTATCATATCCACGATATCGCAAGTAAAAGATTACAAACTCTTGCTTAGAATTGAAAATATGGCGTTTTCCATCAAGAGTTAAGACAATATCCTCTGTTAGATGATTTTCCATAATCACCGTTACGTTATCTTGATTAAAGTAGCGTGTATGAGTTGGACGTTGAGCATCATCATAGGTAATCTGTGCAAAGAGACGTCCCTTGCGATTGTAAATGTCCGCAGCACGTACATGACCTTGATCATCCAACCACTCGACTGCACGCACACGACGTTCGTGTGTTGGTTGACGGTAAAAGATATTGGCACGTTTCTTACCCATATCTAAGATTTCACCATTAACATTACTCGAGCGGATTTCCCACAAATGAGGCCTTGGAACAAGGTTAAAATAAAGAGGTAGATCGTCCTCTGAAGCCACATCTCCAGTAAAGTAACTGTAAGGCGACTCAACATCAGGTGCGAGGTAGCCATCGTCTCGGATCACGACAACAGGGCAGTCTAGCCCAGCTGCCTTAAGTGAACGTAACAAATCAAAACTCGCTTGATCATAGCGTTCAAATAAACAAATCATAGTGTTTATGCCTTTCTTTTCGAATCCCTACTGATGCTGTGCAGATTGAACAAGATCATACCAACGCTGGGCGATATGTTCATCAAGATATGGTTCTGCCACCTCGTAGGATACACGGGATAGATCTTCTTGGGAATGTTGAGTAAATAGCTGGACAATCTTTTCTGCGTATTCCGTTGTCATTGCATCCAGATCATCTGGACGCGCCTCAGGAATCAAGTAGCCATTTTCCCCATCACGGATAAAGGTTGGATTTCCATAACGTACATCAAAACCAATAATTGGCAGACCAGAGCCAACTGCCTCTAACAAGGTCAAACCAAATCCTTCACTTGTGGAGGCAGACAGGTAAGCAGAGTAATTTCGATACACATCTGCCATGTGGTGATGCCCCATCAGACGGATATAGTCTTCTGCATTTAACTCATGAATCAACTGCTCCAACATGGCTCTTTCGCCACCCGTACCATAGATATCAAAAGTGATTTCAGGTAATTGCTCATGTGCCTTCACTACAGAGTGAATCAACCAATCAATATGCTTCTCACTTGCCAAGCGCGAAGCTGTAATCAATCCAAACGGCTTGCGCTCTCCTTCTGGATGACGCAATTGATCCAAACTTCCCACTGGAATAGTCAAGATTTCCTTTGGTTTGATGGTTGTATATTGGGCGAATTGTTCTTTGAGTAGGTTCGTTTGAGCATCGGTCGAGTTAATGATATAGTCCACTTCTTCGGCATGTTCAAACTGATACTCATAATAGTTATTCCACAAAATATAGTCTTTCTCAGCAGGATTTTCACTAAAGTGGTCTGCATGAACGATTACGACTAGCTTTGCATCGCCCTTATTAGCAAAGATAGCTTGACCAATATCTGTCTCTCGGTCTAAGATCAATAAATCTTTGTCCGTCAGAGACAAACTTCTTATAAAATGCGCGACAAACTCTTGCTTAGAATAGAAAACATGATTTGGGAAACGATAGACTTGCGTCTCCTGTCTACCATCGACTTCATTGATGATTTCCTCATAAGCCACACTGCCATCTTCATTGAGCCAGGTACGTTGATATAATTGCGCATGACCATTCATCGGACTAAAATACTCGATAAAATTCTTCGTATAAGTGTAGTACTCTTTTTGAATCAAACAACCACGCGAAACAATTTCAGCGCGCTCAATCAACTCTTTGTCCATATCACAGGCATAACAAGTCACAAAATCACCATCACCAAATACAAGTCGAATCGTCTTCATATCGGTGTCCCGGATAATTTCGAGAGGCTCTTTATCGAAACTCGCTAAGACCTGTGCTAGCGTATAGGTCGTCGGTGCAATTTTAACATCTGTAAAATACTGATAAAGCCAGATAACCTCAGAATCTTCAAAGCCAATATTCTTTGTCAAATGTTCAATGTTATCAGCAGATATAAAATCCATAAAGATGAACTTCGCTTCTAAGCCAACACTACGAAGCAATTTTGCACGGTAGATCTGTGCATATTCTACACCGCTACTCGCCCAGCCAATCCCCAAATTGATGTTATAAATTGTCATATTTGATTATCCTCTTACAAAAAGTTATCTCGTTTAATTCTCGAAAGACGTTTGATTCTCTTGCCCTTATCATCGTCGAACTTATCTTCGTCTTTCTTTTTGGGTTTTGCGCGACGTGAAGTGATGTGGCTGACAGAGATGGCACTATCTGTTCCTGTTTTTGCAAGGGGTTGTTCGAGATGGACTTTCTCACTCTCAGGCACCACCTCTTCTTTCTCCTTAGCAACTTCCTCTGGTCTATCAAGTTCTTTACGTAATTCTTGAATTTTTTTGATATCTTTTGGTTTACCATCGATATCGTCCAGTTCTAGAAAATCATCAATTCGACTAATAATATTTTTAATTTTTTCTTTTTGTAAATTATACAATCTCTCAGCCTCTGCCCGTTTTTTTGTCAGAGTATCGATTTCTTCGAGAATAGATTCTCTCGTATCCAAGTAGTCTTTTTGTGCTTTTTCTAAAACTTCTTTAGCTTCTTTTTCGGCCCTATCATGAGCTTCAATGACAAGAGATTTGGCATAAATGACTGCTTCACCGATCTCTTTTTCTTGATTCTTCATAGAGTCGATTTTTTTACGTAGGGATTCGATTTTTTCATTCTTCTTTTGAATTTCACGATCGAATCCTTCCTCTAATGCTTCGATACAATCTTCGACTTCCTTAGCACGGTAGTTACCGAACAATGTTTTCTTAAGTCTCATTTTGCTCCCTCTATTCCTTACTTATTCTGATTTACACCACTACCCCTCATTGTAGCATAAAATAGCGCAAATTGCTATTCTTTTCTAAGCTCCAAATAAGGAAAATATCCTGAGGCGCTATCAAGCAAAACCCGAACTTAGCTTAAAGTTCATCTATTTCTAAAAAAATGTCTGATTGATAGATCAGACATTTTCAAAAGTAAAAACATGAACGCTACTTTTAAACCAGAAAGAATTCGAGTTATTGCTTCCTATTTTAAAAGTTTAGTTCCGTAAAAGTAAGTGGTGTATAGCCAAGTAATTCCACACCATCATACTCGACTGTTTTCACGATCTCTTGGATGTTCGTTTTCAGCTCTTCAGTTGCTACGCCATTTGAATCATCCAAGACCACATCATCTTCCACGACGAAGAGTGGTTTTTGGTAACGATCGTAAAGATTGTTCATCACGAGACGAAGTCCCACAGAATCAATGCGATTTTGATTTTGGCCATTACTTGCATATTTGTTGATAAAAACTTCTTGGGAATTGCTTGATGCATAATAACTGAAGCTGACAAAGTCAATTTTCCCATCTCTTAGGACAAAGAGGTCGTCATTTTCAATATCCAAGGCGATTTGATCACGTTCCAAACGACGCAAAAAGTGATTTGGGTAGTATCCACGAACTTGCACGTCTGTAAACAAATAATTTTCCCTATCTTTGACTTCTGCTTCCATTACATCAATAGCACTTTCAGTTTGCTGACTGTAATTTTTACTAACAACCATCATCCCACCAAACTGAAACTCTGGATTGATTGCTTTTCCGAGCTTGATTGCACGTGCAGAAGCAACCAATTGATAATGAGCTGCTTGCCAAATCACCTGTTCTTGATTGTCATCTGCTCCAAAAGACAATCCCCCACCAAGAAACGGCAAATGGTGCAAAACGTTGAATTCATTGAAGGTAATCCAATACTTCACTTTGTCCTTAAAGTGCTGAAAGACAGCTTCTGCGTAACGCTCAAAGAGTTCGATCATCTTGCGGCTTTTCCAAGCTCCATATTTTTCGTATAGATTCAGCGGAAGGTCAAAGTGACTCAAGGTCACAATCGGTTCGATATCTTTTTCTAATACGTCATCGATGATTGCTTCATAATATTTCAACCCCTCTTCACTCGGCTGCAACTCTTCACCACTTGGAAAGATGCGTGCCCAAGAGATCGAGATTCTATAGGCATTAAAACCCATTGATTGAATCAAATTCAGTTCTTCCGTATAATCTCTCTGACCTGCTGAAGCAAATCTACCTAGGATATCATAAGATCCTAAAGGTACATTTTTGTAGTCAACTGTTCCATTCAAAACTTCTATCCGAGATTGGTCAACTGGTAGTACATCTGTAGTACCCAAACCTTTGTTACTATTTGACATCATATTTCTAATCATAGCGACTCCTTTTGATTTTTATTATTTCTAGTTAATGATTGCAAGTTCTATTTAGGATGATTTCTCATCTTCCCTTTTTTGAGTAATAGCAGCCAAACCAGACAATTCACTTGCAACATTTCTTAAGTCACGTGCTAGGGGCTGCGAACCTGGTTTGAGTAGGTGGTAGAGTTGGCGTTCTGTCATCCTTAAATTTGTACCATTTGATTCTGAATAGTGAGACAGATGTTTCAGAGAGTCTTGCAAATCTATATTCTTTATTGATTCTTCTCTATTTTCAGACTCCTGTTGCTCCTCAACAATATGTGCTTGAGACGATCCTTCTTCAGAAATTTCAGGTGTCATCACTTCTTGCACTTTTTGCTGGTGAGTTAGAGGGCTCATATCCAGTTCAGAGAGGCTCTTATACAGGCGCTCCGAAGTATGCAGGTCATGCGAGAATACTTCTGTCTCCGCCACACTCTGTCTATAGGAACCAAATTCTGATTCTAACATACTATAGGATTGAGATAGGGATGCTTTCCTTAAACTCACCGAATCAGCTACACTCTGACTTTGACTTAAGGATTCTGATATTTGTTGGCTTTGACTTAAGGATTCAGACTCACTGAGATAGAGGTTTTCGCTCAAACTTAACGACTCGGACTCTGAAAGTAGATGAGAAATCATCTCACTCAAGGAAAGAGACTCAGAAAGAGATTCCCACTCGCTCTGGCTCAGGCTATAGAATTCGGACTCGGAGACACTCTGACTCGCTTGTTCTGATTCGGAATAACTCCACCACTCTGATTCTGAAATGCTTTGGGATTCTGAAACAGATTCCCACTCACTCTGGCTCAGGCTATAGAACTCAGACTCAGAAACACTCTGACTCACTTGCTCTGATTCATTCAAAGAAAGAGACTCTGAGTATGCAATACTTTCACTCAAAGAGAATGCGTCCGTATCCTGACAAAGGGACTCCTCTGTCAAATGCTCAGAAATAGAGAGGCTATCAACCAAGGAAAGAGACTCAAATTCAGATTCTGAAGAAGAGACCACTAATGAGTAGTTCTCAGACATGGACTCTCGAAGCGAGAGTCCTTTTGCTGATATACTTTGGCTAAACGACTCACTGTACGAATCTGCGACAGAAAGGCTGAGGGAAGCTAAAGCGCTAGTTGACAAACTCTGACTAACATTCCTTATCAAGTCAGCCACTCCCAAACTGTTCCTTTCCTGAAAGTCTTCTAAGGCTTCCATGACAGAAACTGATTCTGTTGGTAACTCAAGATCTTCACTAGCACTCAGAATAATTTCCTTTTGCTCTTTGAGTTTTCGACTAACGGGCTTTGATTTAGTTGCATCCAGGCTACGGTAATCACTATCTTCCCTACCCTTTTGCTTAAACTTTGATATCAAACGTTTAAATCCCTTTAGCTCTTCGTTATTATTTTTGCTCATAATATGATTTTCTCCAAAAATACAGTTATATCATCATTATAAAGTCTACAACAGAATCTGTCAAAGTATTAGCCAAAGAAAACTTCTAACTTCCCAGAAGGCTTAATATTAATGTAACTCAATGCCATATTTTTTATAATGTTTAGATTTATATCTGCATTCATTCTTTTGTATGATTTAAAAGCTTCTTTATGAAACTCAAAGACAGGATTTTTTTGGGCATACCCTTGACTAGACACCAAACCTTGAAATTGCTGTAAATAGTCAACCTGCTCAACCCAACAGTCATCTATCGCTCTCAAAACGACAGTTCGTTGAAATTGATTGAACAACTCTGAATCCTTGATTTTATCTTTTTTCTGCTGGTATTCTGAAACAAGGAGGTCAGATAAAAACTTTTTAACTTGCCGTAAATCCGTAACATCTAGATCATCTGGAATATCCTCGCAGTAATAACTAATGTTATCCAAAACAAAGCGAAACAAATCCGCCCGCTCTTTAAACGGTGTTTTACTTGTATAAATATCCACTGCATCCGATAGGGTAGACAAGAAATAGGTCAAATCAAAGTCTGGATGGGAGATGAGCTTATTACGCTTATTGTAGATAATCTGTCGCTGAATACGGATACTTTCATCATATCGTTCCGTTGAACGTCTGGAAGCCGCTGACGCGTTATCACTATTCTTCTGAGCTTCTTCAACCGCATATCTAATACGACGAGAGGTCAAATGAATCTTTTGTTTTTCCTCTGGTTTTGCAATTTCTTTGTGATAGTACTCACTAATCCATTTGCTACCAGACTTGGAAATAAGATCATCCTCAAGAGAAATAAAGAATTTGCTCAATCCTGGAGCGCCTTGTCGTCCGGCACGACCGCGAAGCTGCAAATCCACTCGCTCACTGGACATTCTCTCTGTTCCAACAACAGCGAGTCCACCCAACTCAGCAACCCCATCTTCCAAGATAATGTCTGTTCCACGACCTGCCATTGATGTTGCTACTGTCACTGCAGAACGTCTACCAGCCAGTGCGATCATCTCAGCCTCTTTCGCTGCATTATGGGCGTTCAACACATTATGGGCGATTCCCTCTTGGAGTAAGAGCATAGAATAAATCTCAGACATTCCAACCGATCCTGTCGCAATTAAAACTGGCTGGCCTTTTTTATGTAATTTTTTGATATACTCCAACGAAGCATATAATTTTTGAGGAATCGTGAGATAGATTTCATCTGGATAATCAATTCGTAAATTGGGTTTTCGTGTAGGAACAACTACGACTCCCAAGTCGTAAACGTCTCTGAACTCCTCCTCACAAACTTTACCAGTACCCGTCATTCCTGCTAATTTTGGAAACATTCTAAATAAATTTTGATAGGTAATAGAGGCCATCGAACGCGTTTCCAATGTGATTTTCACACGTTCTCTGGCTTCTAGTGCTTGGTGCAGTCCTGATTGGAGTTTGTTTCCTTCCAAGAGACGTCCTGTCGCCTCATCCATCAGTTTAACTTCGCCATTATCCACCGTGTACTGACGATCTTTTTCAAATAAGTGGTTAGCTCTCAAAGCTAGGTTAATTTGGCGAATGAGCTGGTAATTATCTGGATCATAGGCATTCTGAACGCGGAAATAAACCTCTGCTTCCTTTACTCCTTTTCTCGTCAACCATACAGACGTCCGAGTGGAGTCTAGATTAAAATCTTCCCCTTCTTTTAGAGTTTTCACAAACTCATCACACGAAAGAAAGAGGTTGGATTGAACCCGAGGAGAACCTGAAATGATTAGGGGCATCTGCGCACTATCTAGCAAGGCTGCATCTACTTCATCGACCAAACAAAAATAAAATTTTGGTAAAAACTTCTTTGATTGAGATGTCGCCAAGTTTTCTTCTAGGTAATCAAACCCTAACGCACTATGTGTTGTATAGACAATATCACACTTATAGATTTGTTGTTTTTGAGGAATTTTAAGTTTTTTTGTCGGATCTTCCGAGACACCAACCCCAACTGTCATTCCTAAAAATCGAAAAACAGGTGCCATTTGTTTAGCATCACGCGCTGCCAAATATTCATTGGCCGTGACTAAGATCGTACTTTTTTCCGTCAAGGCATTTAGGTATAAAGGAAGGATAGCTGTCAAGGTTTTTCCTTCCCCTGTTCTCATTTCTGCAATCTGATTGTCTTGCATAACCAAGGCCCCTAAAACCTGAACATCATAAGGATATAATCCTAATACACGCTTGGCCGCCTCACGAATGGTTGCATACGCTTCTGGCAAAATGGACTGCAAGCTTTCTCCTCCAGAAAGGCGTTCTTTAAACCATTTTGTCTGAGCTTGCAGTTTCTCATTTGACATAGCTGCATAACTATCAGATAGTTTATTAACCTTCTCCAAAATCTTTTTGTAACGCATTAGTTTATAGGAGTTGGTCAAATTGAATCGTTTAGTTTTCATTCTTTCTCATCCACTCTTCAATCTTCTCCAAGTCAATCGCTTGAAGTAAAAATGACTTATCTAATAAATATTCAATGTTTGCTAGTTCACGTGGTCTAGTCTTCAAGTTCGCATATTCCTTAACTTTTGTCGGATTAAATTGCTGTAGCAATAATTCTTTAAAAATAGGCGGATTTACTCGATTACGGTAACGTTCCAGCAAGCGTTGATAGTCTAGTTCACTTAGAAACTCATCCGTCACAAGAGCGTATGAATTTCCAAATTGTTTGGAGTAATGCAGGGCCGCAATATTAGAAATCGCTCCGTAACCAACAAAAGCCACTTTTTCAAAAAGATGCTCTTGCGCTAATTCTTCAATCGTTTCAAGCAAGGTTTCGTAAAAACGTTCCTCCATGTATAGGAGCGCTTCCCTATAAGACGAATTAACAATCAATACATTTGAGAAATGTTCACGAACATGTTCTGGGATAAAACCTGTTCGATTGAGTTCGGGTTCAGTAAAGCAAACATACATCGTCTCTTTCTCAGAATCCTGATGAAGCAAATCAGATATCCAGTAGCGATCCACTGTATAATCCGCTATCTGCTCCTCCGCAACATAAATCCCTTCAAACAGGAAGCGATGACAGCCAGAGCTGACTAGCTGCACCTTATAATATTGTGTACTATCTGGAACACATACGCTCACTCTCTCTCCCTGTTTAATGATTTGGTTCGAAATTTCTTCGTCTCGAGCATCCATAAATTCAACTTTTAAGTATGTTGAATTTTCTGGGATGGTTTCTATATGACTGCCAAAGATATAGTTTTGCCCACGTTTCAATTCAGGAAGCTGACTCGTATTGCGTAAAGCCTGATAGTTTGCCCGTGAGTGCCATTCATGAATAACTGTCCCCGAAGGCATGAACTGGTTTTCATACAAAACATGACCACCGTCTAACAGTCTGACAGATGAACCGTATAGATACTGAGATACGCTTTGGATATCCCAATAAGCAAAATAGACTTCTTCCTTGTATCTCACGATTTAAACTCCCTTTCAAAACTATTCATTAATAGCGTTTTATATTGATTAAAGAACCATTCAACAATACCTTGTGTATCATCGTTGTGTCGTCCAGTCAACCCCTTACTGATAACGCTGACGCGGTAATCTCGCTGTCCTAACTCATCCAGCATATCAGGATAGGCAGACATATCATAGTCATCTTGATACATAAAGGAGATAATGAATTTTGTTTTTGAGAAATCAGCTGACTCAAAAGCCGTCCAAAAACGTTCGTTAAGCTGAGCTGTAGCTTCACTTGATAACTCCCCTATTGTACGATACACCAAATCCAGTGACGTTGGAAATCCTCCCGGACGAATAGTTGACTCATTTTCTGCCATATCTCCTAAGTTAACAAGAGGTTTTCCGACAATGACGGCATGAGGTTCCAACTTAGAACTATAGTAAAGGGCGCCAAAAGTCCCCATTGATAAACCTGACAAGGTCAGTTGTTCCTTCGTAAAACCAAGTTCATCTAAGCAATTATGAACCACTTGGAGAAGTTTTTGTTCGAGCTCCTCCGATCCAAGATAGAAAGCACCCCCCTCTGAACGTGGATCCCCTACCAGTAAGAATGGCGATCCCAAATTATTCATCATCCAGTATCCCTCAAATCCCTCTGCGGGACGGTACCCTGAAAAATAGATGTTCAACGGTGGTTTCAAATCTCCTGGATGGAAAAAATAAATCAGCTCTTCTCGATTTTTGTCGCTAATTCTTTTTCCTCCGACTAACAAGTCTCCATAGCCTAGATGGGAGTCTCGATAGTGGCAGGGACCAAGTTTTACAATTCCTTGTCCTTTTGCTTGAATACTGATACTCAAATAATACGAATCATTTACATCTAACGTCAGAGACCGATCAAAGCTCGTTTCATCATAAATCCATTCTTGCATGGGAGAATTTCCAGCTGGAAAACCTTTAACAACGTAGCGGATCGAACAACCTTCTGAAACCCTGAACTCAGGCCACAGATCTAAGGGCATCTCCCCACTCAGAAAAACATTATGTTGATAGGTCGCAATAGTCTGATAATCCTCGCCGTATCGGCCACACAAACGAAGGTAGTTTGTCCCTTCATAACTGATTTGACCCTCAAAAGATGGTGCAGCGACTAGATGATTAACACTTAGTTTCGTTCCATTTTGCTTAGAGAAAAAACCACGTGAAAATATATGTAGCATCTGCTCTGGATTTTCAAAATTTGTTTTCACAGCCTTTTTCCGCAAAAGAAATCGTTCCAATGTTTTCGTAGTGATTCGACAACGCTCATGATAGAACAGACGGTAAACCTGAATTTTCTGATCCAAGATAGTGACATACTCTAAATATTCAGCAGTATCTACTAACACGACATCAAACGGTTTGTCTACTTTTTTCTTCTTCTTTTTTTTCCCGTTTTCCGCCTCAGCCTCTCTATTTAAGATCCCGATATCTTCTGGCAATAAAGAAACGATGTCTTCTGGTTTGACAAATGTCCATTTTATATTACTAGGAATTTCATATTGCTCCTGCCAATTTTCATCAGCAATTTGCAAAACACTAATTTTTTTCATTTCCTTTTAATTCCTTTATGGTATTTTTCCACATATCGACAATCTCACCCCTTGTATACTGTTCAATCTTCTTGACTGAGTGAACTAGAGATTGATTCCAATGTTCTAAGTTTGTGAGGTAGTATAAGAGTGCCTCTTCAAAATCTGAAATATCCTCTAGAATCCAACCATTTTCTCCATGCTTCACATAAGAAGAACTATACAAGTTAACCTGAGGGATCCCTCCACTAATGCCAGCGATTTGAGTCAACACATCAGCTGGAGTCCCCAAATCTAGTATAATACGAACGTACTTCAGAACTTTAATCAAATCGATGTCGCTATGAATGGTCTCAATATCAATCCGTTCGCGAACAATCTCCTCTTCATCATCAAGAACTCGGTTCTCACCTCTCGCTCTTTTCTCTTTATCAACAAAAATCAAGTCTTGTTCATATTCTGGCTTAAGTGATAGATAGCTTTCTAACACTTGTTTTATATAGGCCTCTCGACCAAAATCCTGACTTTGTGTTCCGACCAGCAAGTCAATCCATTCATTTTTTAACATCATTTCAAATAAAGTCGTAAATACATATTGAATTTGATCTGCTGGTAGATTGTCGAAATTGACGTAAACAATTAACTCTTTTTTTCTTTGACTATGCCCTAGGTTTAGATGAGTATCATAAGGCGGAATCTCATAAAAGCCCGGCAACTGTTCTAGATCCACATTAGCTGCTATCGTTTCAATTTTATTTAAACTATCAACAACGAAGAACGGCGTGTCTGTCAAATCCGTTAGCAGTTGCTCCTGATTTGTGATTGGATAGCGATCTCCAAAAAAAGACAAGATAACATGATGGTTTTCCTTAATCTTTTGGAAAAAGTGATTGTGCTGCACATCTGACGAAATCACAATCGTATCATCCTTCGTTAGCGCAGAAGTTAGATACTGATCTAATTTTTCATTGATCAATTCTTCAATATCTTGGTAAACTTCTTTTGCAAATGTAGCCTGTGCCTCAGGGTTGATAAGCACTTGATGATTTTCTGTGCCCAAAAATTCCCTAAACTGCCATGTACCTTGTAAATTTAAATAATCTTGGTAGTAAGGCTGATCATTTTCAAAATAGATGATACTTGAAACAAATCCACGATCATCAAAAATTAACTGATGATTTGTCTGCCCACCCTCAAAATAAGTAATATCAAAGAAATTACCTGTTTGTGAAAAGTTAATTTTAGCATAGTGCTCTTGATTTAAATATACCTCAATCATAAAAGGAGTATAGAAGAATTCTACTCCTTGAGGCCATTTAATATCTTCCAGACGAATTTTACGTACAGATACATCCGTCAGACCTTGTATGGTATCAAATAGATTCCATACAGTTTCTGGCAATATTCTTTGCTGATAAAGAAAGGTTCGAATATGTGGTGAATAGTTCAAAATCAGAGTGGTATTTGCCTCTCCTGATTGCTGAAACATTCGCAGCAAATTCACCGCATCATCAAACATCATATTTTTAGACACGTAATAGAAAGGCAGAGTGGTAGAATACCATTTCCGATCTTGTCTATACCAAGATGGTACAAAGTAAAACATATCCCTCTATTCTCCTTTAAATTCTAATTCTTTGTGGTAGTAAGTCCCAATCCTCAAGATACGTATTTCTTCATGCAAAGGCAAGAGCATACTAACTAAAATGATCAATGTACTTGGTATAGTCAAAAGCAAATTTGGAAGAGGTAGGAAGAAATTAATGAAATAGGGTAAACCAATAAAAACGATCAGGTAGAGTGCTCCTACGTTAGATTGTAAGGAAATGTAATGTTTCAAAACTTTTAAAGTTGCTTTCCCAGGCTGGATATAATCTAGGTATTCTCCTTGACGTTGTAAACGTTTCGCTGTTTCTTCTGGTTCTAAGTTGATATAGGCAAATAAAATTGCAAGAAGATAGATAGCCAGCAGATAAAAGGCCAAACTTAGGGGTTTTGTAAAGTCAAATAAACTACCAAAATTTTTTGTAAAACCATGTCCAAACCAGTCTAATACCAACTGAAGCAACATAATAACACTCGAGGCATACATAATAGGCATTCCCCCAGAGGGAAGAAATTTGATAGGGAGGTAAGATTTGCCATAGTAACGACTACTTAACATGACTCGATTTAGAGGCAAACGAATTTCAGCTCTCTCGCAGACCACGGCAATATAGCCCAAGATCAAAAATGAAATCGCCGCACCTACTAGAAAGGCTAATCCTTCTTTGGACAAAACAGATTGTCCTATCAATACCACTAATTGGTTAGCAAATTGTAGCAGAATTCCTGAAATAATAATAATTGTCTGCCCGCCTACTCCCTTGCTAACATTCAAACCAGCCAACCAGATAATAACAAAGCTTCCTGCTACAACAGTTGCTAGTACAGCCATATTATAAATCCAATCATCTACAAGAAGCAAAAAGCGTCCATTTTCCGAACGAGCTGTGTACATAACAGCTATCCCCTGTAACACTGAAAAAATCAAAGTGAGAATTTTTTGGACAAAATCCGCTTTTTTCAATGACCAGGACTGGATATTCCAACTTTTATTTAAATTGATAACCTGCCAGACAATCATGGTCGTAATCCAAGGGCCTAATCCTAAAGAAAACATGGAAATCTGAGAGACATCTACTCCTGCTAAGGAATACAAATAGGCCAAGGGATTTTGCTCACTTATTTGTGAAAAACCTGTATTGCCATTGTATCCTGGAAGTAAAATATGGCGACCAAGTAAATAGATCGCGATGATCAAAATTGTAAAAATTGCTCTTCGGAAAAAAATACTTGTTCGTTTCTGTTTCTTAAGACCGAAATGTTTCATCTGTCATCCTTTATTCTTTATATTTAGCAAACCTTGCAATTGTTCTCTAGTAATGTTCATGCACTATCATAACAGCAAGGTAACCCAAGAAAACAGGCTCATCCCACTGATAAACAAGATAGGATTAACTGGCTTACCATGATATTTCGCCTACGAAATATAGGAGCACCTCATGAGTGTAAATCTACTTGGAGCTTCTCTTCTATCCTTGAATATTTTCATGTGAGAACACCTGTTCTTCCATTTTTTCTATTTGAACATTATCAAATGCATAAACGGATTTACTCAATCCTTAAAATTTTTATAAGTATATCAACTCTGTCACCATGATTAACATCTAAAAAAACCATTCCCATACCAAATCTCTGAAAGGTAAGGAATTTTACGCTTTCTCATCTGATCATGATCCTTCGAAAGTTGAATGGATTTTATCCGATTTTTCTCATTAAAAAATCATTTATAAAAATTACCAGTGCCTACTATTGTAGCATATTTATCAATTATTTTCAAACACGACCTCTCTTTTTATAAGCGTGAAGGGTACCTTATGAAATTTGGGCAAAATCCATTTGGAATGGGATTGACTATTCTAAACATTTGTTTACTATTACAACTCAGACGAAAAAGACCAGAGCGTCACTCTGGCCTTTTCCTGTTCAGTTTAGCTTGTAACTAAACTTAATCTTCTTTTTTGCGAGTAGTAGCTGCAAGGCCTGTACCTAAGCCCAAGAGAGCCAAGCCCGCTGCTAAAGCTGACATCTGAGACTCACTTCCTGTATTTGGAAGGTGATCTTTTTCAGTTTGTGTTGCTTTTTCTTCTTGAGAGCGTCTTCCCGCTTGAGCCGGTTGGTGCGTATCTGGCTTGACAGGAACTTGCGGATTTGGTTCTCCTTGCGCTACAGCAGTTCCAACTTCCACGATACGATCTTGAGCGACTATCTTATCAAAGGTTTCTTTCAATGTACGCTTACCGTTTTCGACTTCTACTAGGTGGACACGAACGCCTTTTTGACCTTCTTGGATTACACGAATTTGCCCTGCTGGAAGTTTATCATTCTTACGTTCTTGAACTTGGAAATCAACTTCCTTTTCTTCTACTAGTAGTTCTGGTTTGTGATGAACCAAATCTCTGACACCATCAAGTGGTTGAGCTGTACCTCCCTTGGTTCCAACTTCCACGATACGATCTTGCGCAACTATCTTATCAAAGGTTTCTTTCGATGTACGCTTACCGTTTTCGACTTCTACTAGGTGGACACGAACACCTTTTTGACCTTCTTGAAGAACACGACTTTCACCCACATAAAGTTTGTCAGTCTTACGTTCTTGAACTTGGAAATCAACTTCCTCTTCTTCTACTAGTAGTTCTGGTTTGTGATGAACTAAATCTCTGACACCATCAAGTGGTTGGGCTGTACCTCGTTTAGTTCCAACGAGAAGAACCCGGTTAACAGGAGTCTGAAGCACTTCACGGAGTTTCTCTTCACGAGTTCCGTCTGGACTTACAGATGTA
>ERZ772928.552-NODE-552-length-16703-cov-6.630526_pt1 | contig 16703 bp, 23 predicted proteins | sample MGYA00511686_ERZ772928 | MGnify/ENA primary metagenome ERZ772928 (study PRJEB29015, sample SAMEA2738063) | human oral metagenome | biome: human oral; feature: human-associated habitat; material: saliva | place: China | collected 2219 ... | reverse complement strand
AATGGATATAACAACTCCCTCCTAAGGAGTAGTTGCAGGTTCGATTCCTGCAGGGAGCATTTTAAGAAGCATAAAGAAACATAAAGAATATTCAAAGTCTTTATTTATAGGCAATCATCACAATTTATTTTTTTAAAATAGGATAGTATATTTTGTTTTTTTGACCAAACGTTGACCAAAATTTGACCAAAAATGAATTAAATATAAAATTAAGTGGATCATATAGCTGGTCTATTTTATTTTGTGTTTAATATGTATAAAAATTTGAATTGTCTATCTAAAAGTGATACAATAGATATACAAGATAAAAAGGAGAATTGATATGTCACAAATTGCTGTAAGAGTTGATGATCAGTTAAAAAAAGAAGCAAATGCGCTTTTTAATGAATTGGGTTTGGATATGTCAACTGCTGTAAAATTATTTTTAAAGCAAAGTGTTTTAACTAAAAGTATTCCTTTTAAACTTGCTTTAGATGAATATTCAAAAGAAGAAGTAGAGCAAGCAAAGAAAGATATTCAAAAATTAGTAAAAGAAAAATCAGAAGTTGTGAAGCTGGATTTTAGTAAACAAGAAGATATTGATAGGTTCTTTGGTGAAGAATAAAGATATTAGAGGTTAAAATGGAAAGACTAGAAGAATACTCAATATTGATAGCAAGAATTGAATATGCTGATGGATCGGGTTCAAAATCTCGTCCTGCAATGGTTATTGAGTTTAATGATGAAGTCATTAAGACTTATCGTCTGACTACAAAATATGAAAATAAGTCAGATAAAATAAAGGCAAAATATTTTGAGATTATTGATTGGTTTAAAGCAGGTTTAGAGAAGCCTTCTTGGATTGATACTGTTCAAGCCTATGAGATAGAGAGAGAAAGTGTTAGAATAAAAATTATAGGAAGTTTAACAGATAGAGATATAATGCGTTTGAAAGAATTCTTGTCGAAAGTTGATTAGGAGAAAGAGATTATTATGTTTTATTTTTATTTGTTTTTGTTTTTGTTGTTTCTTTTAGTTGTATATGCAGTAGCGTATTTCTTTATTGCTTATATTTGGATAACTTTACCATTGTTGATATTTATCATTTTTATATCCTATCGTTATTATGTTGAAAGTAAAACTAGAGAATATAATTATAGTGATTTAGAATTGGGTAGAGTAACTTTTGAAAAATCTGCGACTACAACAGAAAAGGCGAAGTTTAGAGCGTTATTTAAAGATTTTACAGAGGAATATTATGCTGAAATTTTACAAAAAGGAAAAAATTTTGTAATAAGTGAGGATATTGAATTGAATGATTATGAGGTATATGAAGTTCTTTTTGGTGTGATAAAAGGGGAGTTACGTTTAGAGTTGAATGATGAACTTGTATTTTCACGTGAGATAAGATTTATTAAATAAGATATAAAAAAACACTATCATTAGATAGTGTTATTTTTTTTGTTTTCGTTATAAAATTGTGTGGCTATTTCTTTAACATAGTTTTCATATTTTGAAGGAATATCAGCATTTTTGAGATAGTCCTGATAATTGAAGCTATCGTCTATTGGATATTCGCTGTTCACTAAACTCATAAAATCAAGGATTCGTCCTTTTTCGCTAGTATTTTCTATATGATTTTTAAAGGTATCTATTTGAGATAGTGAGTTGTTAGAATCATCATTGATTAGATGGTGTTTCTCATGTAGTAGAACGTTTATTTTCTCGATTTCTGATGTATCGGCTCGAAGAAAGATGAAGTGTTTATTCTTTGCTAGAACGTATCTTCCTTTAGTGGATAGGTCTTTAAGAATGATCACTTTGCAATTTAGGTGTTCAATCTCATTTATAACTTTGTTTAGATTCATAGTTATTTTTTATTTGAAAAGTATTCGTTTAGATAATTCTTTATAATTTCTCTATCGTGATCTGTGATAGGTGTACCATCATAGGCTACTGAATTATCAATAGCAGAATCAAGATCAATATCTGATTCAGGATCAGGAATATCAGTTTTTCCTAAAAGGTAGTCTGTGGAAACTTTGAAGAAGTCTGCTAGTTTTTGTAGGTTTTCTGCTGATGGTTTTCTTAGTCCTTTTTCCCACTGTGCATAGCTTTGAGGGGAAGTGTTGAAGTGATTAGCTATTTCTTTTTGAGTTAGCTTATTATTCAGTCGAATTTCTTTTAGTCTATCTTTAAATTCCATAATTTGTACCTATTTTGAAATAAAGTAAAAAAATTTTAAAAAAAAATTAAAAAAAGTATTGACAAAGTAATCAACTGATTGTATAATAGATAATGTAATCAGATGATTACATAGAAAACTTAAAAAGTTGATCTTTGAAAACTTAATAAAAAAATGTGTCAGACAACAACGAATCATTGACTAACACGATTAAATGTAGCAATTTAATTATAAGTGAAAATTAGTAAAATGTCAAGTTGTGTCTGATGGTAGATGTAGTTTGTGGAGTTTAGCTATAAAACCTAGAATTATTCTAGCTTTTTTCTTGGTGTTGTTTTAAGTGATTTTTTCTAAACTTTTTCACTTGTTCCCACAATACCTTTCAATTATCGTTTGATAAGTTCTCAAAAATACCAAACTTTAAGCTAGATTCCGTAAACTATATCTATTAGTCATTATTGATCACGTTGGGTTTTTCGTCCTTTCGCCTGAGTAGATAAGAAAAGGGAACTGATGGCTGTGGTGCAGTCAATGATACTTTGAAGAGGTAGCTAGAGTGAGATAGTGAGGCTTTATCGTATGGTCGGTGTGTAAGAGTAAAATCTTGCTAATGCCTTTGGGTAAGGAAGAGGGGGTATTGAGTTATCCTTAAATCTGTGACCGTGGCGAAGGGAGTAAGCTATAAAGCTGAAAGTGTGCGAAGATAAGAGCATACACAAAAAAGAGTAACAAGAAAAGGCTTTGAAATATAAGCCTTTTTATTTTTACTCAAAAAGGAAATTAACAATAAAATTTATTGTTAGTTTTCACAAGAGAATAAGATTTATTCTTTTATGTGAATTAACAATAGAAAGAAAGAGGGTATTTTTATAAGAGAAATTTTAGAAGGTTATATTCTTTTCCTGAAAAAAGGAATTGTATTTTGGTTAGAATGTCATTTGAAATTATTGATCGTTTGTTTGAAAATTTTAAGTGTGTTGATAATAAATTTGATGTTCTGTTTGTTATTTGTGATGATTTCTAATAATGATCTATTTGGTTTTGTATCGTATTTATTTATTCTAGTAGCTGGAAGTTTTTGTTTTTATCTAATAGATCGTGATAGAAAGTAAGATAATTGAAAGAGGTGTGTTAAAATCGTATCTATTGAGTGGAAGGGAGAAGATGATGTAAGAACATATTCAGAAGAATGGATTCGTAGGGAATACCTGCGAATATATAGTAGGTTCTGCTGGAATCTAAAAATCTATGCTCACGTTAAGAGGGGCGCTGATGTTTATGTATCGTCTAAAAAATGTTGTGAAGAATTGTATAGGAAGTTATATGCTATGGGTCAATTAACGAATACTTTTTATCGTAAGATTGATAATCGTATTGATCGTACTTATAACCATTTTTTAGAAACTGGAGAAATTATTGAATTTCATTAAATAGTTGTTAGTTGTAGTAAGTCGGTGTATATCGGCTTTTTTGTTTAGAAAAAAGGAGAAAATATGACAGTATTTATCTATAAACGGTCACGTTCACCATCTAATGAATGAGATCGAAAAAGAAAAAACATTATTTAAAAATAAAAAAGAAAAAAGGAGAAAAAATTAATGTTTAAATCTAATGAATATAAGGCTTACGGTTCAATCCGTAAAACAAAATTTGGAGCGTGTGGAGTAATCTTGGCGCTTGCTATGTTGGGTGTTGCCTTTGGAAGCAATAATGTATCGGCTGATGAAGTAAAACCTTCATCTCCTGCAACTACTGAAGTTGCTAAACCTGCTTCACCTACGGAAGCACCTAAAACAGAATCTAAAGCTGCTTCACCTACCGAAGCACCGAAAACAGAAGCAAAAGCTGATCCAAAATCAGAAGCTAAAAAAGGAGAAACAGTAAAACCTGTTGAATCTGCTGATCTTGATTCTACTGTGAAAAAAGCGCAAGAAGTCGGTGTTAAAGTAACCGAAACTGAAAAAGTTGGGTATGATACCGAAGATCAAGCAAAAGCTGATGAAAAAGCGCAAGTTGAAGTGATTGAGAAGAAGATTGCTGAAAAACAGCAAAACACAAAAGAAATCAAAGAAGCGCAAGGCAAAAACGCTAAGATTAAAGCAGAAAACAAAACTGCTATGGAAAAAGCTGGTCTGAAACATACTGGTGATTATCCAAAAGATAAGAAAACGGTTGATGGCTATAATGCGCAAGCTAAGAAAGAAAATCAAGTAAATGAAGCTAAGTTCAAAAAAGAAAAGCTGGAAGCTGAAAAAATCAAGGCTAAAGATAATGCTATCATGGAAAAAGTAGGCTTGAAATTTACTGGTAATTATGCGCAAGATCAAAAAGCTGTTGATCAATGGAATAAGGCTAACGCTGGTAAGGTTATTAAGTCAATTCAAACTGGTTTGACTGCAACTGCTAAAACTACATTTGAAGTGGTTTCAGGTGCTTCTAAAGTCACTCCTCCTGCCTATACAGCTAACGTGATTCAAGGCTATGCTCGTAACACTAACTTGGACGCAAACTTTGATAATGTGTTCCTTCTTGATGATAAGAGTGGTACTGCTAAAATTAAGGTAAAAAACACTTCTAATGGTGATGTTACCTTAACATTTAGCAATATTACGCCAAGTGCTGAATCAGGCTTCATTCGTAGCTATGTTGCTCTATGGGCTGGTGAAGATGGTGGTATTGGTTATGGTGTCTTTATCTCTGCTGGTGCTGGTGAAGCAAATGGAGGTGGAGGTGTAGATGGTCAAGGTGGTGGAGGTGCTTCAGGCGCTTACCTCAATGACCGTCAAGGCTGGGTTAAAATGGTGACTGTCGGAGTAGAAACAGATTCAAATAACGTAAGTGAAGTAACTGTCAATGATGTTGATAGTAACCAAGTTATTGATGTTTCTAAACTTGATGGCGCTAAAGTAACAACTGGTAAGAATATTACACAAAGTGGTAACTCATTTACTGCGAATGATTCTGCGCAAAGTCAAAGTACAGCAGGAGTTCTTGATTCTAATGGTATTGGTTGGTCATTTGCTAAAGGACAAAAGATTAACTTTACATTCATTCATTCAAACACTTCTGATACTTCATATTCAATCGTAGGTGGATTGTTTGGACGTGCTTCACAAAAAGAAATTAAGCAGCAGCCTATTTCTATTGAAAAATACAATGATCCAAAATACACTCCAAAACCAATGGTTTCAATTAAACCTTATGTGCCTGTTCCTAAACAAAAACAAGTTGAAGTGGAATACCACAAAGCCTACGTTAAAGAAAAACCTGTAACCCCTGAAAAACCAAAAGAAGAAAAACCTGTAACTCCTGAAAAACCAAAAGAGCAGAAGCCTGAATTGCCAAACACTGGTACCGCTGAATCTTCACTTGGTTTTGCTGGTGCAGCTGGTGTGCTTGCAACTGTGCTTGGTGTTGCTGGTCTTAAACGTAAAGAAGATTAGTCTATCTGTTAAGGGCGATTAAAACAGGAAAATCGCCCTTTTTAATTTGAGAAATTAAATATTTAAAGAGGTGTAAAAAAATGGCAAAAATTAAAAAAATCCCTGTTGGGTTGGAAGCGATTGGAACAAAAGTAGTTGTTAATCCAAAATATCGTGAAGTTGTTAGTGGGAACGGAGAAAATTTTGTTCCTTTCCGTGAGTTTGAATTGTCAGGTGATCAACAAAATAGCGTGACTGTTCGTGTATATGGAATTAACAATTCTGATACTCCGAAGGCTAAAGGTCTGACTGTTGTTAAGTCTGTATCAGGACTTAATTTTGTAACTCGCTTGGTTGGTCGAAAAGAAGAAATTCAATTTGAAGCAAGTGAATTGCGCTTTGAAAAATAAGAAAAGGAGAAAATAAAAAATGGCTTTTAACATTCGTAAATTTAACAATGCAGAAATCCCTGTTAATGTGAAGGAAAAATTCGGTACGCTTACTTTTCTTGGGTTTGACGAAAACTGGAAAATGGTAGAAGGAGAAGCTGTCGATTATCCTACTCATGCTGAAGTTTTCTCTGACAAAATGCAAGAAACTATTGCGATCAAGCTGGAAGAAGGTATTTCAGTAGAAGATATTCCGTTCATGTCAGAAGTTGAAATTGTTGGTCAAGCGACAATTTGGATTTATGATTATGAAGATACTGTTTATCGTGGCAATAACAATGTTTCTGAAATCAAGGCGCTTGCTTTCTCATTGCGTGCTGAAAATATTAAGCGTGTTGGTGCTGGTGCTGGTGTAACTCCACAACCACAATCAAAACAAGAGCAGAAGCAAGAGCAAAAACAAGAGCATAAAGCCTAGTTATTAAAGGAGAAAAGATATGGGTTTGTTTCCTGCGTATCGAGGAATCAAGATTAAGCCTTATATGGTGAATCTTAGATACTTTATCTTTTCTTTTTTCTTTTTGTTGTTTAGTCCTGCGCTTGTATTCTATGGCTATTTAAACTTTGAAAAAATCAAGAGTTTAGATATAGCAGCTATTGTGATCCTTGTGATTCTATTGGTAGTATTTATTGTTTTAAGTATTTATCTAACGTGGTTTTCGCAAGAAAGATTCTTTCTCTTTCAAAAGCTAGAAAGATTGTCTAAACTAGCTTTCTTTTTGAAAGAGAATGGTTATACCTATACAAAGAAGATTAAGCGTGAATCAGGTACTATTGATAAAGTTGTGTTTCCTGTTGTTTATCTGAAGCAGAATCGCTATGATCTTGATGTAGCGTTTAAAATGGCTGGTAACAAGTTTCAAGAAAAGTTTAAGAAGATTGGTAGTGAGTTAGAAACAACCTTTTTCATGGACTTTATGGAAGTTCAAGATGATATTAAGTTTAAAACCTATAAACTAGCTTATTCTGCTTTCTTGAATCGTATCAAGGTAACTGATGTCAACTATTCTGATAAAGGTATTCAACTGATGAAGAATCTTTACTGGAATCCTATTGATGATCCTCATTTGCTGGTAGTCGGTGGTACTGGTGGTGGTAAGACTGTTCTATTAAGAACATTGATTCGTGCATTGGCAAAAGAAGGTGTAGTAGATATTGGTGATCCAAAACAAGCTGACTTTGTAACAATGGCAGAACAGAAGGCTTTTGAAGGGCGAATTTCATATAATGCTGAAGATATAGTAGCTATGATCGAAAGAGGGGTAGATATTATGTTTGCACGATATGCCTATATTCGTCAAAAACGAGCTGAAAATGGCGATAAGGATATGAAGAAGTATTATGAGTATGGTTTAGAGCCTTATTTCCTAGTCTGTGATGAATACAATGCCTTGTGTGCTATGCTAGATTTTCAAACTAGACAGCGCTTAGACAATGCTATGGGACAATTCCTGCTTCTTGGAAGGCAAGCTGGCTGTTTTGGAATAATAGCTATGCAGAAGCCTTCAAGAGAAGATTTAGGCTCAAAATTACAAGCAAACATAAACTTTCGTGTGTCTGTTGGTCGATTGGACGAGATGGGTTATGATTTAGCCTTTGGTGAAGTCAATAGAAATAAAGAATTTAAGTATGTGAAGTATGTAGGTGGTAAGCGTGTCTATGGTCGAGGTTATGCTTGTGTTTATGGAGAAGTAGCAAGGGAATTTTATTCACCATTGCTTGAAAAGAAATTCTCATTCTATGATGAATATGAGAAGATTGAAAGACGAGAAAATCCTTTCAATCCTTTAGAAAATCCTGAAGCTGCTCTTTCTGAAGAAGAAAAGCAAGCCTTACAGGAAGAAATGCAGGCTAAAGAAGAACTTGAAAAAGGAACAGTTAAAAAAGCTAGTCCTGAATTGGTTCAAGAACTGATGGCAAGTAAACAAAAAGAAATTGAAGATGATCTTGTAAGAACATTTGCTTTTTCTAAAGAACTTGGTGTTTCTGCTGGTTCTATGAAAAACTTGGTTGATAAGCGAGATGGTATTTTAGATTTTGAAAAGGAAGATAACGTAGTTTTACTTGATAAAACTCAAAGAGATATTATTAGAGATTTGTTTGAGTTGAAAAAGAATACCACTCAAAATTGGAGTGAGATTTTGGAAGATTTTCCTTTTGATCAATACTAATCTAGTAGTTTGTGAGGGGGTATCCCCTCTTTTTTTATTAGTGCGAGTTGGTACAATTCAGCTTGCTAGTAGCTAGTAGCAGGAGCGAGGAAGCGTATGCGACGAGTGACTGCGTGTACTAGCGTGTACTAGCAGGCTGGATTGTGCTAATTAACCCCCTATGACTAATAGGGGGGTAGAAGTATTCAAAAGTGGTCAAAAGTATTGATATTACTGACTTTCTGATAGCGAAAATTTTGAAAAACTGAAAAAGTGAGGAATTATGGAATTTAATTATTTAGAAAAAGTTATGAGAATGTATAATTTCTCGGTAAATGAAATATCAGACTATTTAGGAATCAATGTTGGTTCTTTTTATCATTGGAAAGAAGCTGGTAAAGTGCCTGATTCGTATGATTCACAAATTCAAGAGTTGGTGGCTTTTAAAGAAGGTGTGCGAGATAGTGGTTTTTCTTTGGAAGGTAAAGTTGACTATGTGAAGGTAACATTCAAAACGAGAGATTACATTGAAGTGATTGAAAAAGTCTTGTGTTTGAAGAACAAGCCTTTTCTCGAAGAAGAAAAAGGTGGTTCAGGTTACGATACAAAATATACATTCCAGCATATCAACCTTTTCATTTCAAAGAAAAGGGAAGATATGGGTTGTATGATTGAGTTAAAAGGTCAGGCTTGCAGGCAATTTGAATATTACCTAGAAGAAGAACAAAAGGCAAGTTGGAGAGATTTATTTATACGGTGCTTTGAGTATGAGCGTGAGATTGCTGAAGGTGATGGAAAGTATATGAATATACCTCGGTTAGATATTGCGCTTGATGAAAAATATAACGAAGAAGGGAATTTTGAACTTGGAAAATTGGTGGAATTATGGGACAAAGGTTTGATTGATAGTCGGTTGAGATTGAAGCAGATTGAAGATAATGGTGAGTATGGAAAAGCTAAAACAATCTACTTTGGATCAAGACAATCTGCCTATCATTTTTGCTTTTATCAGAAGGATATTGAGCAGGCGAAAAAACTTGGTTTTGATTTAGATTTCATTCATTCGGCTTTACAATTCAAGAATCGGTATGAAGTGCGAATGTGTGATGAAGTCGCTTTGGACTTTGTTAAAAAAGCCTTGAATGAAAGATTGGATATGGCGAAGTTGGCTGTAAGGGTGATCAATAGCAAGATTAAGGTCTATGAGAAAGTCAATGGAAAGAAGGTTCTTAACAAAGAGTGGTATTCATTGTTGGGCGAAGTTGATCGTATTGGTTTTTCAACTGCTCCTGTTGAAGTTGGATTCTTTGATAAACAGTATAAATGGATCAATGAGAATGTTTCAGGTGTTACTACTGTTCTTAAAACTTGGGAAAACATAACAGGTGATCATAAGTTGAAAAAGATATTGTTTGAAGGGAATATAAGCGAAAAGAATTGGAAGAAATTAGAGCAAGCGAGGGTTGATTATGAGAAAAATCTACAAGCTGATAGGTTCTGATTCAGTAGTTGTCAATAATAGTAACTTGGTTGTATCTACTGATAAAGGATTGAGGTCTATTAGTAGTTATTTTCCTACTTATGAAGGGAATGAGAATTTAGTAGTGATTCCTGTTGAGCCTTCAAGATTCTATCGTACTTATTTTAAGGAGTATATATTGGATTGGTCAAGGATTCCTGAAGAAGTAAATGCGATTCTTGATATTAAGAAGAAGGGAGATTGAAAGTATGCGAGTATTGTTGTCAATTAAACCAGAGTTCGTAGAAGAAATTATAGAGGGGAGGAAAAAATTTGAATATCGAAAGAAAGTTTTTAAGCGTTCGGACATTTCCTCTATTGTTGTTTACGCAACGAAGCCATATGGTAAAGTAGTTGGAGAATTCGAAATTGAAACTATTTTAGAAGAAAATATTGATAAATTATGGAGTGATACTAAGCACCTATCTGGTATTTCAGAAGAATTTTTTTATGAGTATTTTAAAGATAGAGATAGTGGTTTTGCTATTCAGATTAAAAAATTTAAAGAATATAATAAACATCTCGAACTATCAGAATTTGATTCTACGATAAAATCGGCACCTCAATCATTTTGTTATATAAAATAATAGGCAGATTGAGAGGTCAGTATATGAGTAAGAAAAAAATAAGTGATGAAGTTTTAAGAAAATTGGTGTATCTGATTCCTGCAAGGTATTTCTATGATGGAATTATAACAAGTGAGAAGGCTAGAGGTTATCAAGATTATATTGAGTTTCAATGTCAGAAGTATAGATCAACTAAAACAAGAAAAGATTGGTATGAGGTTAAAAGACTAACTAAAGAATATGAAGAATATCTGAATAAAGAAGTAGATATTAAAAGAAAGTTGTTATTGTTTGGTCTGCTGAAAAGAAATAGTAAGGAGAGAATCGATGTCTATAATCTATTGGTTAAAAAATATCATTTGGAAAGATGGGTTTGAAGATGGCTAGAATTTTGAAGTGGTTAAGAGAAGTCCTGCGTTTTATGTGTTTGAATTATATATTGCCTATGGTTGTATTTCTTGTTGTAAATTTGGTTAGTGGCAACTCTAAAATCGGTTTTATTTTCTTTAGTATTACGCTAGTTGCAGGAGTTGTGATGAATTTTAAAGAATTGGATAGGTCGCTATATGATAAGTATGATAAAGATGATTTTTAAAATTATACATTATTTGATTTTAAATTCCATTGTAGGATTGGTTGTGTCGCTGATTTCGTATGTGTTGATAGGGAATGTTAAATTCTCTATTCTGCTATTTCTGATATTTTTTGTAGGTGGTTTATTTGTTGAATGAAAAGGAAGGTTTTTATGGAGTGAAAATTAAGAAGCGTTCTCCTGCATGATAGCTGGGAAAAAAGTAAAAAGCTAAAAAATAGAAAATGAGGTATAAAAAATGGCTTTAAGTGGAAAAGATAAACAAGTTATTGACTTGTCATTGGAACTTGGTAAGAAATTGAAGGATCAAGAATTTAAGCAAGCGTGGACTTTAGCTGGTGAGTTAAGTGCGCTTCTTAAAAATACTGATGATTTGAGCCTTCCATATCAAGTGATCGAATGTATCAAGAAAGATGTATCAAGTTATTACTCAATGAATCAAGAGTATAACAAGGTAACGAATCGTGCATTTGCGATTGGCTCTAGCTTTGAGCGTTCAGCTTCAATTTAATTAAAATGGTGAAGGAAGTCAAGGTTGGCTTCCTTTTTTGTTTGGAAGGAGAAATAATGAGTATTAAAGTTATTTATGATAGTTATTCAGATGTTTGTAAAGATTATGCCTATGGTAAAAAATTTCTTGACGAGCCTGAAAAGGTTATTGAAAGATTAGATGAACACTTTGACGGTGTTGAGTTTGGACAATTTGATGGTTGTAACCCTGATAATGTTTATATCAATTCATTTACAGAAGTTGACACGAAGGAAGCCCTGATTGATTTTGCTGGAATCTTGGATCATGGAGAATATGAGCAGTTAATGAATGAAGATCGTTTGTCTGCTTATGTAGAAGAACATGAAGAAGAAATTATCAGTCGATTAGAAGATTCTTATACTTTCCTTTGTCATGAAGGCGATAGCTGGTACTTCTTGCAATAAGGGATAGTGGTATTGAATATGGCTTCAAGAGTTTTAATTAAGAATCCAAAAAATGGAAGGCAGGCTTGGTTTAGCTTGCCTTTATATTTTGGAAAGTTGTCTGTGATTGGTTTGAGTGGTTCTTATGATGATCAAATTGAAATTGTTGATTATGAAGGGACTTCATTCATTGGATATGGTTTATTTAGTGTTTCTGACTTGGAACAATTAAATAAGCAGGTAGAAGGTTAGTAAAGGAAGGAGAAAATAAAAAAATGGAATTAACAGCTTTGATTATGGATAATCGGACAAAGAAAGTAAAACAATTTTCTTTGCCTGTTGAATTTGAATATGTAGCTTCTGAATTTGGATATGATGTAGAAGATGTTTCTACAACGATTCAATCTATTGAAGAATTGCCTGATTTGGACTGTGAACGTTTGAACTTGGATTTAGCGAATGAACTTGCTGAGAATTTGGAAGATGTAGATGAAGATATTATTTTATCATTCATTGAATCAGAAAGTTCTGATCCAAAGGTTTTAGCAATTACTGAATTTGATGATTGTTCGTTATATCCTGATGTTTCAACTGATAGAGGTCTAGGTTTATATATTGTAGAAGATATGGGTGTTGAATTGTCAAAACAAACACTACAAAACTATTTTGACTATGAAAAGTATGGTCGTGATATTCGTCTTTCACAAGGTGGTAGCTTTGTTGATAAAGGTTATTTCGTGTCAAGATGATAGCGAATATCAGGGTTCTGAATGAAGGCAATTTCGATTATCTTTGTGAGTTAGATGTTATGAAGCATAGTCAAGAGCAGATTGTTGCAAGATTGAAAGAATTGGGAATTGATAAAGGGAATTTCTTTGTATGTGGTATTACTGATTGGGAAGTTGATAAGATCATGTCGCTGGACGAGGTTTACTTGCTGAAAAAAGCAGTCCTTGATTTGTATGATGGTGATGATTATGTTGTGAGATTTCAGTTACAGCGATATGTACCTATCAATAAAATTGTTTCAACCTATTATCAATTCTGTTCTAAAGATGAAGTAGCAACCGTGATTCAACTTGCAAAGAATTTAGATATTGGTCTTTTGATAAATTATTTTTTTAAGTGTGGAAATTGGGTCGCAGCGTTTCAAGGTTTTGTTGAACAAGGAGAAGTGCTGAATACTCCAAAAGGATTTTATAGAAAGGTTTCTTTTGAATGAGAAATATGTTTTTAAAGAAACCACGCAAAGACAAGCAACTGACAGTTAAGAAGATTAGTCAGAAAAAATCGAATATGATTTTTATGATTAGCTTGGTTGGTTTTGTTTTGCTGTGTGTTTTAACCATGTTTGTTTCAATAGCAACCACTGCGAAGATGAATGCAAGGCTTTCTGAAGCGCCTGTGGTGGAAGCTAAAAAAGAAACAGATCGTACTTTGGAACAGTTCCTAGATGGATATGTAAGTAGATATTTTACATACAATTCACAAAATGGCTCTGCTGATGAAGATGTCGCAAAGTTGAATGATTATTATGGTGGTGTTCCTGATGTAAAGAATCAAGGTCAGACGAAGCAGGAGATGAATATTGTTAGCGCTCGTATGTTGAGTGCTAAAGATGGTGTCGCTGTTTATCGTGTGGTCTATGATACGAAAAAAGATGATAAGAATCAACGTGTAGGGATTGAATTTTCGATTCCGTATGGTGTGAAAGATGGTAAGTATTATGTAAGTGGCTTACCGTGGTTCTCTCCTGTGAGCGATTTTAAAGCTGAAGGAGTGGATAAAGAAAATCATGTATCGCTGGTAGCGAATGATGAGATGGAAGAAGGTAAGCGCAAGAAGTTAGTGTCCTTCTTAGAATTATTCTTTAAGAATTACACTACAAGTCAAGCAAACTTGGATTTGATTTCTAATGGAATTAAGTCGATTGGTGGTGCAACTTTCAAGAGTTTAGATTATACCTACTTTAAAGAGAAAGATGGGAAAATCTATGCTTATGCGCAAGTTACTTTTGATGTAGCAGGTACAACTCATAGTGAAAACTTTAGCTTTGAGTTAAGAGAAGATAAAGATAGTTACTTTGTAGAAAAAATGGATCATACGATCCCAGCAGATTTCAATAAAAAAGATGATGATAAAGGAGAATAAAACAAATGGCATTATTTCAATTTCTAGTAGCAAAACTCGGTATTCCAGCAGTAGCATTTTTCGCTGGTACGAAGGTTCTTAAAGCATGGAGAGATCAAAAAGTTGGAACGATTGTAGGTACAATTCTAATTGCAGGATTCATTATCTATTTCATGGATAACCCTGAATCAGTCTTGCGTGCAACGAATACAATTTGGTCTAAAGTGCTTGAAGTATTCAAGTAGGTCAATATTATGAAGCGTGAAGATAAAAAGCTGTATGTCTATACTACTGCTTTTAGACAGCCTATATGGGTGCATAAGATCAATGAAGATTTTAGCTTACCATTTGCGCTAAAGATGTCAACGATCATTTATACTCTAGTAAGTTTCGCTATATCGTGGTTCTTGCTAGGGTATGTACCCTTATTGGATTGGGGTTTTCGATTTATGGGTGCATTGTTCATTGGCTGGTGGTGTGGAAATTTACTAGCTGAAAATAAAATTGATGGCAAAACATTGTTTCGGTTCTTAGTTGATTATTTTAGATTTTGGCTAGAATATGATAGCAAGAGAAGTACAATGTATCTCTGTAAAGGTAAAAAATATGAGAAAGTGAGAAGAATTTATCGTGGAATTAACGAATAATATTTGGGCGATAGATGATAGCTTGATTCTCTTGAAAGATGGAAGTGTGCTGGCTGTATTTGAAGTTGAGCCACAAGTGATCAATACCATTGAAGATGGTGAGAAAGAAGATTCAAAAGATTTAGTATTCAATTACTTATCAAGTATTGCTGAATATAGCGATTTTGGAATCTATACTCTGAATTTTGACTTAGAATTGGCAAAGAAAATTGAGTTGCTTTCTCACGATATTGAGCAGGGTGTTGGTACCAGTCCATTGGCAAATTATGTAATTTCTAATATGGAAGAACGCTTAGAAGAAGAAGTTACATATTTGTTAGAATCAAAAGATTATCTAGTAGTGCCTTTAAAATCAGTCAATGTATCGTCTGATTTCAAAGTGACGGTGAAGCAGTCTGTTGCTAACTTTAGAAAATCAGTTATGAAGATGGTTGGTTTTGAAGAATTACCGAAGGTCGATTGGTCGAAGGAATGGCAGGATCAAAAAGAATTGATTCAAACAAAATTACACGCTTTGAATATTCAAGAAGTAGTCAAAGAAGATTTGATGTTGTTGAATCGGATTCATTTCTTAAATGGTCAATACTATGATAAGGATAGTGAGATTATTTCCCTTCAAAACTCTATTGAGAATGTTGATGAAACAATTATTGAAATTGGATCAGGTAACGCTTTGAAGCTGGTCAATGGCGAAGAAGAAAGTTATGTAGCAACTATTCCTGTATATGCTTATCCAAAGAATGTTTCCTACTTGCACTTGGCAGAAGAAATTAAGAATATTGGCTTCCCTGTAAATAGTGCCTTGAAAGTGAAATTCTCAACTAAAAGTGGAATCTATTCTTTGAATACCAGGGCAAGAAACAAGCGTAAAAATCTTGGAAATACGGTGACTGAAACAGCAGAAAATGATGATGTTCAAAAGATTGAAGTCTTAGAAAGTTATCAGTTACTAGAAGATTTTCAAGAGAAGTACGATAATAAAGAGCCTATGGTTACGTTCCTTCACCTGTTACAAATTACTGGTGATAGCATTGAAGAATTAAATGTGAAGTATGATATTTTAGCTTCAAAATTGAAAGATATGGAAGTTGAAATTGTGAAGGCTGTTGCTGACCAGGTATATCTATTCTATAAATTTAGAATGACAGAATTGATTGATGGCGATAGAGAAGGCTTTCTACAATATTCAAGCCTGCGTGGTCTTTGTGAGAATCTGTTCTTTACGAAGAAAAAAGTAGGTACTGATGTTGGATTTCCTATTGGACGAATTGATAAGAATATCGCTTCTTGGTATGGAGATTTTAAACGTGCATTGGATAATAGCACGAATGTTGTATTTACTAACTTGTTACAAGCTAATAAAATTGGTGTGCATGGTAAAGAAACAAGCAATCCTCATACAGCTATTACTGGTTCTACTGGTAACGGTAAGTCATTCTTAACAAAATTACTATTTACTTATCATTCATTGTTAAAAGCTAAAGTGTTGTATGTCGATCCAAAAGCTGAAATGCGAACACAATATCTATCTGTGTTAGCCGATTTGGAAGAAGAAGGTGAATTTGAAGAATTACAAGAATACATACGATCTATTCGCTTTATTACTTTGGATATGCGTAAGGAAGAAAATAAAGGTGTTCTTGATCCATTCTCATTCCTTCAAGATGAAGGTGAGTTAACGGAGTTAGCAACGGTACTTGTTGGCTCTGTCTTGGATAAAGACACTTATATTAAGATTCAACCTTACTTGTTAGATTCACTTGATAAAGTGATTGAGCGTAGGAATGCTGGCGAAAAGGTTGGTATGTTACAAGTCTTTGATGAATTGGAAAAATCGTCAAAAGAAGAAGTTTCAACTGCTGGATATTTCTTGAAGCGAATTTCTAAAAATTCATTGTTATCATTGTGTTTCGCTGATGGTAGTCAAGAAGTCCTAAAGACTGATGATAAGACAATTATTGTTGAGATTACTGGTCTTGATATGCCTAAAGGTACGGACAAAGACGAGATGACTGAAACACAATTAAGAAGTTTGACTGTTATGTATGCGTTGACCTATTTCTGTGCGATTTTTGGTGAACGTGAGAAGGACAAGGAAACAATGTTATTCCTTGATGAAGCATGGCAGATTATGTCAACTCCTGCTGGA
>ERZ772928.542-NODE-542-length-16850-cov-3.204466_pt1 | contig 16850 bp, 14 predicted proteins | sample MGYA00511686_ERZ772928 | MGnify/ENA primary metagenome ERZ772928 (study PRJEB29015, sample SAMEA2738063) | human oral metagenome | biome: human oral; feature: human-associated habitat; material: saliva | place: China | collected 2219 ... | reverse complement strand
AAAGCTCTCTGCAATGGACTGAACGCCGTTACAAGCTCGATGGGGGAGGGATAGCACAAGGAAAGCCCATCCGTTCGATTGACTTTTCTCTTATCTATAGCCCCACTTCGAACCTCGACATCTCGGCTCAAGCCTCTTTGCGAGAGGGTATTCCCTTTATCTCCCCACACGACGCATCCAAGACTCTTACCACGGCGCAACGTGTGGCTCGCATTGCTACCGCATGGCGCATTACAGACTGGCTCGCCCTACACGGAGAGCTGTCTGCTCCCTTCCTTCTTAATAGCGAATATCCCCTGGCTTACCAAGATCCCAACTATATCGTAGGCATTGTTGGAGCCACTCTTCGCTTCTAAAATAAGAATAATATGTTGGGTAAAACGTACAAAGTCTAGCAGAATGTACCTACCTTTGCACTGTTATGGAGGGATAGAACGCTCCTTCCCATTTTGTTAGAACCAAGTAGAAATATCAATACAATTCTAGAATAATAATTGAGTTTAGTATGCAACTGAAACGTTTTGCACTAGGTGTGCTTCTGATCTTTGGCTGCCTCGTACCCGCGAGTTTGCGAGCCCAAGATCCAATGATGCAGCAGTTACCCATTGATCCGGCTATACGTATGGGTACGTTGCCCAATGGTTTGACCTACATTATTCGTCACAACGAAAACCCCAAGAATCGTGCTAATTACTACATTGCACAGAAGGTGGGTTCTGTTCTCGAAGAAGACTCACAAGCGGGGCTTGCTCACTTCCTTGAGCACATGGCCTTCAACGGAACGAAGAACTTCCCCGGAAAGAACCTTATCGGATTCTTGGAGCGCATTGGTTGCCAGTTTGGGGCAGACCTTAATGCTTACACTGCATTTGACGAAACAGTATATACTATAATGGATGCTCCTACAGACAAGGGGATTGAAATTATCGATAGCTGTCTTCTTATCATGCACGACTGGAGCAACAACATTACACTCGACGGCAAAGAGATTGACGAAGAGCGTGGTGTGATCCACGAAGAATGGCGTTCGCGTGACAATGCAAGCTTGCGTATGCTTACAGCTCAGCTCCCCAAAGTGCTCCCCAATAACAAGTATGCAAATCGCATGCCTATTGGTACAATGGAAGTAGTAGACAACTTCAAGCACAACGAAATCCGCGACTTCTACCACAAGTGGTATCGTCCCGATCTCCAAGGTATTATCGTAGTTGGGGATATCGATGTAGACTATGTAGAGAAGAAACTCAAAGAGATTTTTGCTGATGTACCTGCTCCCAAAAATCCTGCCGAACGCTACTTTGTAGATGTAGAAGACAACGCAACTCCTATTGTCGCTCTCGCTACCGACAAAGAAGCTACCTCTACCAATATCTCTGTAATGTTTAAGCATGACGTTCTCACTAGAGAGGAAAAAGGCTCTATTGCTGGAGCATTGGTAAATTATATGGAGGCTATTGCTACTCAGATCATCAATGAGCGTTTTAATGAAATTACCATCAAGCCTAATGCGCCCTTCCTCCGTGGTGGAGCTTTCGACTACAACTACATGGGCATTGCCAAGACCAAAAATGCCTTCACCTTTATGGCTATTGCTAAGGATGGTGCATTCAAACCCGCTTTCGAAGCTCTCGTAGCAGAGATCCAACGTGTGAAGCAACATGGTTTCCTCAAGAGCGAATATGACCGTGCTCGTACGGATGTTCTCAAGATGTTCGAAGACCAATTCAAGGCTCGTGCTGACCGCAAAAATGGTTCGTTCTGCGAAGAGTACAAAAACTACTTCCTCGATGGTGGCTACATCCCCGGTATCGAAGTAGAAAAGCAACTCATGGAAATGATTGCAGAGCAGGTTACTCCCGAGATGGTGGCTCAGTACATCCAAGAGATGATTACTACCGATGGTAAAAATCTCGTTATTACGGTTACCGGCCCCAAGAAGGATGGTATTACCTATCCCAGCGAAGCTGAAGTAATCAAGCTTTACAATGAGTGCGTTGCTAAACCCGTAGAGGCAAAGAAAGAAGAAGTAGTTGATACGAACCTCATCGACAAGGATCTCAAGGGTGGTAAGATTGTTAAGGAAAAGAAGAACCAGAAGTTCGGAACAACGGAGCTAACCCTCCAAAACGGCATCAAGGTTTACCTCAAGAAGACTGACTTTAAGGAAGATCAGATCCTTATGTCCGGTACTACAAACGGAGGTTTCCGTCTCTACTCAAAGCCCAGCGACATACTCAATACTAAGATTGTAGACGATATTGTAACGCTTGGTGGTTTGGGCAAGTTCGATGCTATTGCTCTTGGCAAGGCTCTTACAGGTCGTACCGTAAGCGTATCTCCTGCTTTTGGCAACTTTACTTCAGGCTTTAGCGGTAACTCTACGGTGGCTGACTTTGAGACAATGCTCCAGCTCACCTACCTCTATATGACCGATATCCGTGCAGACAAAGAAGCCTTTGCTGCATACAAAGAAAAGACTATCGAAGCCCTCAAGATGGCTGAGCGTCAGCCCTTCGCTTCTCTCAGCGACTCTATAAACTACCTCCTCTTCGACAATGATATCTGGCGTAAGAAGGTAAAAGCTGATGATATGGAAAAGGTAAGCTATGAGCGCGCACTCCAGATGGCTCGCGAGCGTCTCTCTTCTGCTGATGGCTTCCAGTTCTTCTTTGTTGGTAACATTGACGAAGCCAAGGCTAAGGAACTCATCGTAAAATATCTCGGATCTGTACCCAAGGGTAAGGCTACTCCTAAGATGGATAGAACTAAACAAGCCGGCTTCCGCAAGGGTGAAAAGACAATGGAAGTATACAAGGATATGAATACTCCTACCGGTATTGTTATGGACTACCTCCAGGGTAAGGCTGTTTACGATCATAAGACGATACTTACAGCTCAGATCCTCAACGGCGTACTCGATCAGACTCTTATCGCCTCTATCCGTGAGCGTGAGAGCGGAACCTATTCTCCCTCTGCCGGAGCCGAAGTAGACGAATTCCCAACACCCGAAGGTTCTGTTACAGTTCAATTCTTCTGCGCTCCCGAGCGTGCTGCTCAGCTCAATCAGGTTGTATACGACGAGTTGAATCTCATCGTTAAGAATGGCGTAAGTCAAGAGTATTTCGACAAGACTGTTGTGAATATGAAGAAGCGTCATGCAGAACGTATTCGTGAGAATGGTTACTGGCTTGGTAACATAGAAGAATACTTCTTCAATGGCAAGAACTGGGTCGACAATTACGACAAAGTACTCGACTCTATCAAGCCTGCCGATGTACAAGCTCTGCTCAAGTCAATTGTTACCAGCGGCAATCGCTTGCAACTTTACTTCCGCAGCAACCAAACAGAAGCTGACCAGAAAAAGTAATTTTTCAGCCCAGTATAGAGAGGGGAGTCTGACCTAAAGATTTCTCCTTTCTACCCAGAGGATGTATCTCCCGCAGCGGAGGAAATAGGAATTTACGACCTATTCCTTCTCTCGGAGACACATCCTCTTTCTTTTTCTCTAAAGGGAGGGATACTCGGGGGAGTTGCCTACCTACAAATGGCACTACAGAAAGATTCTGTACCTATTAATTGGTACGAAAATTGCCTTTTTCTCTTATTTGAATGTTTGTGTCTTCCCCATTTTGTTGCTCTTTTAGGTAGATTTATCTTCTTTTAGTTCGCATGATAGGAATGTTTTCGTACATTTGCTGACGAAGATCAAGGGGGGGGGATTTTCCGAGGAGGCAAAGTTGCTATCGACCTCTCGTGCCTTGATAAAAGTTGATTGACACAGGATTTATTAAACGGATAATGTAATGAAGAAACAATTACTTGTTGGGAGAAATCTCCTTTTCTCCGCCTTTTTCGCGTTAAGCGGAAGCTGTTGGGCTGCGTATGCTCAGAGTGGGACTCCTACCGTATCGGAGACCTATATTGAGCTTACGACGAAAAATGCCAACGATCCCTTGGAGATCACGGTAAAGGGTGCATCTTATGCAGATGCCTGCTGGATAGATCTTAATGGGAATAATACGTATGATGGTGCAAGTGAAGATGCTCCTCGATTTTATAAAAGGCTCGAAAAGAGTATTGCTTCGGTCCGTATTTATGGTAACGTAGGAGAGTTGTCTGCCAATCGCACCAATATCGTAAAGGTTGATCTTACTCACAATCCTTCTACTTTAAAAGAGGTCTCTATCAAGGAAAACAAAGAGCTTTCGGAACTAGATCTCTCAAAGAGTGCTCAGCTGAAAAGCTTGGAGGTGGATGGTTGTGAAGCACTTACCCAACTCTCTTTCCCTGAGGGAGCAAAGCTTACACTTCTTTCTTGTGGAAAGAGCGGTATCAAAGAGCTTGACCTGAAGAATCTAAAGGATTTGGAAGCCCTCATGTGTGGAGAGCTGGGGCTTACAACGTTGGATGTCTCTATGTTGGAGAAGCTTACGAACCTTAGTTGCTTTGGAAACAAACTCGCAAAACTCGACATTAGTAACAATAAAAAACTCTTCTCTCTAAAGTGTGACAACTGCGAGATGGAGGAGCTTGTTTTGGGTGATGTAAGCTCACTAAAGTCCTTCTCGGTTAATAACAATAAGCTTAAGCATATAGACGTATCAAAGCTAACACAGATTTCAAAACTATCCTTGCAGGATAACTTGCTAGAGTCTATTGTTGTGAGCAAAGAGATGTCAATGCTTAATGATCTTAGAATCTACAACAATAAGTTGAGTGCAAAAGCCATGATGGCTTTCATTGAGCTGCTCCCGAAAAAAGAGTACGATGATGGTTCGCTCTTTGTTATAAACACAAAGGTTGCAGACAAAAATGTTTGTACCAAAGATGCCGTTGCCAAGGCAAAGGAACTAGGTTGGACTGCTTACGATTGGCAGGATGGAATGGGAGAAGAGGGATACAATAAGTACGAAGGCTCTGACCCCGTAGAAGATACTCTTGCCAAGATAACGGTTACGGCAAATAAAAATGATGGAAGATGGAGATTCCTTTTCAATGCAGAGGAGGAGGATAAGGCCAACTGTTTTGTCGATCTTAATGGCGATGGCAAGAAAGATGCCGGCGAAGAAATCAACAACTGGAGCATGTATCTTGATGCCAATCACTATACTCGTAACACCAGCTCCGTAACGATCTATGGTAATATTACAGCCTTTAGCTGCGGAAGCAATGATATTACAGAAGTAGATGCTTCTGCTAATCCTAACCTCAAGGTATTGCGTTGTACCAGCAGTCCTCTTGAGAAGATAGACATGACTAAGCTCCCCAACCTCAAGGAGCTTATGGTAAGTCATACCGATATTGCCTCTTTAGACCTCTCAAAGAACACCGCACTTCAGGAACTTTATGTTTCTTCTTGTAAGAACCTTAAGTCGTTGAATGTTACTGCTAATACCGACCTTCGTATCCTCAATGTAGCTTTTGTGAGGGATCTTAAGGAGATTGACCTCTCAAAGAATGCGAAGCTTACTACGTTCTTCTGCGATACAACTTCTATTAAAGAGCTTGACTTCTCTAACAATCCCGAACTTGATCGCCTTGAGTGTGCAGGTACAGGCCTTAAGAAGCTCGTTCTAAAGGGTACTAGCAAATTGCGTGTCTTGCATTGCAACGACAATCCTCTAGGCAAGTTGGATGTTTCGGAATGTGCCGCTCTCGAAGTGCTTCATGCTCATCGTGCACAGCTTACAGAGGCTAACCTCTCTGGACTTAAGAATATGACCGACGTTTGGTTGGACAACAACAAATTGTCTCAGCTCGATGTGAAGTCGGCTTCTGCCCTCCGCGAACTTGATATTCGAAACAATGAGTTTAAGACAATTGACCTCAGTGGTTGTAAGAGTCTAGAGAGCTTGTTCATCGAGTTCAATAAGTTTGAGTCGTTGGATGTCTCCAAGTGTGAAGCTATTGCTGTAGTTTCTTGTTTCCAAAATAATCTGAAGGGTGAGGCCGTAGATGCTCTTATTGCTTCTCTTCCCCAACAAGATCCCGACTTTGGTGTAGGTACTCTCCTTTTCGTAGACCTTACTCTCACGGGAGACAACAACAAGATCTACGAAGATCAAGTGCAGGCTGCTCGCAAAAAGGCTTGGACGGTATACGACCACAATGGTGGAGCTTCCATGGCTAAATATCCTGGAGAACCTCGTGGTCTAGAGTCTGTACGCGCCGAAGAGGTAACACTCTATCCCGTACCTGCAGATGTAGATATGACTCTCACTATTCCTGCTGAATTGGTTGGAAAGGCCATTGCTATCTACGATGCAACAGGGGCAAAAGTGCGTGAGTTTACTGCCACTGCACCCTCTATGCTCCTCTCTGTAGAAGATCTCAATGCCGGAGTATATGTCCTCTCCATTGGTTCTGTTTCTAAGACTTTTGTTGTTCGCTAATTAACCGATTATACTAGGAGTTCTCGCTTATATGGCTGGGAACTCCTAGTTTTATCTACAGAACACTATTAATCACAAAAACGCAAAATGAAAGCCTTTCGCTATTTCATGTTTGGGGGAGGGATTCTCTTTTCTTCCCTTGCTGCAACGGGTCGTGCCACGGCTGCAGACCCATCTTCATACACGACTGATGGTCCAAAGATTGTTATGACCACAGAGGCCGTTTCCTCTTTTGTCCCTTGGGCTATTATGATAAAGGCGGATGCCGCCGATGCTGAGTCTATTTGGATTGACCTAAATAATAACCAGAAGTACGACGAGGGCGAAGAGGCCAGAGTCAATACGGATAGAGCGGACGAATATCCGAAAACAGGAGCGACCGTAACTATATATGGAGCCGTTCGGGAGCTAACGATTAATTTGCAAGCACTCTCCTCTCTGGTGGTTTCGGGGAATGAGAAATTACAAGTTCTCAATTGCTACAAAAACAAACTCACCTCACTCGATCTCTCCAAAAATAAGGAGCTGACCCATCTTATTTGTCGCAATAATCAACTCACGCGCCTTGATCTCTCGGCTAACGGCAAGTTGCAATCGCTTGATTGTGCTGTCAATAATCTTGCGGATCTTAAGCTCAATCCATCTGCTCCACTCCAGAAAGTAAACCTGAGCAGTAACCAATTCATCGGTTGGAGTGCAGCCGGCTATGCTCAGTTAGAAGAGGTGGCTTGCTTTGGCAACTTCATCTCTTCTGAGAAGATGACAACCCTCATTCAGTCTCTCCCGGTGCGCACTGCCGAGAATCCCGGTAGTCTCTATATGGTAGATACAGAAGAGTTCCCTAATGGACGCTATAGCGCTGATATTGTGAAGGAAGCTACCAAGAAAAATTGGAAGGTTTTCGATAACAAGGGAGGGAAAAAAGGTGTAACCTATGAGGGAGCATCCCTTACGATTGCTCCGGGAGAAGAGGAGTATATCATCATAACAACAAGTAAAACAACGGGTCAAGGTTCAGATACTTGGGGTATCAAAGCTGTGCTTGCCGATAATGCAGATGCAGGTAAGGCTTGGATTGACTTTAACGGCAATGGGGTCAAAGATGCGAATGAAATCATCAAGGAGAATGGAGTACCTATCTACCTAAAGAAGACCGTTCCTACCATTGTTGCCTATGGTAAGTTTGCTGCTTTTGACTGTGGTAGTCTGGAATCAGCAGATAATTGTATCTCTGCAATCGATCTTACTCATGCTCCTACTCTGGTCGTTCTTACTGCTTATAGCAATGAACTTACCGAGTTGGATATAACGAACAACCCTAATTTGGCTCAGGTTAGCTGTGCAAAGAATAAAATCGAAAAGGTAAACTTCTCGCAGTCTTCTAAAATGCAAGTAGTAGAGCTTTCGGAGAATAATCTCACCTCACTGGATCTCTCTGCATGTGAAGAATTGAAGGCTGTTTTTGCGATGAATAACGAGATTTCTTCTCTAGAGCTTCCTGTGTCTTCTCAGATGGAGATGTTGATAGTTCCTTTCAATAAGCTCACGAGTATAGACCTTAGGGCGAACAAAAACTTACTCCAATTCGTTTGTGAGGGCAATAAGATAGAGTCGCTTAATGTGGCAGATCTTCGCAAGCTCTACCTCCTCAGCTGTGGTAGCAATAAACTGAAGAACCTAGACCTTCGCAATAATGCAAGTCTAAAGCTCTTGCGCTATGAAAATAATGATGATCTAGAGCCTGTAGATCTCTCCAACCTCGTAAACCTATATCAACTCTACTGCGGTACGAAAAAACTTACCGAGTTGGATGTTACACATATGCCCGCTATCTGTGAGTTGGATTGCAGTGAAGCAAGTCTTACCAAGTTCCTTATCCCTCAGGAGAATATCCTGCATTTGGTAAGTTGCTACAGCAACAAATTGGACGAACATGCTATACGAGACCTTGTTGATCGTCTCTGTGACCGCTATAAGGTAAATACGGCAGAGTTTGAGCCTGGTAGCTTTTATGCTATAAACACGAGCAACGATGCTGAACGTAATTTTGTCTCTACGTATGCTGCCGATGTGGCTCGTAGTAAGGGATGGGATACCTACGACTGGCAAGATGGTGAAAACAAAGGGAAGAATCCCTACACTGGAAAGCCCGGTGCTACGGTATTGCTACAGACAGAGGCTGTGGCTCTCTATCCTACGGTAGCGTCTGAGACTATTACGCTCTCTATTCCTAATAAAGAGGGGGCTCGAGTACAGATTTATGCGCTAGATGGTACACTCGTGCTTAGCACTGTAGCTGCTTCGTCTAAGACCACTATAGATGTTTCTTCTCTCTCAGAGGGAGTTTACTTCTTACATGTCGCTAATCGTATCGAGCGTTTCGTAGTGGCTCGCTAAATCATATTCTTCTAGTCTCTTTACAAGAGAGGCTAGGGGATCTCTTCTTAGAGGGTGTCTTGTGAAGGGGGTGAATCTCTCTCTGCAAGACGCCCTTTCTGCTTTTATTTGGGGGCTTGGGAGTATCCCCGCTTCTTTTCTCCCTTCTATGTCCTCGGAAGGTGTCGGATAATCCTAGCCTCGCGTTGTGGAGGTGTGAGGGTAATGATGTCTCAACGGGATAATCCATCCTCCACTTTGTGGCTGCTACTTTAGCTAAGTGGTTGCTCCTCCGCAGATTATTTATTTTCTAGGGAAATGTGCTAGTCTTACCGATGTGAGGCTGTTAGCCGTTGCATTTTTCCTCTCCGTTGCACTCACGACTAGAATCTACAATTCTGAGAAATAGGGAGAAAACTTTTGTCAGGTGAGAATTTCTTATTACCTTTGCCGCGCTATACGTATAATTATGCTGTAGCAACTACATAAGTAGATTGATTAATAAATGAAATAAGAAATGCCTACGATTCAACAGTTAGTTAGAAAAGGAAGGGAATCATTCAACGAAGTTGGTAAGTCGCCTGCTTTGGGGGCTTGTCCGCAACGCCGTGGGGTTTGTGTACGTGTGTACACCACTACGCCTAAAAAGCCTAACTCGGCTATGCGTAAGGTGGCACGTGTGCGTCTTACTAATGGTAAGGAAGTCAATGCGTACATCCCAGGAGAAGGTCATAACCTCCAAGAGCACAGTATCGTGCTTGTTCGTGGTGGTCGTGTGAAGGACTTGCCAGGGGTGCGTTATCACATCGTGCGTGGTACTCTTGATGCTGCCGGCGTTAATGGACGTCTTCAGCGTCGTAGCAAGTATGGGGCTAAGCGTCCTAAGGCTGCTGCAAAGAAGTAATTCCCTTTGTTTTTGGAGAGACGTGAGAGTAGGGGCTTTTAGAGAATACAATAGTCGCCCTCAACTCAAAAATCTCTCATCCTCCTTTCCTGTTCTACAGTTGTTTTAAGCCAAAGAGTGGCTTAGAGAAAGAAGAAAAAAAGAACCAGTTTCGGGTTCAATTGGATAGGCTATCCTTAGAGATAGGTTGAGTAAATGCCCTTGCGTGGGCGTTGAAGACGTAAATTACCGACAACCAATTCGATTCGAACGAATTTTAGACAACAATGAGAAAAGCAAAGCCTAAGAAGCGTCAGGTACTTCCTGATCCTGTATTTGGTGATCGTCAAGTGACTAAGTTTGTCAATCACTTGATGTATGATGGCAAGAAGAATCTTGCCTATAGTATCTTCTACAATGCCCTTGAGATCGTAAAGGGTAAGCTCGCGAATGAAGAAAAGTCTTCGCTTGAGATTTGGAGAGCTGCATTGGATAACATCACCCCTCAAGTAGAGGTGAAGAGCCGTCGTATTGGGGGGGCAACCTTCCAAGTGCCTACGGAGATCCGTCCTGAACGCAAGGAATCTATATCAATGAAAAATCTCATCATTTACGCTCGTAAGCGTGGTGGTAAGACTATGGCAGATAAGCTTGCTGCGGAGATTGTTGATGCTTACAACAATCAGGGTGCTGCCTTCAAACGTAAAGAAGATATGCACCGTATGGCAGAAGCCAACCGTGCGTTTGCCCATTTCCGTTTCTAATACATAACGCATCATGGCAAACGAAAAACATCTCGAATTAACTCGCAATATCGGCATCATGGCGCACATCGATGCCGGTAAGACTACGACTTCAGAACGTATTCTCTTCGATACCGGTCTTACTCACAAGATTGGTGAGGTGCACGATGGTGCCGCTACCATGGACTGGATGGAGCAAGAGCAGGAGCGAGGTATTACGATCACGAGTGCTGCTACTACTACTTTTTGGAATTACAACAACAATCGCTACAAGATCAATCTTATTGACACCCCGGGACACGTTGACTTTACCGTTGAGGTAGAGCGTTCTCTTCGTATCCTCGATGGTGCTGTAGCTGCTTTTTGTGCTGTAGGGGGCGTTGAGCCTCAGAGTGAAACTGTATGGCGTCAGGCTGACAAGTACAACGTACCTCGTATTGCATACGTAAATAAGATGGACCGCTCTGGTGCCAACTTCTTCGAGGTTTACAACCAGATGCAGACGGTCCTTGGTGCCAATCCTTGTCCTATCCAAATCCCCGTAGGGGCAGAAGAAACCTTCAAGGGTGTAGTGGACCTCGTGCGCATGAAAGCTATCCTTTGGCACGATGAAACGATGGGGGCTGACTATGATGTAATGGACATCCCCGCTGAGCTTCAGGCTGAAGCCGAAGAATGGCGCGACAAGATGCTTGAAAAGCTCGCAGAGTGTGACGATGCACTCATGGAAAAATACTTCGACGATCCTTCTACTATTACAGAAGATGAGATCCGTGCTGCTATCCGTAAGGGTACGCTCTCGATGAAGATTTTCCCCATGCTCTGTGGTTCTTCTTTCAAGAATAAAGGGGTACAAACACTTCTTGATGCTGTTTGTGCATACCTCCCCAGCCCTATCGATACCCCTGAGGTTACGGGTACGGCTGTTGATGATCCGGATCAAATTGTAACACGTAAGACTTCTCCCGATGAGCCTCTCTGTGCTCTCGCATTTAAGATCGCAACCGACCCCTATGTAGGTCGTCTCTGCTTCTTCCGCGTTTATTCAGGCTCCCTCACGGCTGGTAGCTATATCTACAATACACGTACGGGTAAGAAGGAACGTATCTCTCGTCTCTTCCAGATGCACTCTAATAGCCAGAACCCAATGGAGGTAATTGGCTGCGGTGATATCGGTGCCGGTGTCGGTTTCAAGGATATCCGCACAGGGGATACTATCTGTGACGAAAACGCTCCTATGACTCTTGAGGCTATCGACTTCCCCGATCCCGTGATCGGTATCGCCGTAGAGCCTAAGACTCAAAAGGACTTGGATCGTCTCGGTGTTGGTCTTGCTAAGCTTGCAGAAGAAGATCCTACGTTCCGCGTTCAGACGAACGAAGAAACGGGTCAGACCGTAATTAGTGGTATGGGTGAGCTTCACCTCGAGATCATTATCGACCGTCTTAAGCGTGAGTTTAAGGTTGAATGTAACCAAGGTCGTCCCCAAGTTTCTTACAAAGAAGCTATTACAAAGTCTGTTCAACTTCGCGAAGTGTACAAGAAGCAGACCGGTGGTCGCGGTAAGTTTGCCGACATTATCTGTCGTGTGGAGCCTGCCGATGCCGACTTCGAAGGCGAATTGCAGTTCGTGGATGAGGTGAAGGGTGGTAATATCCCCAAAGAATTCATCCCTTCTATTCAAAAGGGTTTCCAGCGTGCCATGAAGAATGGTGTATTGGCCGGCTATCCGCTCGATCAGCTGAAGGTAACCGTAATCGACGGTTCTTTCCACCCGGTGGACTCCGACCAGTTGTCTTTTGAAATCTGTGCCCTCCAGGCGTTCAAGAATGCTTGTGAAAAAGCCCATCCTACTCTGATGGAGCCTATTATGAAACTGGAAGTGGTGACTCCCGAAGAGAGTATGGGTGATGTGATCGGCGACTTGAACAAGCGTCGCGGTCAGGTGGAAGGTATGGAAAGCAGCCGTACCGGAGCACGTATCGTAAAGGCTAAGGTGCCTCTGGCTGAGATGTTCGGCTATGTGACGGCTCTCCGTACGATAACGAGCGGTCGTGCTACGAGTACGATGACCTTCTCTCACTATTCAGAAGTGCCCTCTACCATCGCTAAGCAGGTGCTTACCGAAGCTCAGGGTCGCGTTGATTTGATCAAATAAAAGAACAACATAGATATGAGCCAAAAGATTAGAATTAAGCTGAAGTCTTACGATTATATGCTGGTGGACAAGTCTGCCGAGAAGATCGTAAAGACGGTGAAAGCAGCCGGTGCGATGGTTAGCGGTCCTATACCTCTGCCCACGCATAAGCGGATTTTCACAGTGAACCGCTCTACGTTCGTAAACAAGAAGAGCCGTGAGCAGTTCGAACTCTCTTCATACAAGAGATTGATTGATATTTACAACTCTACTGCCAAGACTGTGGATGCTCTGATGAAATTGGAACTCCCCAGCGGTGTGGAAGTGGAAATCAAAGTTTGAGAAACGTTTAATAAAAACTGAAATGCCAGGTTTATTAGGAAAGAAAATCGGAATGACATCCGTATTCAGTGCCGAGGGCAAGAATCTGCCATGCACTGTTATCGAAGTTGGTCCTTGTGTGGTTACGCAAGTAAAGACTTTGGAGAAAGACGGCTATAGCGCATTGCAGCTTGGTTTTGTGGATGCAAAGGAAAAGCATACGACAAAACCTTTGGCCGGCCATTTCAAGAAAGCTAATGTAGCCCCCAAGAGACACTTGGCCGAGTTCAAGAATTTCGAAGGCGAGCACAAGCTCGGCGACGTATTGAATGTAGAGTTCTTTAGCGATGCCGACTTTGTCGATGTAGTGGGAACTTCTAAAGGAAAAGGTTTCCAAGGTGTAGTAAAACGCCACGGTTTCGGTGGTGTGGGTCAGGCTACACACGGTCAGCACAATCGTTTGCGTGCTCCCGGTGCTGTCGGAGCCTGTTCGTATCCTGCCAAAGTGTTCAAAGGAACGCGTATGGCCGGTCAGATGGGTAACGAGCGCGTGACCGTGCAGAATCTGGAAGTTATTAAGGTGATGCCCGAGCACAATCTGCTCCTTGTGAAAGGTAGCGTGCCCGGTGCTAAAGGTTCAATCTTGTTAATTGAAAAGTAATGGAACTGAGCGTATATAATATCAAAGGAGAAGATACGGGTAAGAAAGTCGTTCTGGACGACTCGATCTTCGCGATAGAGCCTAACGACCATGCTATCTACTTGGATGTAAAGCAGTACATGGCCAACCAGCGCCAAGGTACGCACAAGGCCAAAGAGCGTAGCGAACTTTCCGGTAGTACGCGCAAGCTGATCCGTCAGAAGGGTAGCGGTGGAGCACGTCGTGGTGATATCAACTCACCCCTTCTCAGTGGCGGTGCTCGTGTTTTCGGTCCGCGTCCTCGTAACTACAGCTTCAAGCTGAACAAGAAGCTGAAGGCTTTGGCTCGTCGTTCGGCTCTGAGCTACAAAGCGAAGAACAATGAGATCATCGTCGTGGAGGACTTTAACTTCGATGCTCCCAAAACAAAGGCTTTCAAGGCTATTTCTGCCGCATTGAAGGTGGGCGAAAAGAAAGTACTCTACGTCCTTCCCGAGGCGAATAAGAATGTGTACTTGTCTGCTCGCAACCTGCCGAATACGAATTTGATTCTTGCCAATCTGATCAATACTTACACAGTGTTGGCTTCCAAGAATCTCGTGCTGACAGAGCGTTCTGTTGCCGTTGTTAATGAACTATTTAAAGCATAAGGAGGATTTGGTATATGGGAATCATCATTAAGCCGATTATTTCGGAAAAGATGACGGCTGTTACGGAAAAGATGTCGGAGCGTTATGGCTTCCGCGTTTCTCCTAACGCGAATAAAATAGAGATTAAGAAGGCTGTAGAGGCTATGTATAATGTGAAAGTCGAAGACGTGAACACGATGAGATATGACGGTAAGCGTAAAAACCGCTATACCAAGAGTGGACTGATTCGCGGTAAAGAGGCTTCTTTCAAAAAGGCGATTGTGACGCTTAAGAAAGGAGAAACGATCGACTTCTTCAGCAATATCTAAGAAAAAATGGGAATACGTAAACTCAAGCCCACAACCCCGGGGCAAAGACACAAGGTTATTGGTGCGTTTGATAAGATCACTGCAAGCACACCAGAAAAGTCTCTTGTAGTTGGTAAGAAGAAAACGGGTGGCCGTAACAATACCGGTAAGATGACAATGCGTTACATCGGTGGTGGTCACAAACAAAAGTATCGTTTCATCGACTTCAAGAGAACGAAAGATGGCATTCCTGCTACAGTAAAGACCATCGAGTACGACCCTAATCGTTCGTCTCGTATCGCGCTGCTTTACTATGCGGACGGAGCAAAGGCTTATATCATCGCTCCGGACGGACTGGAAGTCGGCCATACAGTGATGTCAGGTAGCGAAGCTGCACCCGAAGTCGGCAACGCTCTTCCTCTGGCGAATATACCCGTCGGTACGATTATTCACAACATTGAGCTTCGCCCGGGCCAGGGTGCCAAGATGGTTCGCTCTGCCGGATCATTTGCCCAGCTGACTTCTCGCGAAGGAACCTATGTGGTGATCAAGATGCCTTCAGGCGAGGTTCGTCGTATTTTGTCTACTTGTAAGGCTACGATCGGTAGCGTGGGCAACTCTGACCATGCTCTGGAAAAATCGGGAAAGGCCGGTCGTTCTCGCTGGTTGGGTCGCAGACCTCACAACCGAGGCGTGGTGATGAACCCTGTGGATCACCCCATGGGTGGTGGTGAAGGTCGCCAGTCAGGAGGTCATCCCCGTTCACGCAAGGGCTTGTATGCTAAGGGCTTGAAGACAAGAGCTCCGAAGAAGCATTCTTCTAAGTACATCATTGAGAGAAGGAAAAAGTAATCTGATTTAATCAAAGAAAATTATGAGTCGTTCACTTAAGAAAGGTCCATATATTAATCTCAAGCTGGAAAAGAAGGTCTTGGCGATGAACGAGAGCGGCAAGAAAGCTGTCATTAAGACGTGGGCTCGTGCCTCAATGATTTCTCCCGACTTCGTGGGACATACCATTGCAGTGCATAACGGAAATAAGTTTATTCCTGTTTTTGTTACCGAAAACATGGTGGGTCATAAGTTAGGGGAGTTCTCTCCTACACGTACTTTCCGTGGTCATGCCGGTAACAAGAAGAAGTAATTCGGTTGAATACAAACACTTCAGGAATCTGAACAATTAAAAGTATTAAGAACAATGGGTGCAAGAAAACATAATTCAGCCGAAGCAAGAAAGGAAGCCCTCAAGCAGATGTACTTTGCCAAGCTTCGTAACGTGCCTACTTCTCCCCGCAAGATGAGATTGGTGGCCGATATGATCCGTGGTATGGAAGTGAATCGCGCCTTGGGTGTGCTGAAGTTCTCTAACAAAGAAGCTTCGGCACGTGTAGAGAAGTTGCTGCGTTCTGCAGTGGCAAACTGGGAAGAGAAGAACGAGCGTAAAGCCGAAGAGGGTGAGTTGTTCGTGTCTCGTATTTGTGTAGACTGTGCTTCTACGCTCAAACGCCTTCGCCCTGCACCACAGGGTCGTGGCTATCGGATTCGTAAACGCTCGAATCACGTGACCATTTATGTAGATACGCTTAATAACGATAATAACTAACGAAGGATGGGACAGAAAATAAATCCGGTAAGTAATCGTTTGGGAATCATCCGTGGATGGGATTCCAATTGGTATGGTGGTCGTAAATATGGTGAGACGCTATTGGAAGATAGTCGTATTCGTCAGTATTTGAACGCTCGCCTTGCCAAAGCCAGTGTATCGCGTATCGTTATTGAACGTGCATTGAAGTTGGTTACCATTACCATCTGTACCGCTCGCCCGGGTATGATCATCGGCAAGGCCGGTCAGGAAGTCGATAAGCTGAAAGAAGAGTTGAAGCGCATCACGAAAAAGGATGTCCAGATCAATATCTATGAGATCCGGAAGCCTGAGTTGGATGCTGCTATTGTGGCTGAGAATATCGCTCGCCAGCTGGAAGGAAAGATCGCTTATCGTCGTGCCGTAAAAATGGCTATTGCATCGGCTATGCGTATGGGGGCAGAAGGCATCAAGATTCAAGTCTCCGGCCGTTTGAACGGTGCGGAAATGGCACGCTCTGAAATGTTCAAGGAAGGGCGTACTCCTCTGCATACTCTCCGTGCGGACATTGACTATGCCTTGGCAGAGGCTCTGACTAAGGTCGGCTTGCTCGGTATCAAGGTTTGGATTTGCAAAGGGGAGGTTTACGAGAAACGCGACCTCGCCCCCAATTTTGCAGTGGCCAAAAACCAAAGCCGTCGTCCCAATGCACAGGGCGGCAACAACCGTGGCGGTGATCGCAACCGTAGAAGAAAAGGTAATCGCTAACATTTAGAAAGACAGACAAAATGTTACAACCAAAAAAAACAAAGTTTAGAAGACAGCAGAAAGGTCGCATG
>ERZ772928.541-NODE-541-length-16863-cov-10.540576_pt1 | contig 16863 bp, 21 predicted proteins | sample MGYA00511686_ERZ772928 | MGnify/ENA primary metagenome ERZ772928 (study PRJEB29015, sample SAMEA2738063) | human oral metagenome | biome: human oral; feature: human-associated habitat; material: saliva | place: China | collected 2219 ... | reverse complement strand
GTAGCGGGCGAATTTCGCCACCGTCATTAATTTTTAGATCAAACGATAAAGTCCAAGTCTCCCCGACATTTTCTTGTGAAAGATATGGATACAAAGGAAACGAAAAGAAACGTGTACTTGTTCGAGTCTTCTCAGAGTCTCGATAATAATTCCGCCCGCCGACCTTCATCTTAGCGAAGGTCTGAGTCATCCCGTCAATGCCTTGCTTGACTTCGGATTTAGTCGCAAATCCGTTCATCTGGCCAGTCATTCGACTAAGGGCCTCTGTGGTCGTTCTGCGATATTCTGAAGCTTGATTGACTTCACTTGCGACCGTCTTTTTCAGAACATCCAAGTCGGCCGACAGAGCCGTCTGAGTGGTCGTAGTCTGTGACTTAAACGCTTCAAGTCTAGCAACAGAATCCAGCCCAATCTGCTTGGCTTCCTGAGCAAGCAAACTACTTGCACCAGCGTTTTTCAATGCTTCTTCAGCCTTACGCTTGGCTTCTTTCAATGGACCATTGTCAAAGCTGTCGAAGCGCTGATTGATAGTGTCAGACAGTTCTTTCTTGACTTCTTCAGCCTTGGCCTTGGCAAGTTCGATACCGTCATCTATCTCTTTTTTACGCTTTTTGAACTCAGCATCAAAGGCTGCGTCTGCTGCTTCAATCTGCGCTTGGATTTTCGCTTCAATGCCATCTTGTTGCTTAATCTGCTTGGTAATCGTACCCTCGTAAGAGTACTGAGTATCGTTTCCAGCCTTACTATCTGCACTGATACGACCTCTCAGACCACCTTTAAAAGTGAAGCTCTGACTTAAGACAGGAACTTTAAATGTTTCTTTCTTGTTGGTCTGAATGGTTACCCACTGCCCAACCTCAAGCAGTAAATGCCCTTGGTAGTTGAGATTGTAAGGATAGTAAGTCAGGTTTTTCAGTTTGTAATACAGGTCATTTAAAGCGCTTTGAGTCATGAAGACATTGTCCAATTCCAAAGACCGACCTGTCTTCATACCGACAGTCAGAGATTTCTTATCTGTCTTACAAGTGATACCAGCTATCTGATACTCAATCTCACTCTTGGTTAAACCATGTAGGAAGTAACTATCTGCGTTAATCGTGATGTTGGACTCAGTTAAATCACGGATTTCCATCTTGCCTTTTCTGTTGAAGAAGCAAGACATTCCAATCATCTGAGTCATAGCGCTCAGCATATCCCTGAACGAAAGTTTCTTACCTTCAGGAACTTGCTCGACATGGTAACGCATAGCGCTGATTCCGAAATAGTCATTCGCTAACTCAATGCCTGTTTTTAGGCAGATTTCCTGAATAACCTCTCGTACCTCAGCTGGGAAATGCAAGTCCGTCACGTACTCACGATTGAGCTTAAACATACCGTCCATGAGCTCCAGCGTGGTAGTGTTTCGGTTTCGGTCAATCTCAATATCGTTGATGAAGTATTCCCCCATCTTAACCCACTGGTAGGTATTCCCAACCAGTAGACCAATCTCAGGGTGTAGGATATCCAGTTTATTGAACGTGGTAATGATACTGGTAAAGGTAATCTTACCGCTACCAGCACACGTTCCACCAGGCTTGTATGTATCGCCCTTGATGTAGCCATACTCAAAACTAGCCTCTTTGATATCCTGTGAAGCATAATCGCCAACACGAATAGCCAGCGTCCTCTCCTTAGCAAACATAGCTCTGTCAAATTGTCGTCTAGTTAAAGCGTCCATTTTCTTACCTCTCTACCAGATTAAATTTAGCGCCAGACCAAGGTTTAAACTTCTCGGTAAAGGAATAGCTTGGAGCCGTCCTATCGCCAACGTAAAAAGTCCCAGTCGTCTGACCTTTAACAGGGTCAGGGTATGAAACCTCAAAAAAGACTGCTGAAACGGCATTTAAAAGCTGACTCATTTCTTCTTGAGTCAGCATGCCCCACTCACAGTCTAGTTTGCGCTTAGTCGTGATACGGTCACGCACCATGTCTCCATTGGCGTTACGCCCTGTTTCTCCATCGATATCTTGAATACCGACCTGAAAAGATTTGGGAGGCTTCACAGCCACCCCATTGATTGTCAATTGTGCCATTTAACCTCCTAAATCTTGAGCAAGGTTTGACCTGCTCGTTCATGTTCCTTGTTGATTTCTTGGATTGCTACCCGTCCGAACTCGTGGCCTGCGATTTGAATAACGATGTCGCCATCGCCAGAAAATCCACCTTGCGGACCAACACCAGCCATGGCATTTACTACCGCACTGCTGACAACTCGTCCTAGCGTTTGGATAAATCCTGTGTTTTCAAGTGGTACGACCGCTTCTTTACCTGCTTCACCAATCATGGCGATCGTTGGACTATCAACGATACCACCACGGGCAAGACGAGGGAGACTGACTGTACTTACACTACCGACCCATCCTAGACCAGGTAAGTTTCTGACAACATCTAAAACACCGTTAATCATTCCGATGAAGCCATTGACTACATTTTCAATCGTTCCAAGAACCGCATTAACAGCACTCTTAAATGCTCCACCTACTGCCTCACCGACCATTTGACCAGCGTTTACGAAGATACCTTTTACAGTTTCCCAAACGCCTCTAAAGAAGTCGCCAATAGAACTGAAAGCATTTTTAACAGCGTCAAAAGCTTTTCCGAATATCTCGCCAAACCAGTTTGAAACGCTGGATAATGCATTAGTCACATCTGCCCATCTCTCACCAAACCATGATCCTAGTTTGCTAAAGATGTTTGTTAGACCAGTCCATGCTTTTTGGAACATGTCAGTAAACCATGCCCCGATATTAGCCAAAGCACTCGTCACATCCGCCCAACGTTGTCCGAACCATGAACCGATTGGCGTGAAGATATTAACGATAGCGTCCCATGCACCTTGGAATACACCAGAGAACCACTCTCCGATACCAGAGAAGATGTTTACAATAGCATCCCATGCCTGCTGGAACTTCTCGCCAAACCATTGACCTATTGGCTCAAAGATTTCTTGTAGCTTCGTCCATAGACCGCTGAAAAATTCGCCAATCGCTTGACAAATACCACTGATAAAATCACATAGTCCTTGCCATGCAGTTTTAGCAAACTCGACAACAGTGTCCCAGTTTTGATAGAGCAAGACACCGATACCAATTAAGGCAGCGATCGCTGCGATAACTAAAGTTATTGGGCTGGTCAATACCGCAATGGCTCCATTGAGTGCCCATGTTGCGGTTGCTGCAACTCCTGCTGCAATTGATTGAGCGATTTCTGCCGCTGCTGCAAGCCCCATTTGTGCTGCGTGAACACCCCACGCTAGTGCTGATTTACCAAGTTCTAGAGCAGTTTTTCCTAGCTCTACAATCAATTTACCTGAATTGACCACAAAGTCTTTTGCATATAAGGTGTTCAAATAAACGCTTTCTGCAAAAGACTTAATCTTGTCAACAGTCAAGCCTTTTACCGCACTAACTAAATCAGTGAAAGCTCCGCTTAATTTACCAATTCCTGCTGCAAGACCTCCAGCCTGCTCAGCCCAAGACATAAATTTAATACCTTCCCAAGCTGTCGATATCAGACCAATTGCGGTGGCCATAGCTGAAACTATCTCTCGATTATCCTTACACCAATCAGAAAAAGCAACGAAAGCATCGCTAACGACTTTTACTGTATCAGCTAGGATTTTCAAAGCCTCTAAAATAGCTCCACCTAGCACATCGGCAACTCCACCGATGCTGATACCGAATGTATCGGCTAAGAACTCAGCAAAAGGTTGCATATTATCTTCCCAGACTTGTTTGAGAACATCAACCAATCCTCCAAAAGCTTGGCTTAAAGAATCAATTGCTGGTCCGATATGGTTATTGTATACATCTTCAAAGCCATCTGAGAATCTTTGTAAAGCTGGAGTAACATTGTTGTCGAAACTATCTAGAAAGACTGATACAATTTGAGATATACCGCTAGAAAGAGTCGTTATAAACGGACTAACATGCTCATCGTACACACGACTAAACGCATCTCCAAAACGGTTCACTGCTTGCTCTATTGTTTCAAATACTGGAGCAATCGCATCCAAAGCTCCCTGTAAAGAATTTGATAATTTCGGAGCGTTATCTGTCACGATTCGCTCTAAACCTTTGAATAAATCACCGCCAAGCTTGCTTCCAATCTCAACAGCTTTTGAACTCAAACTTAAGAACGTTGACACAATAGCGCTACCAATACGAACTGCACCAGTTGAGGTAATGACATCGTAGAAAGCACTAGAAAAAGCCTGAGCTATGTTTCCTACTGACTCTGCAATGTTACCAATATTATCAAACAAAGCAACTAGCGCCCTGATAATGCGTTCCTTTTGTCTTCCGAGACCATTTGCAATACTTTCGGCAAGGAAAACACCGATACCCAAACCGATCGTAGCTATTGAGCCTGTCACTTGCCCTAAAGCGTAAGCAATTTTCTCAGCCATACGGTTGAATGCATTCACAACTCTTGGATCAGTGGCGATTTCTCCCAGTGTCTTAGCTATTTGGTCTAAGGCAATCTTGATACGTTCTATACCTTCCGGTCTAAACGCTGCATCAAAACCTTTTTTGAAGAGGTCAAACAACCCTTTCAGCTTATCGCCTAGCCCGTCAAAAATGCTCTTGAACTGGTTACCCATGTCGGTCAACTCGACTTCTGGCAAGATGTCTTTGAAAGGTCCGCCACCGCCTCCCTTTCCTTTACCACCTTTGCCTCCGCCACCACCTCCAGAACCGCCTGCATCGTCATCTTTTGGTTTTTGTAAGATATTAATCTCATCAAATCCCATTAGACCAAGCAATTCTTTAGCAGCCTTCTTGGCGTTTTTGGCTGAGTCTCCAAGATTATCAGCAAGTCCTCCTGCTGAATCTCCAGCATCGTCTACTGCATCAGCAAGGTCTCCTGCTCCGCCTGCAGCATCTTTCATGGCATTACCCATGTCTCCAACTGCTCCACCGACACCATCTTTTACCGTAGCTTTCTTGTTAAACATTAAAGCAATAAACTCAGCGAGTTTAGCAGTAACATTCTTCAATACCATAGCAAAAGAGTTCAAGACAGGCATAATGGCATTGATAATCGGTAACATAGAGTTACCAAGGTTCAATGCACTATCTTTCATCAGCGACTTAAACAGACTGATACTGCCGTTGACTGAGTTGGATAAGGTGTCTCCATACTTAGCTGTAGCTTGCTCTAGGATAGCCATAAGGCGGATTTGTTGCTGGGTTTGGTAATCCAATTGTTGCCAGCTCTGTCCGTTCGCGAAACGTTTAAAAGCTTCAGTAGACTCAATCATAGCCACATTGACGTTGATTCCTAGATCCTCAATTGCTTCGGTGTTCCCTAGCAAACCTGAGCGAATACGCTCCATAACGTCTGTAATGCTACGCCCTGAACCCTCGGCAACAACTGCCGATGTCTGCAACATCTTAGCGGTATAGGCGCTTAGCTTGTTGGTATCTTTGATAAATCCAGAAAATAGGTTTGAGTAGACTGCACCGTAGTTGGTCGCCTCACCCACGCCCATATTCATCGCGTTAGCGTTATCGTTAACCCATTTTAAGAAAGATTGCGAACTCTCGCCCATTTGGCGCTTGATTTGGTTCATAGACGCTGATACTTCAAGAGCTGTCTGCGCTGAATACATCCCAACATCAAGCAATTTCTTACCAAGGATTGCAAAACCAGCGAACTTAGCTAGCTTACCAAACGCACTACCGATAGAATTCGACTGTTCACGAACTTTGGCAGTGGCATTCTTCACTTGGTCAGATGTTCCCTTGACCTGATTCTCGACTTCTTTCATCTTCTTCCTGAAAGGCGCTATCTCAGCGTCAATCATGACTTTCAATTCGTCAAGAGTTGCCATTCATTTCCTCCTTCCTTTTGCGATTATGTCTTTCTGCAAATTCACGCATCTGTTCCTTATGCAACAAAAACGCTTGTCTCTGTCGTTCCAGTTCTACCGCTTGTTGTTCTTCTACAAATAACTCAGGAGCATACTCCCAGAACTCAAAGACCTTGGCATCTTTGGATAACAATAAGGAAACGTGGTTGGATATCATCTGCGAAAGTCTGTATGAGTCAATAATCTTTTCTTTACGCTCTTGGATTTTGACACGGTTGTAGCTTTCAATCATTTCTCTGATTTCAAGCACCGTTAAATCCCAAAAATCAAGAGGCTTACCCCCAATGTCCAAAAACATAGGATAAAGCCTCTCAATAATCTGCGTTACCGTTAAGATTACTCGACTACTGTCATTTTCTTCTTGGAAGTTTTCTTGTCCTTGCTTCCTCGTGGAGTAAAACCCGATACTTCAAATAGCGGCATTAAAACCTCTGTCATGAAGGTTGTTTGGTCTCCACCGTTATCGACGTACTCATCATATAGATCATAGACGTCCTCAAAGGAATACCCATGTTCATACTGCTGCAAGGCTCCGTGAACTAACAACAACATAACTTTCAAAGGCGGTAAAGTGAACTCTTCGCCAGCTTCAGGCATGAAAATCTTCAGCAAGTTCATGCCGATTTTTTCTTCCACAGTTGCAGCCTGATGAGATGTCAAACGTAGCTTCAATTCTTTTTCGTCAGTAACTTTCCAAGTTGTGTATTTTAACGCCATTTAATTAACCTCCTAAACCATCTGTAAATTCCAACTCTGACTGTAACGCAATTTTAAGGGTAAACTCAATAACGGCATTGACACCGCCACCGCCAAGTTTAACAGATACTTGACCTTCAAAATGCACTTTCGTGTTATCTGGGTAAGTCTGTTCAAAGAAGAGTTTTTCCTTATTGTCTGCCGCTTTACGCAATACACGATAAGGTGCAGTTTCTCCGTCGTTCTTGTAAGAGAATTTGTATTCCAATTCCCCTGCATCACCGATACCGAACTCATACTTCTTAACTTTATCTTCAAGAGTAGTATTCTCTACTTTTTCAGGTTCAATACCAAATTCTGGTACTTCTTTCAATCCAACAAGCTTAATATAGCTACCTTTTGTTTTGCTATAAGAAAGCGTAATTCCATTTGCTAACATGTTTAATTCTCCATTCTAAATTGAAAAACAAGCTCTGAGTGTAAGTCAACGACACCTTCAAAACGCATGACCTTATGTCTCAAATGAGACGGGTCTGGCACGTCTTGGCAGTCGGTTCTTCGCAAACCTAAAGACTCAAAAATCTGATTGATTTTAACAGCTAACTCACTAGTGCTGGTATCATCAAAGATATCCACCTTGTAGCGGATAGATGATTTTTGTTCCTGGTCGTCAAACCACTCTCCGGGCTTGTTTTGTTCTTCCAAAAAAATAACGACTGGGAAAGTCTCCCAATCGCTAGGATAAGTATCAGTCACATTATCTGCGACCTTTTGCAATTCTTTATAAATAACAGGCTTGATATTGATCATTTTATTTGTTCTCTTATCTTTCTACGGACATAATTCGAAATATTCTTAGACACACGCTCTTGATTGTCTCTCAAAGCTGGATAAAGATAAGGCTGGGCAGGTTGACCATACATCTTGTAGAACTCCCCAACCTTTTGAAAATGGTAAGGTCCTACATTGATTTGGTCTTCATGCACATACCAAGGACTAGAGCGATAAGACACGCTGACTTCTGGTGATATACCCGAATGGCTAGCCTGCCCTTTTGGTCCCGTTCCAAACTCAACATAAGGAGCATAGTGTAGATTTGTGTAAACCTCACCTATAGCCTTATCTCCGTCCATTTTAACCCTAGTCTTAATGCTGTTTCTTAGTTCTCCATTGTTCCCTGGTGCAAGTCTTTTAGCATCAGCTTGGACAATGGTTTTAGCTGCATGATGAACCGCATTTGAGACAATGTCTCGTTGCGTAACATCTGACAACTTTCGGAACTTAGCTATAAGCCTATCTGCCCCTAGTAGCTCTGACACTCTCTAACTCCAAAACTTGATGATGTGTGTAGACCTTTTTAGAAATAACCCTGTGAGTCACTTCCGTCGGGCTATCGATACACACACCATCTTTCACTTTGATAGTAGCTGACTTGTTGGCATTTGCGTTCAAAATATCATTGACACGCTCGCCGTACAATTCAGATTGTAACTTACTACTAGCTGGCCACAACTCAAGACGGACTGTCTCAGCTTCTTTGACATAACCTTCTTTTGCGACACCTTCCTCTGTGACAGTCTTTTTAAACCGTCGCATTGGATAAGGCTTCAGTCTACTCTGCTTCAAAAACATGGCCTGCCACCCTTGCTAGTCTATGCATGCGTATACGCTGTAGAAGACCCGTAGACAGGCCGTTTTCTCCGTAGACTACTGCTATACCACCCTCGGTTCTAGAATGCTCTCCTTCCGCCCCTGAGCGGTTGTGGAGTTCAATAGCAACCTCAGGTATTAAGAGACTTAAAGCAGGTATCAAAGATGTGCGATTAGTCTCTGATAAGATAAGATTTGTAGCCCTCGTTTGGAGCAACATGAGAAGCTGAGTATCTTCTTCGCCTGTTAGTTTCTTCAGCAACTCTATAGACATATCAATCCTCTTCTAAGAACTCAGGTTCAGGAAGGATTTCCTCAAGAACATCTGAGATAGCGACACCGTTGCTGGCAAAATTGTCAACCAGCTCAGCATAGCGCTCCTCAGTAATCTCAAGTTCCTCTCCTGCCAGTCGTTTCACATTTGATTCCCAATCATAGAAATCTTGTTTGATTTTAAATTTCACTTTTCAAATCCTCCAGCACCTCTACAATTTCGGCTTTTGATAACTTATAGGCGCCAGCTATACCAGCTTCTTTGGCTAGATTCTTCAACTCTTCTAGAGTCTTATTCTCTAAATCAGAATACTGGCCAGCTTGCTCCTCTTGGATATAATGACGTCGTAGCAATAAGCTCATATCGCCACCTCTTACTCACCGAATTTTACAACTCGTGTAGGGTCGTAAAGGTAAACGCCATAGTGTTCATCACCAGTGATGACTGTTGTCTTTTTAAGGATGTCACGGTCTGTTTCGATAGCCACATCACGTTTTAGCATGATAACAAACGCACCATATTTATTGGCATCATCTGTCTGAGTCTGACTAGGAGAGACTTTGACGATAAAGCCTTTACCCTTTTCAACTTTCTTAGTACGCACAATTTGAACACCTCGTGTTTCTCCAAATGTACCAGAAACAACTGTATTCGCTCCTACTTCTGTGCCTGAAATCCATTCTTTCACAGTGTTGGCACGCAAATCAATGGCATCTGCTGGATTGATAAGAGCTACATATTTTGCGTCTTCTTCATCGTCAAAAATAGCAAGTGCTTTATCAAGAGCTGCTCCTGTCGTTGGAGCTTCTGCAACGTGCTGTGTTGCAGTCTTAGCTACTGCGACCAAATCATCATCAATCTTGTTAGCAATAGCCAAACCAAGCTGGTAGGTCGCTTGACCTAGTGGGTCGCCAAGGCCTGACAAAAGAGCTTCATCGGTAATTTCATAACCTTTAGCAGCCTTTTTGATGGTCATAGTGGTCTTTTTAGTAGTCAACTGATCTGGAGAAATAGCTTGACCTTCTCCGACCTCAGTCGCATCTCCTGCATACTCCCATGCTGGAACTGTTAGAGTGTTCCCTGGTTGGCCTTGAAGTGCTGTTTCCACATAAGCAAGTGGAGTGAATTTAATCAATTTAGGTAGTTTAGCGGAAACCATGTCCGCCATTACTTCTGGGTTAACCATAGTGGCTAATTTAGTTTGTCCTGCTGTCATTTATTTTAACCTTTCAATTTCTTATAAAGTTCTGGGTTCTTTTGATAGAGTTCGTTTCGACTCTGATAACCCATACGAGAAAATTCTTCTTTTGTGATACCGTCACTATCAACTGGCGCTTGCTTCATCGGGGCTCCACCTTTTAACTTTTCTTGTACGCCTTTTTGCACGGCTTGCTCCCATGATTTCTGCAATACTGCGACAGACTGCGACACAGTCTCTGCGCTTGTCAAATCAACCACATTTACTAACTCAACAGGTAAGTCACGTTCACTTAGCATTGCTTTAGCTTCTGCGGTCAATTCCTTGCGAGCGATAGCTTTTTCACGGTCAGCTAGTTCTTGCTCACGCTGGTCTAACTGATATTTCTGTTTCTCATCAGCGTTCATTTTAGCAAGTTTCTTAGCCTCGTTCTCTTTGGCTTCTTGCTCAGCTTCCCATTTAGAGCGTTCGGCAGATAACATCTTACCGATTTCAGCACGAGTGAAAGTTCATTCGTGCTTTTCTTCTTGCACTGTATCAACATTTTCTTGAGTGTCGACAGTCTCAGTTGATTCAGTAGATACAGTTGCATTGATTTCTTCTGACATAATTGTCCTCCAGCGATTACGTCGCCACTCGATAGTCTCGCTTTACGTCCGGCGACGGAACAGCACAGCTTTTATTGTCATCGGTACAGTTTGGACAATATAAAAACCGTACGGGATTCCATACGGTTAGGGCATAAGAAAACCGCCTCGATTTCGATGCGGTTAATTTTTATAGTTTAATTTCTTCAATTTTTGCACGTTGTTCTAGAATTCTTAAATAATTCCACATGGTTGAACGCTGACCTTTTAACAAATCAATCGGACATTTAGGTTCAAACTCTAACTGCCCTCTTTCGTATTGACCAATCATCATATCTAACTTCTGGAATCGTTCTTTCAATTCGTAGTATTCTTTTTTAAAGCGTTCTTTCCAATCTTTCATTTTTCCAATCCTTTCTTTACACCTTTAATTATTCCGCTGATTACGGCCATAATAATAAATATTAACAACAAAAATACCAACCACCCAAAGGCGATTGATACCCAATCCCAGATAAACATGTCTTTACTCCTTTCTAAGCATCATTTTTGAGGCTTAGCATTCTTTTCCACCCATTTTTTGAAATCATCAAAAGTATTCATGTTTTTAAGAGACAAATACTTTTCAACCTCTTCAATGGCTTTATCGACCGATTTATCGTCAAAACAATAGCCATTACCCGATAAATCAAAAATTTTATTTTGTTTCTTCTTATCAACAATCCATAACTCCTCACCATGCCAAGCACTCTGTGGATCATAACATTTCTTCGATTGTATCTCAAGTCCGTTATCTTCAATTAATTCTATCAATTTTTTGTACTTGTTCATTAAAATTCCCTTTCCGAGCACGAAAAAAGCACTTAGATTGTTCTAGGTGCTTAATTCGTATTATAATTTAAGTTTTTTACAAAATTCTGTTGCATCCATATCAGGATTTTCTCGTAAAAATGCGAGCAGTGCACTACCTCGAGACTTATCTTTAGATGTGGTAATAGAATCAATATTATATGTACGAGTGTAGTCGTCGATGAAACTATAATCTACCGAATCTTTTCTCTTGTTAGCTAACTGTTCTCGAATATTGGCAGGATAGAGGTAAAAAACTGCTTTACCTATTCTATGTAATTCATCATCACTAGCTGACTCCAAAAACGAAGCAATAGACTTTAGAGATAACCCATTTGTAAAAACTAAAATATCAGCTCTAACACTCGGAATATCTTGAAATGGTTCTAAAAATCTTTTTTTAATCATCTTGCAACTCCAAACTTATCAAATTTAATCCTGATGAATTTTTATCTACGGATATAACTTTAAATTTAGCAGATGGTTTGATAAGAAATTCTTTTTCTTCTGGCATATCCGAAAGTTCAGATATGTATACTCCAGATTTAGAACCTTTTCTTACTGTAATATCCAATAGATACCTTTCTCCGATTCCATCATTAGAGAAGTTTAATGCTTCTTCTTTCGCTAAACTTGTACTCATAAAAGCCTTGTCGATTACAGTAGTCTGACCGACAATTAAGTTATTAAAGTATGATTGTTCTGCCCTAGTTCCACGATAAGTTATGAAACTTTCCTCAGTCTTATAGCTTCCAAATACGGTTTCTAACTTTTTGGAAAGCTCTAGGTTTTCTTGCAAATATCTTTCGACATAAGGAATTTCAGATGCTTCAATTCCCATTAAACCATTTTTTCTGTATTCTTCATAGCCTTGCCTCATCACGGAATTTATTTGCTCATGTGGAGACATGGTGTAATTGAAAATAGCATCTTTTTGTTTTTCGTCAAGCTCATTATACCACTTCTGATAAGATTTTTGTTTCTTAAAGAAGTCGTCTATTTCATTTGGTTTATCAGCTGCAAAAACCTTGTCATCCACTTCTGGCTTAGATTCCTTAACAACGCCCTCACCATCCACGTACTTGCTATACCACTCTTTATAAGTCATATCGGCAGGCACGTACTCAACTTTCCCTGTCTCTGGATTCCTTGCTCTGCGCTTCAACTTGCTGTAATCTGCGTCCTCGTCGTATGCGACAGTAGTAGACCTACACCAAGGGTGCATAGGCGGACAATTGACACCAGGGACAGCCTTATCCCTGTCGTAGACTTGATTGTCATGCTCCTGACAAATGCGTGATGTACGCTTGTCTAAGACGGCCACAAAGATATACTTCTCTATGTCTGCTTCCTCATAGCTGAGTAGTTCCATTTGATTATGAAAAAAGGCTGATTCCGTCCGAACCAAACGCCTAGCATCATTCTGACCTACATTGAACCTCTCAGCGATTGCTTGTGCAGTTTCTCGTGTATCTCTGCCTGTCATGAGGCTTATGAGTAGTTCATCTTTTATGCTAGAAGTAAGCTTCCCCGTATTCTTCCAGATGTCTGTGGAATACGTGCTTCCGTCACCTACCCAACTAAAAGACTGCAGATGTTTTATCTCGCTCTCAGGAAGTCCAGAAAAGCCATACGCTAACCCTGTCTGCTGTTGCAGGTCAAAGGTAGCCTTGTAGTAGCTATCCTTCATCAGGTCGCTATAAAAGGCGTCTGAGCCTGTCTTCTCCGAATGATAGATAGATTCGCGCATACGGTCTAAATCGTCGCTCAAACGCTCTAGTCGCTTCATACGGAAAGAATAAGCTGGACTGTCTAAGTCAGCCAGTAGTCTTTGGATGTTCGGGTCATTCGGTCTTGCTTCAAGCACCTTACGAAGTTCATTCAAGTTTTTCTTGTCTTTCATGTTCTTCAAGACTTGTCTAGCATCTACCTGACTTAAACCATAATCACGTTGGAACTTATCAAAAATCTTATTGATTTCCTTATCCAAGTAAGTCTTAGCTTCCTGATAGACCTTATCGAACTGGTCTGCCTGCTTTTCGGCCTTGTCCATCTGCTGGTAAATCAGATTGGCTTTCCTCTTCGCCCAATACTCCTGATTCTTCATCCTCTACCTCGTCTTCGGGTTTCGTGTTGTCTTTGTTGAACATCGGCATGTCTTCCATGTTCTTCTTTTTTTCTTCTTCCAAGGCTTCCAGTTCAGCGTCAGGGTCTTCTACAAATGGCAAGAGAGAAATAAGCTGTCTATTGGTCACTTTACCTTCCAAGTTGTTCACAATCTGAGAGATTTCCAACAAGTTCTTAGGCAAACCACGGCTGAATTGTGGAACGATTGAATGAGACTCTAGAGCAATCTGCTTCATGCCCAAGTAATGAGCAAAAATAGCAATACGCTGTCTTAAACCTCGCTTGTAGTTCGCTTCCTTGGTCTTGGTAATCATCTCAAGGCCCATCAACTTGAATTCCATAGCTACACCTGACGTATTGCCTGCGAAGTTCTCATCAGTCAGATTAGGCACATGACTGAATGTGTAGATATCCTCTTTAAGAGCTGTGCGCAAGATTTCAGTAGCACTTTCGTCCAGCGTGTTCTTCAAAAACTCGGCTCTTGCGCTATCGCCTGGCAATTCCAAAAGACCTTCTTCAGAAAGAATCTTCATCGCTATCTTAGCATCTTCTGGAGTGTCTGCTAACTGCGTTCCATACAAGACAAGAATAGATTCTACTGCCTGCTCCTTATCATTGACACGGTTACCCATCAAGGAATTATAGGCATCAATCAAGCTCATCTGTTGCTCGTAATCGCCAATCGCAAAGTGATTGTTGCGATATTCGATAATTGGAATTTGACCAAGATTGTGAGGTTCTACTTGCTCATTCTGAGTTGTTCCTGAATCTGTACTTCTCAGCACCATATGATAATGCAGATTCTCAGTAAAGACTTCTGCCTGGTACTTAGTAGTGTCTTTCGTATCGTCCTTCACTTGATAGTAGTAGACTGCAAACAAAGGCTTCCGCTCAATGCTATCATCGTAGACCATGAAGGTATTCTCTGGGTCAATACTAGTTGAGTCCAACTCAGTCAATCCCTCTTTAGCATAGATGTACTCATAAGCACGACCATAGATAGCCATGTTCAAAGCATTTTGGGCGTCTACTTGGTCAATCTCTGCCCCGTCAAAGGCTGTAAGTAGTTCATCAATATCACCTTCAGCAGTGTTATTGTACTTGATAGGATTGCCCATAAAATAGCCTGTAGCCGTGTCTGCGATGTCCTTGGCATGATTGGCTACCGTCTTGTAATTCGGTGCGTTCACGTTGCGTCTCGTGTGTTCTAAGATAGCATGCTCACCCAAGTAGTAGCTTTTAAGCTTCTTCAAACGTGAACCTTCGGTGATATGCTTCGTTATCAATTTGTAAATCAGGTCTTTCTTCAAAGAACCCTCATCATATCCATCTCGTGGATAGGTTAAATATTGGTACATGTCTTTCCTCTCTATAGACCATAATCAGAACGTCTGCGGACAGTTGCTTTAGGTTGTGCATGTTGCGAGTAAATCGCATAACGCACCGCATCCAGCACGTCGTCATTCTCTTTCACTGGCTCGCCTGTCTTCTCATTCCAGATGTATTGATAGACTTCATCTTTGAACTTGCTGACCTTGTTTGATACAACAAAAAAGCGCCCAGCTTTCATCAGCTTAGCTACTTCTTCAATACCAGACAAGACTGCTTTATTAGCGTTAAACGTCTTTAATTGCTCTCTTTGGAATCTTGCAACGTGTTCAGGTCGTGCGCTATCTGCCCAGAACGTAATATTCCCGTATCGTTCCTTGATATTCTTAGCGAGGTCTACCCAAAAGTCTATCTCTTTGTACTGATGAGCGTGTTCCTCTAACAGATAAACCGAACCGTCAGATGTTTCTCCAATAACAACGATAGAGCCAAAATGCTCATATCCCCAGTCAACACCAGCGTAGACTTTTGCAATGTCTTCTGGTACGTTATCCACAAACATATTCTCACTAAAATCACGATAGACCACACCTTCACCAGTTACCCACAAACCAAGAATGTCTCTATCATAAAACACACCAGCTGGTGTAGCATTTTTAATATTCTCACGATATCTATCAGACATGAATGTATTATCATCTAGCTTGAAATGAAAATCTATGATCATATCGTCGCCAGAGTTGATATAATCCCGTCTAAGCCAATGGGTCGGGATATCTGGGTTACTATCCCAAACAATCCGAGCACCCTCTCCTGAGCAACGTGAGATGATTTCCTTGAATACTTGTTCATTAGCAAGAGATGCCTCGTTTACATAAGCTCCAAAAGCAGTAAAACCACGGGCGCGTTTTAAACCAGATATAGAACCGGTGTAGACTTGAACCACCTTGACACCGCAAAGGGTAAAAGCTCCGTGCTTATCGTATTTAGGTTCAATATCAAACATGTTATACAGTTCCTGAATGATATTGTTTTGTATCGATGTTGAAGATGTTCCAGCTAAGATATACATCGGCTCATCTATGTTTAATCTATCCGCTGTTTCTCTCACTCGTGCAATCTCATTCATGAAGACCATGTTGTTTAAAACAGTTTTACCTGAACGTTTTGCACCATGGAGACCACAGATAAAAAAATCATCATTCAATACTCGTGTAAGTACTTCTTCTTGTCGTTTTGTAAATTTATTTGTCATCAAAAGCACCTCTCAAAGCCTTAGCAAACTCTATCAATTTATCGTCTTGTTCATTATCTACACCGATTTGTGATTTAAGTTTTTCGATTCGTAGTTTTTGTTCCTCAGTAACAAGAGGGGAACGTGTGAGCTCGTCGTAGGTTTTAATCATGCTCTTAAGCTCTGACTGAGCCCTTGCCATTGCAGCTAATGCCTTGCCTTGCTTATCCCATGCTGTGTGGATTTCGTAGTTTTCTCCACCTTTAGCTGTACTAGCAATCAGCATAGTAGTGGTATCCTCAACATCCTGTACATACAAAATACGCTGAGCATGCAAAAGATTAGCATAGGTCAGTGTGATATTTTCCCAAAGGATGTCAATGGGAGACATGGCACTTACTTCATCCACAAGCTCAGAGATACCGTCAGGGAGGAACCGTCTTCTTAAGCCGTGAGTCACGGCGTTTGAGTTCCCTTTAGGGGCTCCGTGACCCACAGCATTCTTATTTCCTTTTGGAGCTCCTCTTGGATTTTTGGAACGTTCCGTATTTTTCTTTTGGAGCGTTCCTTTTACTTTATGCTCCCATCCATCTTTACTTTTCCAACCTCGGACAGTGCCGGCTGAAACACCCAATCGCTCAGCAATCTCAATCAGCTCAACGTTTCCATTATTCTCTGAATAGATTTCAAATGCTTTGTCTCGGTTGGGGTCTCTTGCTCTACCCAAGACTAAACCTCCTGTATTTGTTTGTTTGGAAAATAAAAAAGCCACACGATGTGCGACCTTTTTAAGACCTCTCATAAGAACGACAGGACTCGAACCTGTGACGTCTCAATTCCCTAAACAGGATTTAATCTGTCTACCATATATCCATTAATCAGCATGAGACTACTGCTTTAAGCGAGTGACTTTCGATAACTTATAGTTTATTATCTTGTCCACAAATATTCCTACTTGTATCACTCATGCACGATTGGTTAGACCAATCACTCCTTACATCACAA
>ERZ772928.540-NODE-540-length-16868-cov-7.094748_pt1 | contig 16868 bp, 19 predicted proteins | sample MGYA00511686_ERZ772928 | MGnify/ENA primary metagenome ERZ772928 (study PRJEB29015, sample SAMEA2738063) | human oral metagenome | biome: human oral; feature: human-associated habitat; material: saliva | place: China | collected 2219 ... | reverse complement strand
GAGGTGGGACGACGAAATCAAATTCTAACGAATTACCGATTTCTGTCCCACTCTCATTTTCTGCAATTTTTTCGAATGGTATAAGTGAGGGGATCCCCTACACGAAATCATTGGAGGTTGCTATGAAAAAACGACATGAGTATGTATCGCCCACCTTGGATTTAATGGCGAAAAAGATTTTTAGTCTGCCGGATGTGACAGCCAAATTCATCCGCGAAGTATTGGATCTGCCAGTAGAGTCCGTTGAGATTTTAGAAGGAGACCAAATCCATGAACAGGGCTTTTTAGGAGATCTTCCTTTTGAGACATCCGTCGATGTGAGAGCAAGACTAGATAGCGGGCTTGAAGTGATCATTGAGATTCAAATTTTGAAGCAAGAATACTTCTTGAATCGTTTCAACTATTATTTAGCCAATCAGCTGGTAGAAAATGTCCAACGCAAGCGAAAGAAAGGGGCAACCCATTCTATGTACCAGGAGCTGGAGCCGGTCTATCGGATCGCTATCCTGGAGCGAAGTATTTTTCCCCATTTAGATTCACCCATCAATGTCTATGAAATGCGCCATACGGTAGATGGGACACCTCTTTATAGCTCTCGAAAGGATGGAGTAGCTCACAATATGTTAAAGGTTGTCTTTTTAGAGTTGGATAAGTATAATGAAAGTAGAGATACGGAGTTGAATGCTCACTGGAGACAATGGCTTGAATTTTTTGGCAATCGCCCATTCAGTCATCAACCAGATCAAGTGATCGAGCAGGCAGAATCACTCCTGATCCCATCAAATTGGACAAGGGAGGAAAAAGAAATGATTGATGAACGGATTCGTATCAGAGAAAATTGGGAAATGAGCATGGATACCTTTCGAAAAGAACAACTGGAAGCCGGTTTTCAGAAAGGGTTGAAACAAGGTCTTGAGCGTGGACTCGAGCAGGGACTCGAACAGGGACTCGAGCGTGGTCTTGAACAGGGTCTCGAACAAGGTCTCGAACAGGGACTCGAGCGTGGTCTTGAACAAGGTCTCGAGCGTGGTCTTGAACAGGGATTGGAACAAGGCAGACAAGAAGGCATGGAGTTGGGAGTTAAAGCTGGTCAGCAGTCCCTGATTCAAAAACTATCTTTGAAGGGGATGAGTATCGAGATGATTGCTGAAATGACGGATTTATCCAACGAATCCATCAAAAAAATGTTGGCTACGGATTCGTCTGACGAGGAGTAGTAGCGCGAACAGAATTTTGGGATTGAGAATTACCTTGCTGAGAAAAAAGTAGTTCTAAAATGGATTGTAAAGATCGTCAGGAGTTCGTTATTCTTGGATCTTGATCCTCTACAGATTTATACGGTTGTGATTTATTGAAGGTTGGGAACTTTTATCCAACCTTTTTTTATCACTCCTCTTGGCCCTTCTTTAGTGAAATGGAATAAAAGTTTAAAAAATCCGAGATGTAATTCTTGACATTACATTATGATCCTGTATAATAGCTATTGTAACAAATAATCTTACAACAAGAGAGGAAACAACTATGAAAAACATTTTATTTATTGTCGGATCCCTTCGTCAAGGATCTTTTAACCACCAAATGGCTAAGAAAGCAGAAAGTCTTCTTGAAGGAAAAGCAACGGTGACTTACTTGGACTACAAGGACATCCCAATGATAAACCAAGATTTGGAAACACCAACTTTGCCAGCTGTACAAGCAGCGCGTGATGCGGTTCTTGCTGCGGATGCCATCTGGATCTTCTCGCCAGTTTATAACTTTGCGATTCCAGGCGTAGTGAAAAACCTGATCGACTGGCTGAGCCGTGCCCTTGACCTGTCAGAAACGCGTGGTCCATCTGCCCTTCAAGACAAGATCGTAACGGTTTCTTCAGTAGCCAATGCCGGACACGAACCAATGTTTGCGGCTTACCAAGCGCTCTTGCCTTTCGTTCGGACTCAAGTGGTTGGAGAGTTTACTGGAACAACCGTTAACCCAGAAGCTTGGGAAACAGGTGAATTGGTCTTGACAGATGAAGCGGTCGCAGGACTGGAAAAACAAGCACAAGCCTTATTAGAAGCATAAGAAAAGCTGAGACAGAAGTCTCAGCTTTTTAGATACTAAAGAGTTGTCCGAAGAAGTATGTCACACCCATGGTGAGAAGGCCAATGATGAGATTGCGAAGCATGGCTGGCTTGGTTGGTGCTTTTCCCAGTTTTGCACTGGTATAGCCAGTGAAGATCAAGGATAGTCCAACAACGAAGACCGTCACCGGGATGCGATAGGCAGTTGGAAAGAGAATAATAGAGAGCATTGGAGGAAGGGAACCAACCGAAAAAGCAAGAAAGCTAGATGCAGCAGCATGCCAAGGATTGGTAAACTCCTCATATTCGATACCATATTTCTCTTCGACCAGGGCTTTGAGGGGATGTTTCAGAAAGGCCCGTTCTGTCAAAATCTTTGCGGAAGTTTCGCATTCTCCATTTTGAAGATAAGCGTGGTAGAGAGATTCTCTCGCTAACTTTGGATCGCGATCCAACAAGGCTTGTTCGCGGTTCACAGCAGCTTCTTCCGTGTCTTTTTGTGTGGAAACAGAGACATACTCACCGCCCGCCATCGAGAAAGCACCTGCCAAAATCGCCGATAAGCCAGAAAGGAAAATGATCCAGATGTTTGGTGTGGCACTGGCTACCCCGATCACCACCCCAGCTATAGAAATAATCCCATCATTGGCCCCGAGAACAGCGGCTCTCAAGATATTCAAGCGGTCGTTAAATGATTCATCTACTCCATGTTTCATTTCAGTCATACAATATCTCCTTCATCTTATTTAGAATGATTATAAATAAAATACAAAAAGAAAGCAAGGATTTTAACTCAAATGATAAAAGTTCGACAATTTAATGGAAATTATAGGTGTAACGTTTGACATTACACCTAAATAGGATATAATGTAATATATATGGTTACAACATAAGGGGGAGAAAATGGTTTACGCATATAATAGTGAGATTTACCTCGCAGAAGCAGTGCTAAATGTTAAGGATTTAGCTCGTCAGACGGCCTTTTATACACAGATTATAGGACTTGAAATCCGAACCCAAACGGAAACCGAAGTTATTTTGGGAGCAGGGGGAAAAGACTTAGTGCATCTGATTCAAACTAATCGTAAAGAAGCGGTCAAGTCTAGTTATGGCCTCTACCATATGGCCATTTTGTTGCCGTCTCGCGAGGACCTAGCAGATGTGTTTAAACACATTGCGGAATTGAATTATCCGTTTATTGGGGCAGCAGACCACGGCTATAGTGAAGCTCTTTATCTGGAAGATACAGAAGGGAATGGCATCGAACTCTATAGAGATAAACCTGTTGCCGACTGGGATATTCGAGAGGATGGCCGCATCATTGGGGTGACAGAGGAACTTTCAGCACAAGAAATTTACGAGATGGGTCGTAAAATGAATCCTTTTGTCATTGCGCCAGATACCCGCATGGGGCATATCCACTTATCTGTCAAGGATAGCCAGTTAGCAACTGCTTTCTACCAAGCCGTTTTGGACCTATCTGATAAGTTCACCATTCCATCTGCCAGCTGGATCGCTTCAGGAGACTACCACCATCACCTAGCTGTCAATGAATGGGGTGGAAAAGCTTTAGCCAAGCGTGACAAAGATATGCCTGGCCTTGCCTATTACGTCGTTGAAGTGGCAAACAAGGAAGGCCTAGTTACCATCGCAGAGAGGGCAAAAGCCTATGGGGCTCCTGTCAAATGGTTGAGCTCTAATGACTTTACCTTTGAGGATCCTGATGGCATTGTCACACGGGTCAAAAAAGGATAATAAAAAACAGCAAATCTTGCTGTTTTTGATGAGATAAATTAGTTGGTTTCATTTTCTTTTCCGACAACCCAAAATAGGAGAAGGAGTTGGAAGATGCCTAAGGCAAAGAGGACCATAAAACCGTTGCGACTTCCTTTAGCAGTGGCTTGGGTGAAGTCCATCTTTTGATTAGCTTGGCTCATGGCAACGATCAGCGAAGCCAGGGTTGTTCCGACAGCGCCTGCAAATTGTTGCAGGGTGTTAAAGATCGCGTTCGCATCGGGTTGCTCTTCCAGAGAGAGTTGTTTTTGTCCGTTGGTCATAATATTGCCAAAGGCCAGACCCATACCGGTCATGAAGATCATGTAAAAGACAAGAATCAAGCCATTTGTCAGCTTCAGTCCAAAGAGTGTGAAGAAGAAATGAGCCAGAAGGATCAAACCAGCTCCAAGGAGAATTGGTTTGCGGGCGCCTAGTTTATCTAGAATGAGACCGGAGAAAGGAGCAAAGCCAGCTCCGATGATGGCTCCTGGAAGCAGCATCAAAGCTGCAAGAGTGGTGTTCGAGTGGTTGACCAATTGGACATAATTGGGCAAGAGGAAACTCATGGCCAGAGAACCTAATTGGAAAGTGAAAAAGGCAAGAACATGGCCAGTAAGGAGATGGTTCTTTAAGATGGCAAGGTTGATAATGGGATTCTCCAACTGATTGGACCGCCAGACTAAGAGAACCAGTCCCAAGAACCCAATCACCAGCCAACCAAGGACAGAAAAACTAAAGAAAGCATGGTCAGAGAGACCGTGAATGCCTAAAATCAAGCCTAAAAATGATGCAATAATGGCGAGAAGGCTCATGATATCAAGCGTTTCCCGCTTGACTGTACTGATTTGCTCAATGGAGCGAAGCCCTGCAACCAGTGAAGCCAAAAGGATCGGGAATTGAACCAAAAAGATGGAGCGCCAACCGAAGTTAGCTGTCAAGAGACCACCGACAGTAGGTCCAATAGCGGGAGCGATGGCTGTGATCAGGGTCCCCACTCCCATCATGAGACCGATCTTGCGTTTTGGGACCTGCTCTAAAATGATATTAAACATCAGAGGAAGGGCAAAACCAACCCCCATTCCTTGGACCAATCGACCCAGAACCACAAAGCCAAAACTTGGAGCTAAGAAGTCAATGAAAACACCTAAGACAGATAGGAGATTTCCAACTAAAAAGATGGACTTCATTTTGAAAGAGCGCTTGAGGTAGGCAGATAAGGGGACTACACAGGCAACCACTAGAAGATAGATGGTGGTGACCCACTGGACGGTTGCGGTATTGATCTCAAATTCCTTCATCAATATTGGGAAGGTGATATTCATGGCAGTTTCTCCAGCCACCCCGCAAAAGGAAAGGATCCCTGTTGCAAAAATAGCGTATAGGACCTTGGCTGAAATTTTTTCTTGTGACATCGGTGTCTGATTCCTCCTAAATCTTCCTAAAGATATGGACTATGGTATAAAATCGGATGAAAATCCATGGTAACGATCTGATTTTCCGTCAGGTAGCATAGCAAGACCAACGGTAACCTGATCCATCGTTTTGTTAGCTAACAAATAGTATAGAGGAAATGAAGACCCCTGTCAAAGAGTTTTTGAAAAGTTTTGAAAATATTAACAGCGTTCTCAAATGATGACGTCTCTCCAAACGAAAGGAAGCGCTCGCCAGTATGATATAATAAGAAGAAAGCAGTAAACGTGAATAAGTCAATCAACTCGAACAGGAGGCCCCATGACCAAGTATTTAGTCCAGAAGTTTTTCTGGTTACGAGAAAAAAGTATGATTCAAATTTCCCAGAAAACCCTGGTTTCCTTATTTCCTTTTTTCCTATTTTCTGGAATCATTCGGGTGATCGCTCTATCGGTCTTCTCCGATCGAGGCTATATCCATCAGCTCTTTTCGATAGATAGCTGGTTGCCATGGGATCAGGCCATTAGTCAAGTCCTCATTAATTTTTCCAATTTTTTAGGAGGTCTAGCTGGGCCTTTAGTGACCTACTTCGCTGGAAAATATACAGCTGGGCACTATGGTAGAAGTACAGGGACAGCTGGAGTGACAGCTCTTTTGGTCAGTCTAATAGTAGGCTCTCAGGAATTGTTGGTGGGCCCCCTCCATGACGGGCAACTGACGCGTATCAACTTACCTGCGACGACCAATATCGTCTTAGCGATTTTTTTAGGCTATCTAATCGGGCAAATCTTTCGTCTATCCAAGGCTAGTGACGACCAGATTGTGGACAAGGATTTCATCTATCAGCCCAAGACGGTGCGTCCCATTTTCTTGTCCTTAGTTCTAGGGGTCAGCCTCAATCTTCTTTTGGTTCTTGGAAATCAATTTAATATTTTTCAGACTATCCAACAGTTCTTGGCTTCTCTAACGGTAAGCAGTCATCATCTCCTGTCCACCTTTGTCATGGGACTTTTTAGTGGGCTATCTGCTTGGTTTGGTAATAGTCAAGCCTTTGCCTTGAACTCAATTGCGGATGATAACTTTGCTTTGGAAAATCTGACCTACGCTGTGACCCATCATTCAACGACAGGCATTCCTCATCTCTATACCTTGACCAATTTGTACCGCAGTTTTGGTCTGGTAGGTGGAATTGGTACAGTTCTAGCCTTATTGGTAGCGATCCTGCTGGTTTCGCGAAGTCAAAAGGACAAGAAAGTCAGCCTTCTCAGTCTGTTTCCAAGTCTCTTTAACAATGGGGCTTCTTTCATGGTAGGGATACCGGTCCTTCTCAACCTCCTATATGTGATTCCCTTCTTATTGATCCCCTTGGTGAATATGGCGATAGCAGCTATAGCTTTGTGCCTCAAACTGATGCCAGCAGCTGTCTATCCGGTGCCAGATGGGACACCTAGTCTTCTCTATGCTTTTATTGGAACGGGAGGGAGTCTGAGAGCCTTAGCTGTCAGTATACTTTGTTTTGCCGTCGATGTGCTCCTTTATCTACCATTTGTCCGTATGGGAAACCGTATCCGAAAAGATTTAAAAGTGAAAGGAGAAAGCGATGAAGCCATCTAAAAAAACAGCGATCGTCCTCACTTTGGTCAGTCTTTTCTTGATCGCTTTAGCCATTCCTTCTTATAGCTGGACTCGGACCAATGTTTCAAGAATCGAGAAATTTTATAATTCAAAATTGTCTCCCATCATCATGATCCCGGGAAGCTCTGCGACAGAGAACCGCTTTGATGGCTTGGTGACCAAGCTCAACCAAGACCGCCAAGGAACCAAACACAGTCTACTTAAGGTAAAGGTTTGGAATGATGGGCATATCACCTATAGTGGTAGTATTGATGCCAAGGACAATGAGCCGGTGATTGTGGTTGGTTTTGAAAACAACAAAGACGGCTATAGCAACATTAAAAAGCAAGCCAAACTATTTAATCAAGCCTTCGAAGCCCTTCAAGAAAAATACAATTTTAATAATTTTAAGGGCTTAGGTCATTCCAACGGTGGCTTGATTTATACAGCCTTTATTGAAAATTATCTGGGGGATTATGATATAGATCTCAAGACCCTCATGACCATCGGAACTCCCTACAATTTCACGGAGACCAATATCAAAAATAAATCTGAGATGTTGGCCGATTTTATCAAGGGAAAAGAAGCTATCCCTACAACCCTTCATATGTATTCAGTAGCAGGGACCATTACCTATGATTCAGATGAGTTGGTCCCAGATGCCAGTGTTTCTGCTGGAAAATATATCTACCAAAACCAAGCGTCTAGCTATACGGAGATTACGGTGACGGGGGAAGATGCCCAGCACTCGGACCTTCCAACCAATGATGAGGTGGTTGCCTTGGTGAAAGAGCATATTGAAAGTCAAACGGATCGTCGAGCCAAACCGAATAAAATAAACTAAGTGTGAAGAAGGGATTCCTTCCTCACCTTTTTTTTAGTATAATAAAGTTTAGTATGAAAATAAGGGAGACTATAGGAAATAAGATGAAAAGAAAACAATGGGTGCAGTTAGGAATAGTGGCTTCGAGTATGGTCATGTTAACAGGATGTTACCAAAGATACCAGCGCCAGTCCAGTCCTAAAAAAGAGGCTGCAACGAGCCAGACTTCAGCAAAGAAACAAGCCAAAAAAACAGATACCAAACAATTATACCAGTCTGTTTTTTCAGACTACCAAAAGATTTTTGCCACTTCAAAAGATTTAGATGCTATTTCCAAATTGAATGATGCATTAGCCAAAGAAGATCGGATGATCAATAGCTGGGTGATCGAGACCGTGATCAATCAGCCAGAAGCCGTTCGCTATGCCTTTAAGGACTTAAATAACGATGGGGTAGATGAGATGATCATCGCCAATCAGCAGACCGATGGAAGCTACTTTGTGACAGGAGTCTATTACCTCAAGGAGCAAAAGCCGACCTTGCTAGCTGAAGGTTTCGTCGCTGGACACGGTGGAGCGCGCAATGCGACGACCCTCTATAAGGGAGGAGAAGTCTTAGAAGTCAGCTGGATGTCAGGAACTGGCCGTGGGGTAGCTGTGCTCTCACGGATAGAAAAGACGCCTCATGCTGCGATCAAAGTCCAGGAAGAAGAAGTCCAAGTACCGGGGGCAGATCTGACTGCCCTCTTTGGAAAATCGGATGAGGAAAAATGGGATCTCAAGAGGTTTGACTGGCAAACTTTTGACAGCACACCATCAGCGGGAAATAGCCAAAGCCAGGAAAAAACGCCTTGGAATGCTGAAAAATCAGCAAAATTAGCAGAATTTATGAAGACCTGGGGCGAAAAGATGGGACAACCCAACTATCAAAAAGGTATTGCTGGCGGTGATGTAGGACCAGACAACCTCTATACTCTAGGGGAAAATAGCAAGATGGATGCCATTTATACAGAAACTGGTCAGGGAAATGCAAAATACAGAATCGTGGAACGCTATAGCAATTGGGACAAGTATCCAGATGTGCATAGTTATTTCTTTGCCATTACAGATACAGGAGAAGGCATTGTCTTTCATTCTCCAACGACCAATGGTGGGAAGATGTATCTAAAACCAACGGACAACAAGGAACTTCAAGAAGAGTTCAATCAATTACTTCATCAATGAAAAAAAGAAATACGGGCTTATTCAGTTCTTTCAATCATTCATCAAAGATTGGACGTTTTGTCTAATCTTTTATTTTATATGCGGAATGAATAAAAATTTATTTTCTGTTTTTTGTGAATAGGACAGCAAAATATGTTAAGAGTTAGTGATAAAAGCTGGTATAAGAAGGATCAAGTACATAAAATATTTGACAATAAAAAGATTTCATCTTAAAATATAATCAATCAAAATCTATAGGAGAAAAATTATGAAAAAACTTCTCACAGCAGGCGTGGCTCTCTTATCTGTCGCAACATTAGTAGCATGTTCTGGCAAAACTGCTTCAGAATCATCAAGCAAAGATGCAAAGTCTTCTTCAAGTAAGGTAGAAAAGTCATCTAGTTCAGAAAGCAAATCAAGCAATTCATCAAAATCATCTGCTAATGATAAGACAAAAGATTCAAAAAAAGATGATAGTAAAAAAGAGGACTCTATAGCAGGTGCTCAAAAAACCGTTCTCGAAACAAGTGATGAAGCAGGTAAGTCAACTATCACCCTGTATTACAAGGGAGATACCTTGTTAGTACAAGAAAAAGTTGATGATTACGACGTCTCAAAAGTGCCTGGTGAGAACCCTCTTGAAACCATGAAAGAAGCCGTTGCTAAGAGCCAAGAAAAATTCAAAGATCTGATGGGCCATGGATTTGAACTAACATCAGAATACAAAGACGGAATCTTTTATATCCGCAATACCATTGATTACACAAAAATCGATTTTAATAAATTAAAAGAAATCGTACCAGGCTTTAATCCCCTAGATGACAAAACAGTCAGTTATTCAGTAACGAAAGACAGTCTTATCAAGGGCGGTATGGTCGAAAAATAAACAAAATGGAGAGCAGTTCAGTTCGCTGCTCTCTTTTTGTTTTGGTATGAATTCAAGGCCATTTTTTGTTAGAATAGGATTTAAACAAAAGTAAGATTAAAGAAATTTAACTTGACTGTTGTATGCAAAAATAGCAGCACTTAATGAGGTTTTTTAATGATAAACAATAGTAAGAAAGAAACTTTTTTAGAATCGATTGATCATTTGTTGTCTATCATTGACAAATATAATATTAAAACTATTGCTCAACAGGTAAATCAGTTACAGATTTTGAAAGAACATGCAAATACTAATAAGGGAATGAGTTTAAGAGATAAATTGACAATATATCAAGCACTTTTCCCACCGCATGGGGGACTTTCTGATATTTACTATTGGAATAATGATGTTGAAATAAGAAAACAGACTAACGAGACTATTACCGAATTAAAAGTGGTTATTGCTAATTATTTATTGTAACGGTAACCTTTACTGATATTAACGAATTATGTAAAGCTATTAAAATTAGAACTCGATTGATGATTAAAAAAAGTAGTTTTTTACTAAGATTGAAAGAAATAGGAATAATAAAGTGATAATAAAATTAAAAAATAGTATTGAATACGAAGTTTCAAAAATTGCAAATTTAAAATTAGATGAATTTGGAATTTATTTTTCCGAACAACCTCCCTACTTTCCAGAGGGAATTTCTGTAATAGAGGATGGAAATGGAAGATATAATCTGGCTTTTACTGAACGAGGGGAAATAAGATCTGAGATTTCTAAATTAGATGATAATGAGGTAACTTATCAAATTTTAAAGATAATCATTAAAAATATTTCCTCACATACCATTGATAAAAAGGATGTAGACTTAATTGAAAAATTGATCAAAAATAATGAATTTGAAAAAGTTAGTAAATTAGTTGAGAAAGTACAAGAGAATAGATATAGATATGAAAAGGAATTATTTGAAAAGATTAGTCCATTATATACTTCATGGTACGAAAGAGAGCATGAATAATTCGGATAATTCCGATTGCTGAGTAAATGTGGATTGATTGAAGAAGTAAACTTCCAGATGATTATGTATCACCACTTAAGTAAAAGAGGTATAAAATGAAATCAATAAAACTTGAATGGGAAGGCTTATGAATGTTAAAAAGACAATATGAAATATTTAAATTCCCTGACGGTGATATTAGATTATCAATAAAATTTTTGGATGAAAACTATCAAACTTTAGGTGATTTTTTTATCATTGAGGTTCATAATTTTTACTCTCACATTTATAAAGAATTAGAGGCGGTTGTTACTGGTCAAAAAGAAGCGTCTGATTTTGGCGGTAATATGCTCAATATTGATATAGGTAAAGAAGAAACAGAAGTATACTATCAAATGGATGATGAAAGTCTTGGAGAACCTTGCTTTATCTCAACTGATGAACTATATAAATTAGTGATTGAGTGGAAAGAAATGGAAGATAAAATGTACAGAGGGGAAGATATTTTTCCGGTGACTTTAGAGGATTAATGATGAAAAACCTCACCCTATAACCCTCTCCTCTAGCTATTCCATTTAACACCCTAAGTTTGGTATGAGTGTTATCCAGATGGTTACAATGATAGAGAATAAGGAACTCAAGTCAGTTGGCTTGAGTTTTTTTGTGTGGGCGAATGTGCTGGGAATACCACTAACTAGGCTTTTTTATAGCTGTGAAAGATGTTATAATATGAAAAAATTAAAAGGAGAAATGAATGGGAGATAAATACACAGTAAAAAGTGATCTTTCGGTGGCTGCTAAGCATGCTACTGCAATAGGATCTGCCAATAATCATTCAGCTATTACAGTTCAAAGAGATGAACAAACGACAGTTGCTGGTAATAATAGTGCTAAAAATGGTATTAGTCAATTTGAGAATCTTCAGACTCAACTATCGAATCATATTGTGAATATGATTCAAAATATCCATAGCTTAGCCGACCAATTTGAAGATAAGGATGCCATGATTCGTCAAAACTTAAATATTTTGAATACTATTCAGTCTAAGCCGTCATTCTCAAATGAAGCGAAATCAAAATACTTAGATGTATTAGAGGATTAGATATGAGTGCAGAAGATACATGGAATAAGCTCCATGAGAAAGAACTACAACTTTCAGATAAGGAGTGGGACCTATATCAGCGGATAGAAAAATTAGATTCGAAAAAAATGGAAGTAATGGATCATCTTTTGAATGATTCTCATTGGTTAAATGATCTAGATTTTCTTTTCGAAGGTAGTAGATATCAAAGTCAAATGATGAATGACCAGTTAGAATTCCAGCATCAAGTGAGAATAATGGAATACAGTCTGGATGAAGAATTAGAAAAACTTCGGAAAGAACATAAATCTATTGAAATGAAGTTAGATTCGATTCACCAAGAAAAAAGACGATTTGTGACGGAGGAAATCACATGAGTATCGATATGTATCTAGAATCCGCCAGAAGTCAGGCAACTAGTTTATCTAGTATATCCGCCCAGTGCGTGCAACAGAATATTGAATTGATTAAAGTTCTTGAAAATTTTGTAGCTGAAGAAGAGTTAAAAGGGCATGCTTACGACTCAGCAAAGGCGCATATTACAAGTACTGTAATTCCATTAATTCAAGGGATTGTCTTATACCAAGAATCACTGGCGGAGGACTGTCAAAAATTTGTCAGTCAATATACCTCTGATGTAGATAGTAAAAGTTGGCGTCAAGTGGATTTAGAAGAAAAAATTAGGGAAGCAGATCAAAAGATTTCCAGTCTAAGACAGTTAATGGAAACAAAATCGGATAATAAGATTTCAGCTTTTCTAAATCTTTCGGTATCCATAGCCGTATTTGAGGGAGTAAAACAAAAGTTACAGAAAATATTAATTAGCCTGCTTACTTATAATGCAGTCTCTCCAATTATCTTTTTAAATTCAGAGCGCTATTTATTTGCTGTTCAAAATGGGTTTGCACAAGCTACACAATCATGGGATGCTGCTAGCGGAACCTACTTGCCTTCAAGTAGTGGAACTGATCTATCGTGGAAGCAAACAATCTCTTTAGGATGGCAAAAACGACAAGCAGTCCTGAACAAAGTGAAGAACCCGAAGGTTGAAACGTTAGAAGAAAAACTCTCAAAAATGTCACGTGCAGAACTGGAGGAAGAGTATGGTTCTGTAATTCAATCATATAAAAGGTTTCTTACAATGGGACAAGGCGATAATGTGACTGCTACTATGGATTTTGAGGATGTGAAACTAATTTGGAAGCGATATAATGAAGTGAAAGATGATCATTTAGGATTATTACCTTCAGAATTAGCCAAGGTGGACCCGAAATTTAAAAAACGTATTGATGCAATGGATCAAGAAGCGTTAGAAGAGGCCTACCCAGAACTTAAAACATTGATCTCCATGGCTCATGTGAATCCCTATGCACAACTATTTAAATCTGAAACAGAACGGGCCAATTATGATTACCTACTAGACCGTTATTTCTTTTTAGATAGTCAAAAAATGCTCAGTTGGCGAGATCCTGCTTTTCAAACTAAATATGATTATTATATAATTGAAGAAGGTATTGATCCTTTTACAGGTAAACCTGCTACACAGGAAGAAATCAATCGGGCAAAAAATATCAAAAAGGTGAGAACTGTTACTGAGAGCTTCCAACTTGCAAGTACCTTGTATACATCTTATGTTGGATATAATCAGTACTACAATAAACCCTACACATCTTTCTCGGATGTATATAGTAAGGTAAAAGGGAAAATTCCTGTCTTCAATAGGAAACCAGTAATTCCTGAGGTGAACCTTAAGGTAGATATCAATGGTAAAACTATAACAGAAACCACAAAACCTTATGATCGCGAACATATTTTACGAAATATAGAAGAAAGCAGGCTTGCGAGGGAGAATTCAGGGTTTAAAGACTTTTCAACCACGAGGCTTCAGCCGGTAGCCAAGCCTCAGCCTGCACCTAAGAATTTAGATGTTGAGGGACCAGTAGTAAATAATATTCAATCTAAATATCCCGATTTGCAAACTTATGAATATAATTCATATACAAATCCTGGTCCGCTAAATGATTTAAGAGGTCAGCCTAATGTTAATTTTTATGGGGGACGGTATGATGTTGAAGTTTTGAAGTCTCCTAAAATATTATATCGAGCTGGCGACCAAAGCAATCCGCTAGGGCAATGGTTTACAGAATCAGCCCCACATTCTGAGATAGAAGTTAGAATAAATACGGCAGTAAAACCAATTTGGACAGATCGTTCAGGAAACTACACTGGTAGCTCTCCTTTAAATACAGTTTACGAAATAAAAATACCAGCTGGCACAACAATATACAGAGGACCTGTTGCGAGTCAAGGAGGCATCTATCAAGGTGGTTTGGAATATGAACAAATTTTTATTGAAACTCCGTGGAAAATAGAAGGTGTAGAGGTTATTAGCTCAAAACCATTAAATTAGTGAGGAAAGAAATGAAACGAAAAGAATTATTAGATAATATCAAATTAATATTACCACTATTAAATCAGTACAATGATGGGACAATTCATGCACAAATTTCATTTTTACAAGGATTAGAATGTGCATTGGAAAATGGTGACTCACTCCCTACAATAAGAGAAATTAAAGATATCCTTTATCCTCCAAGAGGAGGTCTATCAGACTTTTTTGTTTGGAAGAATGATTATTTGGAACGACTAAAAATTAATGAAGAAATTGAAGCCTACAATAATAGATTATGGGAGCTTTTAAATCAAATAGAAAACTTGGAATCATAGTAAATGCATCAAATTTTAAAATTAGAAGCATTTCATCAATCTCATACAAGAATTCCAAGCGGAAATGAAGCATCTGCTTTTGATGGATTTCGGAAACCAACTGGACGAACTTTCCCAAGAGATATTCCAGAAGGCATCATGAAAGATATTAGTACAAAGAGTGGAGATTATAAATGGAACATAGTAAATTAACTTGGGAAGACGTTAGTAAGTTTGAAGAAATAAAAGGTTATGGACAACATGTTTGGCGACATCATGAGAAATTTTTTTTTGTTACAGATGAAGGAGGAATAGCTGAACAGAGGGTAGTCTATGAATTCCCATTAGAACTATTTCAATTATTAAAGTCTGGGGAAAAAACACTAAAAGAAATTCATTTCAAGCTAAAAAAAGACTGTTGGCCACCGAACGTGACACAAGAAGAAGCTAATAAAAATTTCTTTAGGCAATTTCCAGAAGCTTTAAGAGGAAATCCTAAAGCACAAGGCTTATTCACAAAGTCTGAACTGGAAGAAATATTACCCGAAGGGGCTGAAATTCTAGCGAGCAAAGATTAAAATAACTCTTTATATCTATGTTGGAATTGAAACAAATAATGAATTTTAGAACAAAAATTTTAGAAGCTATTAAAGTGGGGGAAGTTGAAGATATTTTACGTGGAAAGCAAAAGTATCGAATTGAACCTCCAACTTTTGTTCCAGATGTTTTCCCTACAGATATTAATCAGGTACTGTTTGAATATTTTTATAAACAAAGTGATATTAAAAATATCCGATCATCATTAGAGAATGCTTTAATTAAATTGACAAAGAGTTCTGCTACAGATTTGTACATTTCAATATTATTTTTCGACTCAATACTATTTATGGAAGATAAAAGTATTGCTACCTTTAAAATTGACACTTCCAAAATAGCAAGTGAAATAGTATCTGGGATACAAAAATTTCGGGAAGAGTTAACGGGAAAAATTACTTTTGATAATGGATTAACAAAAAAAGAACCTATGAATGTAGTTATTCGTTTCAATCAGCGTTATAAAAATAAATATAATTTTTCAATTCTTGAAGATTAAAAAATAGAGTAGACAGATCCTAAGTTGATGAGGCTTAGGATTTTTTATTTAATTCGAACCTTATGGGAACTTATTTTTAGTTCAATTTAAAAACACAGAATTTATTTTTGCGAATATGGTATGATAAGGCTGTTAATGAATTTGTTTTTAAAACTAATAAAAAAGGATAGAAGAGACAAGATGATGAAGGTTAGAAAAATATTATTTGCGGGTTTAATCGCAAGTTTCATTATGTTTTTGTTATTGAAATACAATCCAAGAAATAATCGTGCATACTTAGAAAACAGAATTGGAACGGAAGTTAGTCGTGTTTATCCGACCCAGAATTTGGAGGATCTATTTGAACAGTTTCCGAACGGGTTTATTGTGTATCAAGTGCGCCAAGTGAATGAAAATAATGTCAAAATTAAATTAACGGGAACTGAAAAAGGGGCTCCGATTAAAGGAGAATTGATAGAAACAGAGAGGGAATCTGGAGAGAATACTAAGGTTATTTCCGTTGAATACTACAATGGGAAATATACTTATTCAGATGAAAAAACGGCTAATGAACTTTGGCCGCAACAATCCTTCTTATTCCAGAAAATTACGTTAAATAAAGATTTTCTATCAACATTGAAACTGAAAGACAAATACTATAGTTCGATGAATGGTTCTTTTGAGTTAAATTATGATGTCAATTTACCAGAAATCAACGAGTATTTATCATTTCCAGCATCAAAAACCATTGAATTATCTTTCGGAGGTAGTAACTCTAATAGAAATTATTACTACTCTGTTGTGGTAGAGGATAAAGATGGCTATTACTTCAGAGAAACGGTTTACGAATAGAAATGAGGAAAATCAATGTATGCAATCTATAAACAGCAAAATTTTGAAGCAGAGTATAAAAACGATGATGAAGTTATTTTGTACAGTTCGGTGAGGGTTGAGGGCTTTCAAAATTATATAGATCCACGGGGGAAGCTGTTTCCAGACTATTTTTCTAAAACAGTCAAGATAGAAGAGCTAGATTACTTATATAAAATTCATTATGAAATTCAATATAAGGGGCTTTTTTTTCATATTACAAGCGCAATGAATCAGATAAATATTAAAAATGATTGGTTTGAACTAATTCCTAGTATAAAGCACAATGAATTAAAGGATGAGTTGGGCTTTAAGCAAATCAACAAACTAGACTGGGCAAAAGAAATTGGTCGAAAAGATATCGAAGCCATAAAAATTGTCAAAAC
>ERZ772928.539-NODE-539-length-16872-cov-2.374859_pt1 | contig 16872 bp, 13 predicted proteins | sample MGYA00511686_ERZ772928 | MGnify/ENA primary metagenome ERZ772928 (study PRJEB29015, sample SAMEA2738063) | human oral metagenome | biome: human oral; feature: human-associated habitat; material: saliva | place: China | collected 2219 ... | reverse complement strand
CACTGAGGCCATGGAGGCTTTTGATTTCTCCGCCTACGACGTGGTGATTAACGCCGCCGCCTGGACTGACGTGGATGGCGCTGAAACTGCCCAGGGGCGCCCGCTGGCTTGGAAGGCTAACGCCACTGGCCCGGCTAACCTGGCCCGCGCCGCCGCCAAGCGTGGCTTCACCCTGGTGCACATCTCCACCGAGTATGTTTTTGACGGCACCGCCCAGGCCCACACCGAAACTGAGCCGCCCAGCCCGCTAGGCGTATACGCCCAGTCCAAGGCTGGTGGTGACGCCGCCGTTAGCGCCGCCCCCAAGCACTACCTGGTGCGTACCAGCTGGGTGGTGGGTGACGGCAAGAACTTCATCCGCACTATGGCTGGCCTAGCTGAGCGCGGCGTTAAGCCTGCCGTGGTTGATGACCAGGTAGGGCGCCTAACCTTCACCAGTGACTTGGCTAGCGGCATTATCTACCTGCTGGGTCAGCAGGCCCCCTATGGCACTTACAACCTCACCGGTGGCGGCGAAGTAGTGTCTTGGGCGCAGGTAGCTAAGCGTGTCTATGAGCTAACCGGCCATGACCCCGCTGACGTAACCCCTATCAGCACCGCCGAGTACTTTGCTGGTAAGCAGGTAGCTCCCCGCCCGCTGGTGTCCACCATGGATCTGAGCAAGATTGAGGCCATTGGCTTTAAGCCTTCTGATTCCATGCAGTTGCTAGAAACATACGTGCAAACCCTGCGTTCCTAACGCATGAACTAACCCTGGACCTGTTAGCTTAGGTCCAGGGTTAAGTTTATATATGAAAGGTGCAGCCTCGTGAAGCTACCGCGTGTACCCCGAGCAGCATTGGTGGTGTTGGCTTTCTGCTTCGCTTTAGTCAGTGGCTTTAGCTGGGTTGTCGCCTCTGCCCCTGGTTCTAGCCCTGACGACGACTACCACCTGGTGTCCATGTGGTGCCCGCGTCCGGTTACTGAAAGCTGCGCTACTAAGGTGGTTGAGGGCCAGCTGCGGGTGGGCGTGCCCGAGGCCTTACCGGGTTCTACCTGTTCTTCTTTCCACGTCGATATTTCGCAGGCGATGTGTAATCGCTACTCCGATAAGCGCATCAGTTACTCGCTGCGTTACGACGACGGTAACTACCCTTACGGCTACTACCACTTCCACCACATGTTTAAGCCACTGGGGGTGCAGGGCCTGGTTATAGCTTCACGCACCGCCAATATGGTTATAGCCCTGGCTTTGCTGGGGTCAATTGGTCTGCTGGCGCCTCCAAAGCTACGCGGGGCTTACCTGCTGGCCATGGGGGCTGCCTGGATGCCCATTGGCGTCTATTTCATAACTTCTAATAACCCCTCTAGCTGGTCAATTACGGGTGTGGCTGGCTTTAGCGCGGGGTTGCTGGCCTCCCTTTATGCCAGTGGCCGACGGCGCTGGTACCTGCTGGCTTTAGCTTGCGTGGGGGCGCTACTGTGCTACACCTCGCGGGCGGATGCCTCTTTCCACATCTTTGTGGTGGCCCTAGCTATCTGCGTTGCCTGCGCTAAGTGGCGCACTCACAAGGTACAGCTGGCGGTGGCCACCTTAGCCAGTGTAATTGGCGTGTATCTGATGCTTGCTTCAGGCTCTGCCACTATCGCTGAGGGCCATGCCGAAGCTGTGTCCATGGACAAAAAGATTGACGTCATGGAGAAGAACGTAACCCACTTGGCTAAGTTCTTCTCCGGTTTTTGGGGTCTGTGGGCTGGGGCCGGCTGGAAGGATATTCCTTCTGACGGCTACTCGGGCATGATCGCCATTTTGCTGGTGGGCTTCATTATCATGCTGGGCGCGGGGCGTATTGGTTGGCGCAAGGCTATGGGGGCAATTATTACCCTGGGAGCTATGGCCGGTATTTCGGTGCTGGTAGCTACCCCGCCGGCTTTCCCCAGCATGTTTGCCTACCAGCCGCGCTATGCTCAGCCGCTGCTGTTTGCCTGGCTGCTGCCCTGGTTGTTCCTGGGTATTAAACGCCCACTGCTGACGCGTTCACAGGCGGCGCTGTACTGGGCTGGTATGGTGACCGTCAATGCGGTGTTCATGCACAAACTGATTTTCCGCTACACCCACGGCCTGGTGGGGGGACGTCACTTCTTAAACCTTAACTTTGATGTGCGCTGGTGGTGGCAAGATGCTTTGCTGACCCCCATGAGTACCTGGATGGTGGGGGCTCTGGCTTTCGCGCTAGCCTCAGGGATTGTTATCTGGCTGCTGTTTGGGCCCGGAGCTATTAGTGCGCCGGCTGAGTTAGCGGCCCCAAGCGGCGCTGCTATAGCCGACGGCGCCTCTGCCCCTAACAGCGCTGCTGTAGCCGACGGCGCCCCTGAGCCTGCTGCCAGCGCTACTGAGCCTCCTGGCGCTGGCGAATCTGCCCCTAGCGTCGCTGCCAAGGCCGGCGCCGCTGAAGCTGCTGGCACCGCTGAGGCCGCCGTCGGCTCTGAAGCCACCAACGCATCGGCCTAAAATTTAAGGAAATCAGTGCTTAACTCTTTGCTGATTATTATCCCGGCCTGGAATGAGGCTGAGGTTATTGGCTCAGTGCTTGAAGAGCTTACAGATTTCTACCCTGACGCACAGGTTTTGGTGGTCTCCGACGGCTCCACTGACGCCACCGCCCAAGTGGCCCGCGACCATGGCGCTAAAGTGCTAGAACTGCCCTACAACCTGGGGGTGGGTGGAGCTATGCGTGCCGGCTACCTGTATGCTTACCGCCACGGCTATGACTATGCCCTCCAGCTTGATGCCGACGGTCAACACAACCCTGCTGATATTCCTCAGCTGCTGCAGGCAGCCACCCAAAGTGGCGCCAATGTGGTGATTGGGGCTCGCTTTGCCGGCAAGGGTAACTACAAGGTACACGGTCCGCGTGCCTGGGCTATGAAGCTGCTTTCAGCGGTGCTTTCACGGGTAACCCATACCCGCCTTACTGACACCACTAGCGGCTTTAAACTCTGCGATAAACGCGCAATTAAACTATTTGCAGCTAACTACCCGGCGGAATATCTAGGCGACACGGTAGAAGCCCTGGTTATTGCAGCCCGCTCAGGCCTAAAAGTCACCCAGGTGCCGGTGCAGATGCGTCCGCGCGCCGGGGGAGAACCCTCCCAGAACCCCCTGGCTGCCGCCAAGTTCTTGCTGCGCGCTATTTTGGCCTTGGGTGTGGCCCTAACCCAAACCAAGGCTACTGCTGTGGAGGCATAATGCATCAGTCAAGCTACTGGTTAGGCGTTGTTTTTGGCGTCATCGTGTTTGTGACGGTATTTATTCGCCTGCGTAACTACGGCATGAAGGAACGCTACTCCACCTGGTGGATTGTTATTGCGGTTGGTTCAGTTCTGTTTTCGGTGTTTCCCAACCTGCTAAACGGATTGTCGCGGGCCCTGGGGGTGCTCTCCTCCATGAACCTGGCATTTTTTGGTGCCGGGGTGGTGCTATTGCTGCTGTCGTTGCGGTTAAGCGTGGATTTATCTCACGACGACGAAGAGCGCCGGCGTCTAGCTGAAGAAATTGCCCTGCTACGCCAAGAGGTAGAGCAGCTAAAGCAAGAACGCGACCAGCGCCCACCTAAATCAGGCAAACTCAGCTAGCTGGCAAACCAGCCCCGCTAGTTAGAGCAGGTGCTCCGCTAGTTAGAGCCGGCGCCCCGATAATTAGAGGCGGGCAATCTCAGTTAGCCAGCACCCGGGCGGCAATCTGCTCATACTGGCGTGCACGCACCGGCCAACTCCACTGTTCAAGCAGCTCACGGCTAGCGGGAGCCTTGGGGGCGCGCAGCATAGCGGTGACAGCTTTGCTAAGGGACTCAACCGTGCGGGCGCTAGTGATGTTTACCGGCGCTCCTTGAGCCTCAAGCAGTTGGGCTCCAGGCACGGGGAAGGTAACTACCCGCCCACCTTCAGCGATAGCCTCCAGCAGGGTGGTTTGGAAGCCCTCAGACAAGACCGTGGGGTTTACTAGAGTGGCTCCAGCAATGGCTTGGCGTACCTGGGCTGGGGTGACGCGCCCGGGGATGTCGACGACGTCGTCTAGCTTAAGCTGAGCCGCCAAGTCACGGGCCGCCTGTAGCTGAGCGCCGTCACCAAGCATCTGGCCAGTTAGCTGCTGGCCTGCGCCGCGCAGCTGAGCCAAGCAACGCAGGTAGGTCTCCCAACCTTTACCCTCCACCATGCGACCAATAAACACCAGGTGGTTGGGGCGCTGCGGGCCGCTGTAGGAGGTCTCAGGCAGGTTAATGGCGTTATAGAACACCTGTGGGTCTTTGGCGCCTAGACGGCCAGCGAAGTTAGCGGCAGCCTCAGAAACCCCCAAAACCTGGGCGGCGTGGGTGGTTATGTAGCGGCCTAAACTCAGGTCTACAACCCGCGAACCGATAGCAATAATCGGGTTGGAGTTGTTAACAAAGTTGGAGCCATGCTCGGTGTGGATATAGGGGATACCCGCTTTTTGTGCGGCGCGGGCCCCCACAAAACTCATCGGGAAAAAGCGAGTGTGGGTGGAAACCACATCGATCCGCTTGGCTTTAAGGAAGCGGCTAATAGCGGCGGCGCTGCCCAGAGCAGGGTAACTGATTACCTCAGCAATAGGTAGATATCCGATACCGGTAAGCACCTGCACTTTGCCGTCTTGGCGGATAGAACGCTCAGAGTCTAAGGTCAGCACCCACACCTTATGGCCCAGCTGGGTGAGCTGATCAGCCAGGTTAAATGCGTGCATCTCTACGCCGCCTAAACGCGGCGGGTAGGTGTTCAACACCATTGCGAAACGCATTACTTCTCCTTAGGGCGACGCAGCTGCATAGTGAGCCAAAAACAGATTACTGTGGTGGCCATTGCCCCCAGATAGGCTAGTGAGGCACCTAGTAACCCTAATGGCGGGATAGCTACTACCACTAGTACGGTAATGACCACAGCGGCGGCAGCGTAACCCCAGAATACAGCCCGCTGCAGGCGCATGGTGGTAAGCGCGTAATACAAAATTACGGCGGCGGCGTTCAGGGCCCCGCCCCCTACCAGTACCACCAATTCCAGACGGTAGCCGGAAACGTCTTGGCCAAAGAAAAGATTCAAGATAGGCACGCCAATAGTCACCGTAGCTAAAGCCACTGCGGCAAAAGCCCCTACAGTGGCTAGCAGGCCCCGGCGCACAATAGCGCTAAAACCACCCCAATTATTTTCCACCCAGTAGGTGGCCATGCGGGTCAGCAGCGGCCTAAACACCAGCAGGGAAAGCATATTGATAGCCACCGCCGGCATGTAGATGATCGCGAAGTAGCCCTGGGCGGTGAAATCCATGAAGTACTTGATGCCATAGCGCGGGGCGTTAGACAGGTACATGGCTGTAAATGAAGCCAAAAACAGGGGCGCGCATTCAATCAAGAGACGCTTAATAGCCGCCCAATTCCAGGTGGGGGTGATGCCAAAACTGGCGCGCGCCCCGGGGTAGAAGGCCACCACTAGCGCCACCACTGATACCGCCAGGGAAACTAGGGAAGCAATAAACAGCGAATCGGTTAGCACCACCAGCAGGCAGAAAACCGCCATGGTGGTAAAAATACGCCAAAATGAGGCGCGCGCCCCTAAATCTAGGCGCCCTTCACGCTGAAACTCGCTGTAAAAAACATCCTCATAGGCGTCAAAAACCCGCAGTAAAGCAATCGCAATAACCAGTCCCACGCTGGTGCTCAGACCGCCAGAAAACAGCGAGTAGATCACGATGCCAGCAATCATGGCGGCCACAGTGAGTATGCGTGTGGCCAGGTAGATGGGGAAATTGAACTCGCGGCGCACATCGGTGACGTGGAAGGTACGCACCTCATACATGCCCAGGGTTTGCCATTGTTGGCCAATAGCGATAGCCAGTGAGAACACCCCACCTGCGGCCACGCCGGCGCTATGGGTAACCACCGCCAGCATGATCACAATGGAAAATGAGCTGATCAGGCTGGAGGCGGTGTTCCAAAAATAGTCGCGGCTAAGCTGCGAAGCGCTCACTGGGGATCCCGGCTGTGGCTACCGTCTTCGTTAAAGTGCCAGCCACCAAACTCTAGCCGGTAGGGACGGTGACCTACGCGCTGCTGGGGCGGGGGAGGAGTCATATAGTCACCAAAACCGCGCTTAAGCCAAGTGTCATAGTTAGCCGGCAGTTTAATGGTCAGGTGCTCAAAAGGCAGCTCAACCGTGTTTTTAAGCTCTGCTGCCGGCAGCGACCACTGCTGGGGGTTGCGGGTGGAGAAATCTGCCAGCCAAGTCTTGGCCCCGGCCTGCTTTTCGTAGCTGCGGGCGGCGCTCTCCCAGTGCTTAATGAGTTTGGCTTGGCTTAGACGGGCAGTTTTAAGGCCTGTGTGTACCGTGCGCATAGCTAGTTGCACGGCTTTATCCACGCCGCCGCTTAAACCGGTGGAGGCGGTGGCACTACCACGCAGGTACAGGGCCCGCGACCACACCCAGGTGCGGGCGCATTGGGCTTTAAAAGCATGCTGGTTAGCTGGGCGCGCATCGAGCGGGAAAATATCCACCCCGATCGGCATTTCAAAGTCACGCCCGGCAGCTGCCTGCGAGATGAACTTGGTGCCTTTAAGCCCAAGTACGGCCACAGTGCCAGGGTAGTTGGCGTGGCTGTGGTGGCTGAGCAGCTCAAAGTCCTCACCCAGTAGGGCTGGTGCCTGGGCTAGTAGTTTTTCGTAGTCGGCGCGCGCCATGCACACGTCGGCGTCGTCGTCCCAAGGGATAAAGCCCTGGTGACGCACCGCGCCAATGGCGGTGCCTCCATAGACGGCGTAAGGAATATCCAGCTTGGTGCATACACGGTCAAACTCCGCCAAAATTTCTTTCAGCAGGGCGTGAATATTGTCTAGGAGCTGCTGGTCGCTCATAGGTTTCCTAACTTGGATGGGCAATACAGCGATTCTAGCGGCTTTGACGCTTGAAAGAAGTTAGCTCACGCCAGTTTTCGGTGGCCGCCAGTACGGTGCCAACCAAAATCACTACACACAGCACGATTTGGATAGGCGCAGGCACGATCGACTGCAAAAGGAATGCAAACAGCACTGCCCAAGCCGAGTAGGAAATGTTAAGCGCCATGGCCCGCGCGGCCCCCAGCAGGTCAATGGCCTTGTAATAGAACAGGTAGGAGGCGGTGCCGGCAGCGGCAGCCAAAGCTACCAGGCCCATCGCGCCGGGGCTGGTTAAAGCCTGCCCAGTGCTGCTTAAAGCGCCACCTAACGGCACCACTAGCACCAGGTAGGTCAGAGCCGAGGTGGTTTCGCGGATCTGCAGGGCCGTCTCATTGTCGACGGCGTCGTCTCGCATACCCCAAGCCAAAATTACGGCTTCACAGCCCCACCCGGCCACAGCCGCCAGGGCGCCCAGCACACCCCAAAGCGCGGAGCCAGAAACACTGGTGGAGGTGTAGCTGGTGGCAATAATGGCGCCAATAGCCACAGCCAGGGCAATCACCTGACGCGGACGCATCCGCTCTTTAAGCACCGCCACTGCCAGGGCTGTGCCCAAAGCCGGGTAGAAGGTGGAGATGATGGCGGTGTAACCAGCGCCGATCTGGTCAATAGCCAGCAGGTAACCGCTCATACCGATAGGCCCACCCAGCAGCGCGGCCACCATAACCGCGCGTCCACTGCGCGTGTGCACTGCCCGCCAAGTGTCTTTTAGGCGCCCGCGCACAGCCATGAAGATCAGTAGGATCAGGGCGCAGATAGCATCGTGTAAAGCTGCCGAAACTAGGGAGGCATGGGCGTCGTCGGTGGCGAAGGGGTTAAGCGCCAGCGCGATAGCTAAAATGACGGTGTCTAGGCCCCACAGGGCTCCTGAACCAATTCCGTAACGCATCGTTTGCTCCTACTTATTGCGTTCTTATTGCGCTGGTTTTAGTGGTTTGTGCTGGTTTGATCCGGCGTGGCGACGGCGTCGCTGGCGGCCTGCTCATAGGCGGCTAGCACCCAGTCAATGTTGTCGCTGGCGGCCTGGTAGTAGATGTAGAGCCACTGGCCGACGTCGTCGCCTTCAGCCTCCTTAACCAAAGACCACACGTACCAGCACCAACCGGCGAAAACCACGTAGGCGTAGAAGTGACGCTGCTGAGCGGCGGTGGGCTCAGCCTCAAGATAGGCGGCCAGGGCGGCGTCGGACTGGGCCCGGCTCAAGCTGGCGCAAACCACCATGGTGCCAAAATCGGCGGCCGGGTCTGACATGCCCGCATACTCCCAGTCAATCAGGTCGATTTCATTGTTAGAGGCATCGTTAGAAACCAGGAAGTTAAGCGGGAAAAAGTCATTGTGGCTGGGCACCAACTGGTAGCCATCGGCCTCAGTGAAACGCTTTAGGCGCATGATCTTGTCGCGCATCACCTGATAGTCGGGCACATCAATCGGCCCAAACTGGCGCAAAATCGCCTCATACTTTAGGCCCTCGGTGACAAAGTCAAAGTGGCGCGACAGGCGCATGTCACTGCTGTGCAGCGTGCGGGCCATATCCATAGCCCGGGTGAGCTGGGCCGGATCGTTAACGTCTAGGTTGGCGGCGTCGGGAATGAAACGTGAAATCTTCCAGCCCTTAACCGTGTCACCGATAATGAAGGTGTGGTCAATGCCCAGGTCGCGGGCCAAATTCAGGGCCTCAAACTCAGCGGCACGGTCCACGATCTTGTCCGTGCCCGCACCCGGGTGACGGTAGACGTACTCCTGATCGCCCACCCTAAAGTGGCAAGACAGGTTAGTGATGCCCTGCTTAAGCGGGTAAAAATCGGTGATCTCATCAACCTGGCAGCCCAGTGTGGAGGTGATGTTGGTGAAAATATCAGAGTCGAGATTCTCCAGGAACAGCGGGTCAAAGGAGCGAATCTCATCGACTGAATCAAACTCGTTAATTACCCCCTCCGGGTAGGGGCGCATCACCATATTTAGCTCACGAATGTGGTCTAGGTAGATTGACTCCCACAGCTTGGGAGCAGTTTCAGGCAGGTGGTAGACACTTTCCAAAATACGGCGGAAAGCAGCTGAAAAAGCCCGGTCAAAGTAGACGTGACCAAGCATGTACCAGGCGTTAGCGCCGCCTACGCTAGCGCCAGTAATACGTCCACCAGCACCGGTAGTAATGCACCATTCAGCCGTGGGGCCCTGAGCATACTGGGCCGAATAGTAGGCCTGGTAAACATAGTCTTCGAAAGGATTGACCGTGAAGTAGTCATCCGAGGAACAAATGTAGGTGTTAGCTAGCTGCTCACGCACCAGCCACAGTGAGCCGTTATTGTTGCGGGTGGCGTAGTCAGAGTTGACCACGATTTTGACCCCGTACTTGGCGGCCAGGTAGAAGAAGTGCTCCTTCTTGTAACCCACCACTACCGTGATGTCGTCAATGCCAGCCTCGCGCAGCTGCTCAATTTGGCGGTCGATTAGGGCCTGGCCGCGCACACGCAAAGTACCCTTGGGGCGCTCATAGGAGATAGGGACAAAACGCTGGGATAGACCCGCCGCCATAATGATGGCGTTATCCACCTTGTAGGGGGCTAGGGCTTGGCGACCGGCTTCAGTTAGGGCGCGCTCGCTGATGTAACCGGCGGCTTCGCATTGGCGCACGGTGGAGTTGACGCTGCCCAGGGAGATATCGGTGAGCTGGTGCAGTTCACGCTGGGTGAGGGGTTTACCTGCGTGCAACAGGGCTCGTAAAACCTCAAACTGCAGCTGCGATAATGTGGTGGGGCTGGAAGAACTCATAACAATCCGTTCACCGTAGCGTTACTAACTTGCGCGTTCGAATATATGCCTTCAAGTGGTAAATGTGAACACGCTGGGGTGTAAAAGTGTCGTATCGTACAAATTTGCCTTGTGCTAGGCCCGCTTAAAGCGCAGTTAGAGCCTGCTAAAGCCCGCTTAGGGCCCGCTTAAAGCGCAGTTAAAGCCTGGGTGAGCACTAAATAGGCCCCGCCATTGGCGGGGCCTAGGAGCCTAAAAGGCTGTGGCGTTAGCCGGCATTAGTAGCTTTCAGCTAAAGCCGGTTAGCTGGTGCGACGTTGATATGACGCTGATTTACTTGCCGCGCTCTAGTAGGTCTAGTAGGTACTGGCCGTAACCGGACTTAACCAGCGGCTCGGCGCGCTGACGCAGGCCGTCGTCGTCGATAAAACCGTTGCGCCAGGCGATCTCCTCGGGGCAACCCACGCTCAGACCCTGACGGGCCTGGATGGTACGCACGAAGCTGGTGGCGTCAGCCAGGGAGTCGAAAGTACCGGTGTCTAGCCAGGCGGTGCCACGCGGCAGCGGCTCTACCTGCAGGCGGCCTTGCTCAAGGTAGGTGCGGTTAATGTCGGTGATTTCGTATTCGCCGCGAGCGCTGGGCTTGAGGTCGCGGGCGATGGAAACCACGTCGTTGTCGTAGAAGTACAGGCCGGGCACGGCCCAGTTCGAGCGCGGCTTGGCCGGCTTTTCTTCAATGGACAGGGCCTTGAAATCAGCGTCAAACTCCACCACGCCGTAATCGCTGGGGTTGGCCACCTGGTAGGCAAAGACCACACCGCCGTCGGGCTGGGTGTGGCGGCGCAGGCGCGTACCCATGCCGGGGCCGTAGAAGATGTTGTCACCCAGTACCAGAGCGGCAGACTCATTACCGATGAAGTCTGCGCCCAGTACGAAAGCCTGAGCCAGGCCGTTGGGTTCTTTTTGTACGGTGTAGGACAGGTTTACGCCCAGCTGAGAGCCGTCGCCTAGTAGACGGTGGAAAGCCGGTGCGTCGTGGGGGGTAGTGATAACCAGGATTTCACTAATGCCGGCAATCATAAGAGTGCTCAGCGGGTAGTAAATCATGGGCTTGTCGTAGACGGGCACCAGCTGCTTTGAGGTGCCAAGGGTGATGGGGTTTAGTCGAGTGCCGGAACCACCGGCTAGTACGATGCCACGCATAAGTCCCATTGTTTCTTATTTGCGCTCTAAATGCACCTATTTGCCCCGGTAGGCTTGCTAAATGCGGGTAGTGGTTGGGGCATAAGGGGTCTTGTTAAGGCGAAAATGCTGGTTAAGGGCTTGTTGTGCCACAAAACGGGTAGAGCGGGCCACGTTTAACTGACAATCTAGGACTTATCGGCTAGCGTAGATCTAGTCTTACACACCAGATGAAAGCAAATTTGATGGATCGACTCAGTGGTGCGGTTAAGAACTATGACTGGGGCTCCCCGAATGCTATCCCCGAGTTTTTGAATGTTCCCGCAGACGGTAAACCCTTCGGGGAGTTGTGGTTTGGCGGCCATGCTGGCGGCCCAACCCAGCTGCTCGCAGATGACGGCAGTGCTCTAACCACCTCGCCTACCACCTTGGACCAGCTGGTAGCTAGCGACCCGGTGGGAGTGATGGGCGCTGATATTGTGGCGCGCTTTGGCGATCAGCTGCCTTACTTGTTTAAGGTGATTGCTCCTAACCAGCCGCTGTCGCTGCAGGTGCACCCCGATATTGAGCGGGCACGCATTCGCTTTGATGATGAGGATGCAGCTGGCATTGCCATTGATGCCCCTAACCGCAATTACAAAGACCGCAACCACAAGCCGGAAATGGTGCTGGCCTTGACCCGCTATGAGGCGGTTAGTGGTTTCCGTACTCCCCGCCGTGCCATTGAGGTGGTTGACGGCCTTAAGTCGCCGCTGGCGTGTACGGTAGCGGAGTTCTTGCACGCTAACCCCACTCGTTTTGGGATTAAGAAGGCTTTTAGCTGGCTACTTAGCCCGCAAACTCGCCCTACAGCTGAGCAGGTTGAGCAGCTGGTGGATGAGGTTTCGGCGCGAGCGGCGGCGGGAGCCTCGCCGTCTCCTCGACTTGATGCTTACATTATGGCGATGCAGGCGGCTTTCCCAGGCGACCCGGGGGTGGCGGCGGCGCTGCTATTAAACCCGGTTACTTTGAACCCGGGGGAGGCGTTGTTTGTGCCCGCAGGTGCGGTGCACGCATATATTTCTGGTTTGGCTGTGGAGATCATGTCTGCCAGTGACAATGTGCTGCGTGCGGGCCTGACTCACAAGCATGTTGATGCCCCCGAAATGCTGGCCTGTGTGGATTATGTGGCGGCCCCGCCTATGCGTCCGGCCCCAGAGTGCCTCAGCGAGCACTGCCGCGCCTATAACGTGCCGGTGGAGGATTTTGAGCTGGTAGTTACCACAGTCAGTGAGGCAGATGGCTCTGTTAAGGTGTCCGGACGCGGGCCGCGCACGCTACTAAACGTTGACGGCGAGCTAACTGTTAATGCGGGCGGTAAGAGTTTGCCGCTGCGTCGCGGTCAGGCTGTTTTTGTGCGTGCCGACGACGGCGCCGTTAGCGTTAGTGGTCACGGCACCCTGGTCCAGGCTGACGTACCGTAAGCCAGCTAAAGCGGCCAGCTTCACGTCGTAAGTGCGGCGGGCTCTAAAGGCTGCGTTTAAACAAGGGGGGCGAAAGCTAAGCTTTCGCCCCCCTGCGCTATGAGATGTAGTTGCCGTTTGCTTTCAAGAATTCGACTGCTTTGGCCTGAATTTTCTGGGATTTTTGGCGCAATGCAGTCAGTTCAGATAAGTGTTTTTGTACGTATACATAGCTGGCGCTCCACTCGGCTTCATATTGCAGTTTGGTGTATCCGCTTTCTGTGCGACACTTGGCATCTTGGGTAGCGACTTTTAATTCATAAGCCGATACGGGGTGCACAAACGGATCCTTGTACTGCACTTCTCCCGAAACCCCATTGAATTTGTCGTACAGCGATTTGGAAGGTATTCCATCAGGATGCTCTGCTAAATCAGTTATCCCTAATGGTTCCATGCATTTACGCCAACGTTGGGCAGCTTCTTTAAGGCCGTCAGGTTCAGAGTACTGCGCTGAGGAAGGAGAAATTCCCCCATCATGTTCGATCTGCTGTGCAAGTGGCTCTTTAGTCGCCTCTTGCGAGCACTTTTCTTGAGCTTGTTTCCAAGCCTGAGGTTGCTGATCCTGCTTCTTCCAACGATCCAAACGGGGCTGAATACTGTCTTCACGCGGAACCGAATAGCCATATTTTGCAGCTATCTTTTCGTTAAATAGCAGCCGCCCGCCACCTGAAGCCACAATTGAGGTTCCTTGTGAGGGACTATAAGGCTCCACTTCGTACGACAAACCCTGTTTATTCATGCAAATTTGAATATAGGTTTCAGTAACCGCGACTATCATGCCGTTATTGCTGCCAACATAAGGATCTGTAGCAAGCGCCCAAGTTTCCTGATTTTTGGTTACCAAACCATCTGGAGAGACAGTAGCGGACACACTTGGGACGGATTGCTGAGAACCGATAATTCCGCAACCGCAGCAGTAGATGCATAGGCATAAGCAGAAAAACGCAGAAACTGGGCGCGAAATCTTTGCGGTTTGCATGATAATCAGCTTTCTATAAGAGTGGAAATATTTGGAATGCCACTGTTATCAACAGCTTAAATGTGACGAACGTTCGTCATACAAGAGGTATTTTCCAAAATGTCTAACATCACAGTAGGTGAGCAAAAGTAAATATGTAAATATATTTATTTTTGGACATACTGCCTGGTCAGGGCTGTTTTGGAGGGTAATTAGCTGGAGTTATATAAATTGGCTGGCGCCCAAAGCGGCAGCTAACATAATTGTGAATGCTGTTAGCAGTTACGCATTTAAGCTGGTGCAGCCTTCTTGAGCTAGGGCGCGGCGCATCTGGTCTGCCGGTAGTTGCGGGTCCAGCAGTAGAGCGGTGCGACCATTTAGCCAAGCCCCCAAGGTTGCCAGTAAAGCCTGGCGGGTATCCGAAGTGGATATCGCTAATGGCGTAATCTCGTTAGCGTAACTTTCTTCGCTGTTCGGGCGTGTCGTCTTGGAATTCGGGCTCAAAGACTGGCTGGTCCTATTTGTTTGCCCAAGGTTGATGTCGGCTTGATTTGAGCTTGGTGGCGTTAAAGTTGTTATCTCCTGAGGTTTTTGTGAATCGTTAATATCCGCTAATGTTTGGGCACAAAGTCCTGACTGGTCCAAAATTTGTTGACGAGACTCAAGCTCACCATTACTTAGCCAAGCGGGCGCGCCTGGCGGGCAGGCGATTGGCGTAAAACTGTCGGGAAAAGACATCAAGTCGGCGGCGCCGTCGAGAGTAAGTGGTGGCAGCGTTCCGGGCCAGCGTAGTGCCAAAGAAGCCAGGGGAGTGAGCACGCTAACTTCAGCTCCAGGATTTAAATTTTCCTCGCTGCAAGCCAGTGACAACTCTGCTTCCTGGTCACTGTCTAGCGTTAAAACGTTGCCAGCGCGCCAAATTCCGGCCGCCCACACAATCGAACGCCAGTGTGGCGGCAGAGCCATATGAACGGTTAGACTGGGGGTGCCAATCTCACTATCTAGTAGCGCGGCCACCTTCGAAGACCACATATTGACTACGTGTCCGCTCAATTCGATGCGCTCGTCAATCCCATACCAGATGACGGCCGGTTTATAAAGGTTCGGTAACAAATCGAACAAGCGTTCAAATGACAAGCGTTTAGAGACCATGGCAAAATTAGACCAGATTCCCCCCTCCCCCACACGCGGATCACGTCAATGATGCGTAGGTATCTGGTCCCAGCTAGACCTATGTATCCTTAGCTGACCCCAACTATGCTCATCATTACAAAACGTTAGGGCGTGTTATGTACGAGATCTTCTCGAATGGACCTATTGCCAGCAGTGGCCTCAGTGGTGAGGACGCCGCTGACAATGACGTTGTGGCCCAGTCAACTGATGACTCCTCAAACTCTTCGCGCAAGCCAGCCATCATATTCACCTCCATTTTCAAAAAGGGTGATATAAGCTGGCAGGCAGGCGCACCTTGCGAGGGCATGCCCGGAGATATTTTCTTCCCCGAAAAAGGCGGCTCCACTCGCGACGCTAAGAGCGTATGCAAGACCTGCAAGGTGCGACGCGAATGTTTAGAATATGCACTCGCGTATGATGAACGCTTCGGTATCTGGGGTGGCTTGTCTGAGCGCGAAAGGCGTGATATTAAGCAGAATCGATGAGTGTGCTAACGACTAAAAGCCTGACCCAAACCATTGCCATCCTGGTTACGTCGGGTGTTAGCCCGTATCTGAACCAGACTCTAACTGCGCTGGCGCTACAAACCCGCGCCCCGCAACTAACCCTGGTAGTCAATGTTGAGGCCACCAGTGCCTCCACCGAAGATTTACAGGCACTGGTGCAAGCCTCCGGTTTAACCGCGCTAAGCCACACAGAGCTGATAAACGCCCCCGAAGCCATGAATTTTGGCCAGGCTGTAGCGCGCGCCGTCGAATTAATTGAAAGCGGACACTACCGCAGTCACGTCAACACCAACACCCCGCTTTGGCTGTGGCTGCTTCACGATGACAGTGCTCCGCAAGTTGACTGCTTAGAGAATCTACAAAGCGCCACCGCCAATGCCCGCTCGGTAGCTATGGCCGGGCCTAAACAGGTGGACTGGGATAACCCCGGCAAACTTTTAGAGGTGGGCCTGCGCGTTACCGCCAGTGCTCGCCGCGCCAATGAGATCGTGCCCGGCGAGATCGACCAGGGCCAATACGATGACCGGGTTGACGTACTAGCGGTTGGTAGCGCCGGTGTCCTGGTGGATTACCACCCCTTCATTAAGCTTGGTGGCTTTAGCGAGCACTTTGGCCCCTTCGGTGACGGCCTAGAACTGTCTAAAGTCATGCGCCTGGCTGGTTACCGCGTAATTGTGGTTCCCGAGGCCGTGATTCGTCACCGGCAAGCCAGCTATTTAGGCTTGCGTGGGCTTGGTTTCAACGCCGACGCCGCTGCAGATGCGTCAGAAGCTGACAGCGGCGCTAAGCTCGCCACAGACGCTGAGAGCGCAGGCAGCCCCGGCGACGTCGACGACGCGCAGGCGGCAGAAACTACGCCTGACGCAACGGGCGCGGCAGATGCTGGCGAGGCGGGCGACGTCGAAACTACTGAGCGCGCCAAGGCGACAACCACCCCCAACCCGGAACTTTCCTTCCGTCAACGCCGCATCGCCCAGCTGCTGAACTGGCTGCAGGTAAGCGCAGTACCCGCACCGATTTTGGTGTGGCTGTGGATTCTTCCCCTAGGCCTAGGCCGTGGCCTGGCTCGCGCCCTGGCTGGCCAGGGACAACTGGCACGAGACGAAATCGCCTCAGCCTACTGGCTGCTAAGCCACCCGCGGGTAGTGCATGGGCTGCGCACCCGGCTTATGCGCAACGCTCGCCTGCCCAGGCGCGCCCTAAACGAGCTGTACCTGCCTGCCAGTGAAATTCGCCAGGTCAATCGCGACCAGGTGCGTCAGCTGCGCCAACAGCGCGAACGTGAACAGGCCCCCAGTGAGCTCGAAAGCCGCGAACTAGCCTTCATTGCCCGCCGTCGTCTACAAGTCTTTAGCCTGCTGCTAGTGCTTACGCTAGGAGTGGGCGGCTGGTTGCTGCGCTCAGTGGCGTTAGCAGGCGCAGTTTCTGGCCACTTCACCTTTGGTTACGACTACTCCGTGCGCGAAGGCTGGCAGTTAGTCACCAGTAACTGGTTGCCCAGCGGCGACGGCGTGGCCACCTGGCCGGTAAGTACCTTCATTCCTTTTGCGCTACTGCGCACAATCACCGCGCCCCTGGCCCTAACCAGTGCAAACCTGAACTATGTGCTGCTGGTGGCCTTCCTGCCGCTGAGCCTGCTAGGCGCCTGGGTAGCAGCCGGGGCGCTAACCCGGCGTATCGCGCTGCGCGCCTGGGCGGCGGCTGCCTGGGTGATTAACCCGCTGAGCCTGACCTACCTGATGCAGGGGCGTATTAACTCGGCGCTAGTGCACCTACTGCTTCCCTTCGCACTGGCTACCACACTGCGCGGCCTGGGTTGG
>ERZ772928.537-NODE-537-length-16907-cov-4.345419_pt1 | contig 16907 bp, 14 predicted proteins | sample MGYA00511686_ERZ772928 | MGnify/ENA primary metagenome ERZ772928 (study PRJEB29015, sample SAMEA2738063) | human oral metagenome | biome: human oral; feature: human-associated habitat; material: saliva | place: China | collected 2219 ... | reverse complement strand
ACCCAGGGTTTGGTCGCCCTTGCAGGGCTACGCACCCTGGGCTTTGGAGGGGTCGCCCCGCTAGGGCTCTGTTCTTTTTACTTCGGCTTACCCAGGGTTTGGTCGCCCTTGCAGGGCTACGCACCCTGGGCTTTGGAGGGGTCGCCCCGCTGGGGCTCTTTCCTCTAGGTCTTATGGCTTACCCAGGGCTTGGTCGCCCTTGCAGGGCTACGCACCCTGGGCTTTGGAGGGGTCGCCCCTATGGGGCTCTTTCTCTTAGTTCTTATGGCCTACCCAGGGTTTGGTCGCCCTTGCAGGGCTACGCACCCTGGGCTTTGGAGGGGCCGCCCCTATAGGGGCTTACTCGCCCAGTCGTAGCCCGCAGAGCGAAGAATACGACCTCGACTACAAGAGGACATGGGCCTCGTATCCGCCCCCAAGGTATTGCGCTTCCATCCACGGGCACTGCGGTATTTCCTCTCAAGGTACTGCAGTATGTGCTCCCAAGGTACTGCAGTATGTGCTCCCAAGGCACCGCAGTTCTGCTCACGGGTACTGCGGTATTTCCTCTCAAGGTGCTGCAGTATGTGCTCCCAAGGCACCGCAGTTCTGCTCACGAGTACTGCGGTATTTCCTCCCAAGGTGCTGCAGTATGTGCTCCCAAGGCACCGCAGTTCTACTCACGAGTACTGCGGTATTTCCTCCCAAGGTGCTGCAGTCTGTGCTCCCAAGGCACCGCAGTTCTACTCACGAGTACTGCGGTATTTCCTCCCGAGGTGCTGCAGTCTGTGCTCCTAAGGCACCGCAGTTCTGCTCACGGGTACTGCGGTATTTTCTCCCGAGGCACAGCAGTATGCGCACCTAAGGGTGCGTGGTATGTGCCCCCAAGGCACCGCTGTTCCTCTAACGGGATAGTGGTATTTCCTCCAAAAGTGCTGCGATCTGGGTACCCACGGGTACGTGGATGCACGCTCCCCAAGGTAGCGCAGTTCCTCCCAAGGCGCTATAGTATGCGCCTCCAAGGGAGTGCCAGGAGTCGCGGACTGCAGGGTTGAGCCCCTATAGGGGCGATCCTTTTCAGAGCCCAGGGTGCGTAGCCCTGCAAGGGCGACCAAACCCTGGGTAGGCTAGAGTAACTAGAATGGAGCCCTACAGGGGCGACCCTTCGAGCAGTTGCTGTTCGGCAGAGGGGAGGACTTTTCCTGATGTTGCGGGGTATTCTACAGGGAGCTTGTGCCTCATCTGTGCCTAGGCTATAGAGCGCCGAGACGACGTAGCGGAGCAGCACAGATCGCTGCTCCGCTACGTCGTGCGTCTATGGGGGATGGGGGAGGGACGGAGTGGGGGAGGCCTAGGCGGCTCGGGTGGGGGAGCTTAGCTATGGAAGACGACGCCCGAGAGGAAGGCGGCGAGGCCCATCACGAGGAAGGTCGTGAGGATCGCCCAGAATGTCCACTCCGTGCTGTAGCCGTAGCGCCTAGCGACACCGCGGTAGAGCGCTATGGAGCCGACGATGCCGAGGCCAAGGCTCAGCGATTGGAGGAAGCCATGGTCAAGCATCCATCCGAGATAGACCATAGCCCCCAGTACGAGGGAGCCGAAGACGACGGGAAGGTAGGCGGAAGGACGCTGGCTTGAGGACTGCATAGTAAGTAGTATTTTCTCTCTCCAAAGGTAGTCATTCTCCCGAAGTAGGCTAGCTCTGAGCCCCTTGGGAGACTTAGGGCTGGCCTTCGTAGGCTCGGGGCGCTCCCTAGAGCAGCCGCTTGGCACGCTGAGACTAAGCCCTTGGCGCGCGCCCCAGAGAGGCGGGCAGAGCGGCGGCAAGGCTGGGGCTGGAAAAAGTAATATAATATTCGGACAAAAGTTATATTACTTTCTGCCGATTCTTATATTACTTTTGGCGAAATATTATATAAGATTCCGCCGAATATTATATTACTTCGCTCCGTCCGACCAGGCACTCAGCTCGCCCGCACCTAGCTCTCATCTCGTGCACACTTAGCCCTCATCTCGCCCGCACCTTCGTCGGAGCACGCCCCCGAGCCGTGGCGGATGGAGCTGGGATAAAAGTACTACATTTGTGTAGTGTACATGTGTACTTATCCCGCAGACAGATGAATAAGATCCAGCACCTAGCCCTTGGGCTCCTTAGCCTAGGCCTCCTCGTCGCCTGCACGGGCGAGCAGACGAGCACCAACGACCGCGACAGCGTCGCCCTGCTCTCGGACACGACCCTCATGGAGGACCGCGTCCCCTTCCGTATCGCCGAGCATTACTTTGCCGCCGCCGATAGCCTCCCCGAGACGATCCTCAGCGCCGAGGAGCAGGAGCAGTATATGGGTATGGCCAGCTCCATGAGCGCCCGCCCGACGGCGATCGACTGGTCGCGCGAGTTCGTCATCCCCATCGTCCTGCCTGCCACGGGGGTCTCCACCGAGATCGTCCCCCTCTCGCTGCAGCAGCGTACGCCCGGCGAACTCGTCCTGAGCTACCGCGTCCTGCGTGGCGCAGACCTCAAGGGTGCCCAGATGCGTCCCTTCGCCGCCGTCATCGTCTCGCGGGACTACCTCGGCCCCGTGCGTCTGGTAGAGCGGCCTTAGCACCCCCGCGGGGAGGCGCGGCCTCATGCCGTGATGCCTCCCGTGGGGTACATGTAGGGACGCCCGCGTGGGCGCTCCGCTTCGATTTATTGGTACTTAAGGGTTTAGCCCCATCTTATGAGGCACTTATACTACAGCCTGCTGCTGCTCTTGCTCTCCGTGAGCTCGCTCCTGGCACAGCAAGGGACGATCAAGGGGCGCGTCTATAGCGCTCGGAACAATGAACCCTTAGAGTTCGCTACCGTCCAGGTCCAGGGCATGGAGCTCGGAGGAAGGACAGACCTCGAGGGGCGCTTCGTCATCACGGGCGTCAAGCCAGGCTTCGTGCGCCTGATCGTACGGATGGTCGGCTACGAGACGACCCTCTCGGCCGAGCTGCAGGTGCTGGGCAACCAGACGAGCTTCATGGACATCGCCCTCAGCGAGGAGGCCACGAGCCTCAAGGAGGTGCTCGTGCGCCCCAAGCTCTTCCTCAAGCGTGCCGAGAGTCCCCTCTCGCTGCAGACCCTCGGCCTCAAGCAGATCGAGAAGAGCGCGGGGGCGAATCGCGACGTCTCCAAGCTCGTGCAGACCCTCCCTGGGGTCGGCGCTACGGATCCCAACCGCAATGACCTGATCGTGCGCGGCGGGGGCCCGTCGGAGAATGTCTTCTATCTCGACGGCATCGAGATCCCCGTGATCAATCACTTCGCCACGCAGGGCGCCTCGGGCGGTGTCGTGGGGATGATCAACCCCGACTTCGTGCGCGAGATCAATTTCTACAGTGGGGCTTTCCCTGCCAGCCGCGCTAATGCGCTGAGCTCCGTGATGGAGATCAAGCAGCGCGACGGGGATGCCGACCGCATGCACTTCAAGGCCTCGGTGGGCGCCTCCGACGCCGCCCTGACCGTCGAGGGGCCCCTGGGGTCGAAGGCCTCCTTCATCGCCTCAGCCCGCCAGTCCTACCTGCAGTGGCTCTTCAAGGCCATCAAGCTGCCCTTCCTGCCGACCTATAATGACTTCCAGCTCAAGTACAAGCACCGCTTCGACCCCCACCACGAGCTCACCATCATCGGTATCGGGGCGCTGGACAATATGAGCCTCAATACCCAGCTGCAGACCACGGGCACCGAGGTGCAGCGCTATATCCTCGGCTACCTCCCCGAGTATCGGCAGTGGAACTATACCGTCGGAGCGGTCTACAAGCACTACGCCCGCGGCCATGTCGACAGCTGGACGCTGAGCCGCAATATGCTCCGCAACCGCGGGGTCAAGTACCAGGACAACGATCCCGCCGCGGGCAAGCTCTCCGAATACCAGTCCGACGAGACGGAGAATAAGCTCCGCTACGAGCGCGTCTACACCTCCCTGCCCTTCAAGCTCAGCCTAGGCGCAGGCCTCCGCTACGCCAGCTACAGCAACGAGGCCGAGCGCCTCACGCTCGAGGCGGGACGCTTCGTCTCGCGCTCGACGAGTGCTGAGGCGAGGCTCTTCGCCTACACGGCCTTCGCCCAGGCCTCGGATGAGTATCTGGATCGCAGGCTCAAGGTCGCCCTCGGCCTCAACCTCGTGGGCAATACGCTCAATGCGCGCATGAGCAATCCCCTGCCGCAGCTCTCGCCCCGCCTCTCCCTCTCCTTCGCCCTGACGGAGGATATTGACCTGAATGCCAACCTCGGCCGCTACGCCATGCGCCCCTCCTACACGCTGATGGGCTACCGCGCCTCGGACGGTAGCTATCCCAATCAGGAGCGCCTCGGCTACATCATCTCGCATCAGGCCGTGCTGGGGGCGGAGTATCACCCAGGGGACTACCTGCGCTTCTCGGCCGAGGGCTTCTACAAGGCCTACAGCGGCTACCCCATCTCCGAGCTGGAGGGCGTGAGTCTAGCCAGCAAGGGGACGGAGTACGGTCAGGTGGGGGATGAGGCCGTGGAGTCTACGGGGCTGGGTCGTGCCTATGGCCTCGAGCTCGTGGCGCGCCTCTCGCCCTGGCGCCAGCTCTCGGCCACGGCGACTTATACGCTCTTCAGGAGCGAGTTCACCGATAGGGCAGGGGTCTACCGCCCTTCCTCCTGGGACACGCAGCAGATGCTCAACCTCCTACTGAGCTATCGCCTAGGCAGGAGCTGGTACCTCTCGGCACGCTGGTGCTACATCGGTGGCGCGCCCTATACGCCTGTAGATATGGAGCGCTCGACGGATCGCGCCGCCTGGGCGCTGACGCACCGCGCCTATCCCGACTACGCGCGCTTCAATACGCTCAGGCTCCCCGACAAGCATCAGCTCGACCTGCGCCTGGATAAGGAATTCTACTTCAAGCGCTGGATGCTGAACCTCTACGTGGATGTACAGAATGCCTACCTGAGCGGCACGGTCAATGCACCTGTCTATACCAACCTCGACCCCTCGGGGCGTGTGCTGGCCCATCCCACCGACCCCACGCGGCAGCAGCTGCGCCAGCTCGACTACTACAGCCGCCTCGTCCTCCCGACGCTGGGGCTGATCGCTAAGTTCTGACCGCTGGGCGCCCGTGGGGGCGCGGTGCGGTGTGGGCGGCGTCTTGCCTAGGGCCGCGCTGCGTGTTGCTTTTCTTGCTACCTTTATCCCATATAAATAGCACGCATTATTAACCTCAAGCTAAACTTAGGACCCGCCGAGGCAGTCCCCCTCCCTTAGCTCCCTAGGGGGCAAGGCCTTTCCCGCGCTGTCCCTATCACTATGACAAGGACCTATATGCTGCTCGCAGCTCTCGGGCTCTGCGTGGCTGGCTCCACCCTCAGCTCCTGCTCCAAGGCTAGCGAGGCCGAGGAGCTTCGTACCTATGCCCAGCACCCCTCAGTCGAGCGCCGCCTCGAGGTGATCCTCGAGTCCGGAGAGGGTCTGACGAGTGACTTCCTCCAGCGCTTCACCATACGTGCCCCCTACAGCGGGGAGCGCCTCCCCTATGTCGTCCAGCCTGGGCGCCGTGCGGGGGATAGGGCACGCCTGGTCTTCACGCTCCCCGACCCACAGCTCCCTAGGACGGTGCTGGTCAAGGATGGCGACCTCCTCCACTACGACCTCAGCCTCAGCGCGGGCGCAGAGCCCCTCACGCTGCAGTGTGCCTTCCGCTACCGGGAGGCCAAGGAGCAGGCCTATGGCCTCAGCTCGGGTGTCGCGCTGGAGCAGCTGCTGCACGAGGGCAAGGCCTGTGCCGCAGAGGAGGGCTTCAATGTCATCCGTATCACCGAGCGGGCGGGTAAGCTCAGCCTCCTGCCGAAGGCAAACTAAGGTCCTCGCACCTAGCCCAAGGGCCTCAGCATCCGTGGCGTGCGTCTCCCTCCGAGGAGGCGCGCGCCACGGCCTTTTCCTAGCCGCGGGCGAGGGGCTAGAGCTGGGGCTAAGGGGCTCGGGTGGGCGGACTTGTGTGCCCCGAGGCCTAGGCGGCGAAGGGGCGGGAGAATTATGTACCTTTGCCCCTAGAGAGCTCCTACGACAGCGTGCGGCGAGGACGTCGCCTCAGAGCGTGCCCGCCGCCGCTCCTTACTAACACTTACTACTATGCGTCCTACACTACTTAGCCTCCTCTTGCTCTCGGGCAGCCTCGGCCTTGAGGCCGCCCCGCAGTCCCCTAGTCAGGCCGCCGTGCCGCTTGCCCAGCAGCAGACGGCCGCCACCAAGCTCCAGCTCGCAGGCATGCAGCAGCGCGTGCAGCAGGCCTTCGCCAGCGATATGCGTTCGGGCAAGGCCGAGGCGCTGCCTGCCCTCCTGCAGCTCTTCGCCGCAGAGCGCCCCACGGGCAACCGCAGCCTCGAGCAGCTCCACACCTACTGGCAGGCCTACCTCCGCTTCTTCCAGACGCTCTACTACAGCCAGCACCAGCAGCATGAGCGCGCCGCCGAGGCTGTCGGCGAGGGCATCAAGCTCCTTGAGGGCTACGGGCACAAGGGATCGGAGGAGTACGCCCTGCTGGCGCGACTCGAGGGCCTAGCCACGAGCTACGCGGGCAGCAAGACGCCCCAGCTGGCCATGAGTATGGCCGAGCACGCCGCCCAGGCCATCGCCCTTGACCCGCAGAACCCCCGCGCCTACGTCGTGGCTGGGGTCAACAACTACTTCACCCCCGTTGCCTTCGGGGGCAAGACCAAGGTCAAGGACTACCTGAGCAAGGCCCTCGAGCTGCCTGCCCAGCAGACCCCCTCCGACTACCTCCCGAGCTGGGGCCGTGATGAGGCCTACGAGTACCTCATCCGCCTGTACCTCGACACGGGGGCGAGGGATGAGGCGGCTGCACTCTGCACCAAAGCCCTCGGGGAGTTCCCCGCCAGCCCCATGCTGCAGCAGCTGAAGGGACGGATCGGGGCCGCAGCCGCGAGTACGAAGCCCTAGCCACGATGTCTATACGCCTTCTACGCCTCTTCCTCGGAGGGCTATGCGGGCTGCTCCTCGGGGCCTTCTCGGCCTCGGGGCAGGGGCTCGTCGTCTCGGGCTACGTCCACGACCGCGAGGGGCAGCCCATCCTCGGGGCACGCATCCAGCGCCTGGGCGATAGCACGCGCCGTGTGACTAGCGGCCTCGAGGGGGAGTTCCGCCTCGAGGGGCTAGGGCGTGGCGATACGCTCCTCGTCAGCCACAGCCTCTACCAGCCGATCCGCCTCCCTCTGGCGCGGCAGCCGCGGCTGGACTCGCTGGTGGTGCAGCTACGCGAGCGGGCAGTAGCGCTGGCGGAGGTAGAGATCCTCGCACGTGCCCCCATAGCGCACCGCTTCGCTGGCGAACGGATGACGGAGCTAGACGTCTACCTCAACCCGCTGGCGCAGGCCGATCCGCTCAAGGCCGTGACGGCACTGGCGAGCTCGACGGCCGCCACCGAGCAGGCCAACCCTGAGTTCCGCGGCAGCCCCGCTGCCTACAGCCTCGTCACGATCAACAAGGTGCCCATCGAGAGCCCCGTGCGCTACAGCGGGCTGAGTAATCAGGGCTTCTTCAGCCTCTTCCATCCCGCGCTGCTGGACCAGCAATGGGTCTACGCCAGCAACCCGCCGATCACGGCGGGCAAGGCGCTCTCTGGGCTGGTGGACGTTCGCTCGCGCCAGCGCCTCGAGGCCAGCAGCACCGCCCTCTCGCTGGGGATGGCTGGGGTGAGCGTGGTGCGCTCCCAGCGCCTTGGCTCGTCTCGTAGCTTCGTCCAGCTCTACGGCAATGCCCAGCGCTCCGACCTCCTGACGGCGCTCGCCCCCGAGTCCTACCCCGAGCTGCGGCACTTCTCCTCCCTCGACCTCGGTATGAACCTCAGGCTGCAGCTGGCTCCGCGCCTCATCCTCCAGCTCTATAGCTATGGTCTTGTGGAGGCCTTCCGCGGGGTGACGGGGACGATGAACTATGCGGGGGAGGTACGTACGCGCAGTCGACGCTTCTTCTCTGTCCTCAACCTCCGGCATAGCTCGGAGCGCTTCGGGGTGACGAGCCTCAACCTCGGCTACGACCGCAAGCGCCCTAGCCTTAGCCTGGGGCTCCTCGATCTCCAGCAGCGTGCCGAGCACGGCTACCTGAGCCTCGAGCACAAGCTGCAGGCCTGGGGAATGGAGCTGGAGGGCGGCCTTGCCTGGGACGGACATTACTACGCGCTCTCGGGGCAGCTGCCTCGCTACCCAGGCGGCTTCGCCCCGGGCGCCCCTGCCCGCGACGCTGCAGGGCGTGGACACTACGGTTCGCTCGACGCCTACCTCTATGCCTATCGCCCGCTGCTGGGCGGGCTGCTGGATCTATCGCTAGGGCTGCGCTACGTGCGGCCTATGCGTGGGGAGGATGCGCCCTTCCTTAGCTACCAAGGGATGCTGCAGCTGCAGCCCGCACTGGGCCATCGGCTACTCCTCGGGGCGGGCGTCTACCGCGCCTATGTGCCGCCCGTGCTCTACGCTACAGAGGGGCTGCTGTGTGCGGCCCGCGGCCTCAACCTCGACTACACCTATCGCCACGAGGCGCGCCAGATGAAGGTCTCGGTCTACCTAAGGCGGGAGGATGTGCCCTACGACGGCTCCTGGAGGCTACATGGCCTCGGGCGGCGGGAGCGCCGCGAGCTGCCTAGCTGGGGGCTGGAGTACAGCTGGGAGGATGTGCTGAGCCCGCGCTGGAGCTATGGGCTGGCGCTCTCGGCGCTGAGGCGACAGCGCGCGCCGCTCGTCGAGAAGCAAGCGACGCAGCAAGAGTGGGGCTACTTCGCCAAGCTGCACCTGCAGTGGAGCCACCCGCGCTACTTCACCGCGAGCCTCGCCTACCTAGCCCATAGAGGGCCCTATCTGGCGAAGGTCAGCGGTGCCGAGCAGCTCGACCCTGGCATCTATGTGCCGCGCGGGCTAAGCTGGGAGCGTGGGGCGGACTATCAGCGGCTGGACCTGCAGGTCTTCCGCTATATGTCCCTCGGACGCTCGATGCTGACGCTCTATGCTTCGCTGAGCAATCTGCTCAATACGGACAACGTACGTGAGCGCTACTTCTCCCCCGACTACAGCACCACCCATCCCCTCTACCTGCAGCGCCGCGCCCTTTACCTCGGGGCAATGCTCAGCTGGCACTAGCGCTCCCAGCGCGGCGCTTCGCCTCCCGCCGCGCCTTCCCTCCTCCGCCTTCCCTAGCTCTTTTTCCCCTTGCTCCGCCCGCACGGCTAGCAATATGCTATCTTTGTGTAGGGCGGAGCACTGCGTTTGTCGCGTAGGCCTCCCTTCGGGGCCATGAGCCTAGTTTGGCAAGCTAGAGAGCGAGCTGGAGGACTTGGAGCGGGGGGTGCACCCGCACTGGAGAGAGAATAAGTGAGGCCTCCTCACGCGGCAGCAGAGGCGCTCTCGGAGCCGAGCACAGCACACTGCGGGGCTGCTCTAGAATAGCTAGAGCCCCTAGGCAGGACTAGTGATCAAGTCTAATCAATAAGTATCTATGGAGTCTCTAGCCTCTATTCAAAGTCTCCTCGAGGAGCAGTCCGCCTACGGCTACGTCTATGCGTCGGGCGTGCGCAAGTATGGTCATCTCCCGCATATAGCCCCTGAGGCCTACAGCGTCTATACCTTCGCGCCCTTGACGAAGGAGCAGCTGAGCCTCCTGAGAGAGCGTCTAGGGATGGAGCTTCCCGAGGCCTATGCAGCCTTCCTGAGCGAGGTCAGTAATGGGATGCACCTCTTCCATCGCTGCCTTAACCTGTATGGCTTGCAGGGGGAGCTCCATCGGCGGAGCGGGGTCCTTGGCCCTTTTGACCTAGATATACCGAACTGCTACGAGCGTCCGCGGAATGCTGATGAAGATTGCTTCTTTATTGGGAGCTATAGCTATGATGCTTCGCGCCTCTATATGCGGAGGGATGGGGAGCAAGTGTACTACTGTGCTCGCCGTGATGCTACACCGCTTCGGCAGTGGGATAGCTTCTCTGCCATGCTGACCGAGGAGATCCAGCGGCTGCGCTCCATCCACGATCCTCGGGGAGTGCTCCAGGTAGAGCGGAGGCAGACCCTCCCTATATAGTGACTCAGGCTCGTGGCCAAGGGCGCTCGGCGTGCTGAGGAATATCCTTGAGCGGAGCTCCTCGGTCGGGAAGGGAGGCTGGCAGACAAAGCAACAGAGCCCTTGCTCTCGGGAGGGAGGTCAAGTGAGGCCCGATCGGCAGGAGGGGAAGCAAAAAGGATACCGCCCCCACCTACGGCTGCTGCCGTGGGTGGGGGCGGTACTTTGTTTGGGCTGCGGCTGTCGCGGGGGACGGCGGCAGCGAGGCGCTGCGGAGCTGAGTCTAGTAGACGAGCTCTACGACGAGTTCGTCGCCCGACTGGTCGAAGTGTAGCTTGCCTTCCTTGGCGAGCCAGCCGAGGGCAGCATACAGCTCCTTGTCCGTGCGCAGCTTGGTCGCCTTCTTGAGTGCCTTGGTATCCATCTTGCCTAGCTTGTCTAGGGCCTGCCAGACGAGGCCTGCGTTTGTCCCGATTAGTTCTATCATAGGTCGTACTATTTAGGAAGTGAGTATTGAATGCTTGTTCCCCTTGTGTGGGAGGCGCCTTGGGGCGAAGCCTCCCCTTTGTGTTGGGATAAAGGTAGAGACTCTCGGCCTAATCTCCAAATGCCCGCCCCGCCTGCTTCCTCGGGGCGCTCGGCTATGGGTAGCCTACCGCCGTACCCCTCAGTATATCTATGTAGCAGCGGGGTGCCTTATCCCCTCGACTAGGTATTGCTCGAGGTGAAGGCTTAGCCTAGCTTTGTACCTGGGCTCCATCAAGGGAGTGCCACCTATAGATACTACTATGAACGAGATCAAGATCGAGGGGCTGGGTGCCGTCCAGGAGACCCTCATCATCCCGCTGGCGATGCGGGCCATTGATGCTGCCGATCGGCGGCCCATCCTCGGGGATCGCCGTGCCGAGGAGCTCTATCGTCGCGTGAGCTACGATAGGGAGAAGTTCGCCCCGCGGCGTAGCCCCAGCTACTACGGCTGCCTGCAGCGGGCGCGCTATATAGATGCGGAGCTGGTGCGCTATGCCCAGCAGCTGCATGCTGAGGGGCGGGACTTCGTCCTCGTCAATGCGGGCTGCGGGCTCGATACACGGGAGCAGCGGATCGCTGCGAAGACCTTCGGCGCGGCGCACTACGCGGTGGACTTCCCCGAGGTCATCGCGCTGCGGCGCGGGCTGCTTGGGGACGAGGAGCACGCGATAGGCTGTGACCTACTGGAGTCGGGCTGGGTGGAGCAGCTGGCAGCCGAGGTGGGGGAGCGCTGCTGGGTGCTTGTGGCCATCGAGGGCGTCTTTGCCTACCTCACTCGGGAGCAAATCCAGCGTGTGCTGCAGCTCCTCGAGACGCACTTCGCGGGCCGCTGCGTCGTCGTCTTCGACGCGCTGAGCAGCTTCTGGGCGGGGCGTACGAAGATGCACGACACGCTAAAGAAGATGGAGGCGCGCTTCACGGGCGGCATCGACTCCGAGGCCGATATCGTGGCGCTCGTGCCTAGGGCGCACTTCGACCGTAAGGTGGCCGTCATGGACCTGATGGCCGAGGTGTGGTGGCCTGCGAAGCTGATGCGGCTGCATAAGCCCTCGCGCTACAGCACGCAGATCTTCACCTTCACGCTTTAGCGGGACTAAGGGCGGCGCGCGGTGCTCGCCTTGCGTGAGCTCCGTGAGGGCTATCAGTCACGATGCTGACTGATAGCCCTCACCTGCTTTATGGACGTCCCTCAGTGAGCTGACTGATATCCCTCAGCCGCGCTCCTCCGCAGCTGGGGCGAGACTCGGGGGCTAAGCTGCAGTGCTGGGCTACACGCTGGGCGAGGGCAGCAGCATAGGGGGACTAGGGGATTAAGGCCTTGTCTTATATGCCCTTGGGATAGTCTAAGACTTATGCCTATATTTGTCCCTGTGCCCCCATGCTTCAGGGGCAGCGATCAAGTCCAAACGTAATCAAGAAGGAGGAAGCTAACATGGGAATTGACATTAAGGAGCTAGAACAGAATTGGGGTCTCTATATGCAGGAGGTCGATGACAAGCCTGCGGTGATCCGTACCAACCTGGCTCTGCGCGAGCTTGCCCCCGTCGAGGAGTACGTCCAGCGGATTCAGTTTGCCGTCTACTATCGTACGCCTACGGAGCGCGGACTCCCTACGGAGGAGGAGAACCCAATGCTTTGGGAGGTGGAGGATGCCCTGTATGAGTGCATGGAGACGCTTGATGTCATCTACGCAGGGGTCATGAAGTGGAACAACAGAGTCAACTTCTACCTCTATGCCAAGAGCGTGGAAGGGATCGAAGAGGCCTTGGTAAAGGCCTTGAGCGAGAAGTTCCCCGACTACAAGAGCCAGCTGTGGGTAGACAAAGATGCGGCGTGGGAGTGCTATCTGGAGCTACTCTATCCCGATAGGTACTCCCTGCAGGAGATTGCCAATAGTAGGGTGCTGCAAGCTCTCATCAGCGAGGGCGACGATGTGAGCAAGGAGCGCTACGTGGAGCACTGGGCCTACTTCAGCTCCAAGGAGTCGGCGGAGCAGTTCCTCGGCAAGGTGGTCGCCGAGGGCTTCGAGGTGTTCACGACCAACGTTCTCGACTCGGAGGACGAATTTCCCTATCAGGTCGGAGTCGCCCGCCGAGACGTCCCCGAGGATATCCATCCTGTTACCTGGCTCTTGCTCGATGTGGCCGAGGAGCTCGGTGGCTACTATGATGGCTGGGCCTGCGGTAAGGCTGAGGCGTGAGTCTATCCCAGCTGGGGAGACCATCCCATCAGGCCACATCGTGCGGCTAGCCCTGTGCTGTAGCTCGCTGGGTCAGAGGCTAGGGGTATGTCTGCTGCGTTATTCAGGCTAACTTCAAATTAATGACTAGTTCTGGTCTGTGATAGCTGATAGGCGATGAGCAATAATGTGACTACGCTGCTCTTTCACTCCGGGCTTACATGGCTTGCCATGCGGCTCGGAGTGTATGTGCGGGATCGCAGGGCTAGGAAGAGGCAGCGGGGGGACGGTAGGCCCCCAGGCTAGCCGCCGATCTTAGCAGGAGCGCGCTGGGCTGCCGCCACTAAGTTTTTTCGCTGCGAGATACAAGTAAATAAAATAATGCTTATCTTTGCAGCGAAAAAGGGACAAAGCCCAAGCGGTGAGTCTCCAAGAGCACTCGGGATGTAGCTCAGCCCGGTTAGAGTACTCGTCTGGGGGGCGAGTGGTCGCTGGTTCGAATCCAGTCATCCCGACTGAATATAATGCGAGTAGAAGTGGATCCACTTCTACTCGCATTACTTTTATAGCTCCTATATTAAGGTATAGCTATGGTGTTTCGCTCTGGGTGGAGGATCATACGATACTGCCTTACTCCTCTCTATCTATTACCTGCGCTATAAATCCCCCGTAATCTTTTGTATTTTTGTAGAGAGAACAAGCACTTATCACTCGGTGTGCAGGCCTCTGGCTGGCTACCGATCAAGGAAAAAGAATATATGTATCGCACTACTACCTGTGGCGCCCTGCGCCTCAGTAATGTCGGGGAGCAGGTGACGCTCGCTGGCTGGGTCCAGAAGGCACGCCGTATGGGCGGGATGACCTTCATCGACCTTCGTGACCGCTATGGTATCACTCAGCTCGTCTTCAATGAAGCTCACGTAGGCGAGGCTCTCGTCTCAGAGGCTGAGAAGCTCGGTCGTGAGTACGTCATCCAGATCACGGGTGAGGTCACTGAGCGTGAGAATAAGAATCCTAAGCTCCCTACGGGGGATATCGAGATCTCCGTCAAGACGCTGCGTGTACTCAATCCCGCAGAGGTGCCTCCCTTCACTATCGAAGACGATACCGATGGTGGGGACGACCTGCGTATGAAGTACCGCTACCTCGACCTGCGTCGTAGCTGCGTACGCTCCAATCTTGAGCTGCGTCACCGCTTCGCTCTCGCCGTGCGCCGCTATCTTGATGGTCAGGGCTTCCTCGAAGTAGAGACGCCTGTCCTTATTAAGTCTACGCCAGAGGGTGCCCGCGACTTCGTCGTACCCTCTCGCATGAACCCTAACCAGTTCTACGCTCTGCCCCAGTCTCCTCAGACCTTCAAGCAGCTGCTGATGGTTAGTGGTTTTGACCGCTATTTCCAGATCGTCAAGTGCTTCCGTGACGAGGACCTTCGTGCGGACCGCCAGCCTGAGTTCACTCAGATCGACTGTGAGATGAGCTTCGTCGAGCAGGAGGATGTGCTGACGATCTTCGAGGGGATGACCCGCTATCTCTTCAAGGAGCTGCTCGATCTCGATATCCAGACGCCCTTCCCTCGTATGAGCTGGCACGATGCGATGAAGCGCTATGGCTCTGATAAGCCGGATACACGCTTCGGTATGGAGTTCGTCGAGCTCAAGGATGTGCTCTCGGGTCATGGCTTCTCTGTCTTCGATGATGCGGCCTATATCGGCGGTATCTGCGCTGAGGGTGCTGCAAGCTATACGCGTAAGCAGCTCGATGCTCTGACTGACTTTGTCAAGCGTCCGCAGATCGGTGCTAAGGGTATGGTCTATGCTCGTGTCGAAGCTGATGGCACGGTCAAGAGTAGTGTCGACAAGTTCTACAGTCAGGAGACGCTGCAGGAGCTGGCACGTGCGATGCAGGCTAAGCCCGGTGATCTGATCCTCATTCTCTCAGGTGATGATGCGATGAAGGTGCGTAAGCAGCTCTGCGAGCTTCGTCTTGAAGTGGGCAATCAGCTTGGTCTCCGTGATAAGACGAAGTTCTCCTGCCTCTGGGTGGTTGACTTCCCCCTCTTCGAGTGGGATGAAGAGACCCAGCGCTTCTACGCTATGCACCACCCCTTCACTTCTCCCAAGCCCGAGGACGTACCTATGCTCGAGACGAATCCAGGGGCTGTGCGCGCCAATGCCTACGATATGGTCATCAATGGTGTAGAAGTAGGTGGTGGCTCGATCCGTATCCACGACAGCAAGCTGCAGGCACGTATGTTTGACCTCTTAGGCTTCACTCCCGAGAAGGCACAGGAGCAGTTCGGCTTCCTCATGAATGCCTTCAAGTATGGTGCACCTCCTCATGGTGGTCTGGCCTATGGCTTGGATCGCTTTGTCTCCCTCTTCGCAGGGCTGGATAGCATCCGTGACTGCATCGCCTTCCCCAAGAATAATGCTGGGCGTGATGTGATGATCGATGCACCTTCGCTGATCGATCAGGAGCAGCTCGATGAGCTTTATCTCAGCCTTGTAACCCCGACGAAGTAGCCTAATCCCTTAGACTTATGGTATATCGCCTATTAATGCTCTCCGATGAGAATGACTTCTTCAAGAGAGAGCTTCAGATCGACTCCGAAGCCACCTTCCTTGAGTTGAATGACTTTATCCTCGACTCGCTGGGCTATGCTCGCGACGAGCTGACGACCTTCCACATCTGTGATGAGGAGTGGCAGAAGGAGCTTGAGATCACGATGATGGATATGGGTGCTTCTTCGGATGAGGATAGCTACCTGATGGCCGACACGCGTCTGGAAGATCTGCTGGATCATAAGGGACAGCACCTCTTCTTTGTCTTCGATATGCTGAGCGAGCGTGGCTTCTTCATCGAGCTGGCAGAGCTAATCCCAGGCAAGAGTCTCGATAAGCCCGTCGTCACGAAGGCTGAGGGTAAGGCTCCTAAGCAGCTGGAGAGCATTGAGGTAGCAGCTTCCCGTCTGGCAACGCCCGCTACGGGTGAGCCCTGGGACGACGAACTCTTCTCCGACGAATCCGTCGATGAAGGGGATATCGACCTCGAAGGCTTCGACATCGCTGATGCAGAGAGCCTCTACTAAGCAGGAGGATCTCCCTACACTTATCGTGCTTGTTGGCCCCACAGGGGTAGGCAAGACGGCGCTTAGTATTCGCCTCGCGCAATACTTCGGTTGCAGCATCCTCTCGGCAGACTCTCGTCAGATCTTCCGTGAGATCCCTATAGGCACAGCAGCCCCCTCCGATGAGGAGCGGGCTGCTGTGCCTCATTATTTTGTCGGGACAAGGTCGGTCACAGAGCCATATAGTGCCGCTACCTTCGAGAGTGAAGTCCTGGAGCTCTTGCCTCAAGTCTTTGCTGAAAGTTCTTCTTCCACGGCACTTCTCTCCGGAGGCTCTATGATGTATGTCGATGCTGTCACGAAGGGAATTGATAGTATGCCAGATGTGCCAGAGGAAGTCCGCTCAGCTGTCTGGGAGCGCTATGCAGCGGAAGGGCTTGACGGAATCCTTGCGGAGCTGCGTCTCTTGGATCCAGTCTATTACAAGGCGGTTGATCCGAAGAACTACAAGCGTGTGCTCCATGGCTATGAGGTGTGTCTTGCTACAGGGCGCCCCTTCTCCTCTTTCCATACGGGGCGGCAGAAAGCTCGTCCCTTCCGTATTGTCAAGGTCGGGCTCACCCGAGATCGCGAGGAGCTCTATGAGCGAATTGATAAGCGCGTCGAGCTGATGATCGAGGCGGGTATGGTGGAGGAGGCCCAGCGAGTCTATCCGCTTCGTAGCCTTAATGCGCTCAACACCGTGGGCTACAAGGAGCTCTTCTCCTACTTTGATGGCGATATTGACTTTGTCGAGGCGGTACGACTTATTCAGCGAAACAGCCGGCACTACGCTCGCAAGCAGCTCTCTTGGTGGCGACGTGATCCCGAGATACGGTGGTTCCATCCCGATGCCTGGGAGGAGATAATTGCTTACATCCATCAATAGGGACTTTGTTCCAATATAAGTATGGGGTGCGTACCACTATTGGTATGCACCCCATACTTATATTGCTTTAGCGGCGAAGCAATAGTGTCACGACCCTATACCAATAGGAGACTGTTGCCGAGAGTCCTGCCCTCTATTTAGAGTGCTAAGGCATCGCACGCCCAGCTCCCC
>ERZ772928.534-NODE-534-length-16958-cov-7.735668_pt1 | contig 16958 bp, 14 predicted proteins | sample MGYA00511686_ERZ772928 | MGnify/ENA primary metagenome ERZ772928 (study PRJEB29015, sample SAMEA2738063) | human oral metagenome | biome: human oral; feature: human-associated habitat; material: saliva | place: China | collected 2219 ... | reverse complement strand
GGCGCATCGACTACCATATGGCTACCCCAGCGCTCGCCGCGAAAGCCGTGGAAGCGACGGTTGATCGTGCCGCCTCCTACGATGAGCGGTTCAGCGATCACGCGCCGCTGGTGGTAGACTACCAGCTCTAACCCTGTACCCGAACCCCGCATTTTCACCCCAGAAAGCTACAAGGATGACCATGGAAAACCTGCCCGAGGGCACCACGCCTCATACAACCAATATCCCTAACGCGTCTGCAGGACGCACCCGCGTGTTTTCGGGGGCGCAGCCCTCAGCGGATTCCCTGCACTTGGGCAACTATATTGGTGCGGTCGGTAACTGGGTGAAAATGCAGGAAGACCCGAAGAACGAATGCCTGTTCTTCATCCCCGATATGCACGCGATTACGGTTCCGCAGGACCCAGCGGCGCTGCGTGAGCGCACCCGCGTGACCGCCGCGCAGTACATTGCCGCCGGTATTGACCCTGCGCGGTCCCCGTTCTTTGTGCAGTCCCATGTGCCTGAGCACGCCCAGCTGGCGTGGGTGCTGAACTGCATTACCGGCTACGGTGAGGCATCCCGCATGACCCAGTTCAAAGACAAAGCGCAGAAACAGGGGACCGACAACGCCTCGGTGGGGCTGTTCACCTACCCGGTGCTCATGGCTGCGGATATTCTGTTGTACCAGGCGGATGCGGTGCCTGTGGGCGAGGATCAGCGCCAGCACCTTGAGCTCACTCGTAACCTGGCGCAGCGGTTTAACTCGCGGTTTGGGGAGACGTTTGTGGTGCCCGAACCGGCGATTCTGAAAGAGACCGCAAAGATTTACGATTTGCAGGAGCCCACCTCAAAAATGTCGAAGTCGGCAACAACGGAGAAGGGCCTCATTAAAATACTGGATGACGCTAAAACCACCACGAAGAAAATTAAATCCGCCGTCACTGATGATGGTTCCGTGATCGCCTACGATCGTGAGACGAAACCCGGTGTGTCGAACCTGCTGTCGATCTACTCTGCACTGACTGGTGAGAGCATTGACGCGATTGTTGCCCGGTACGAGGGGAAAATGTACGGCCATCTGAAGGTTGATCTGGCTGAGGTGGCGGTTGAGAAGCTATCGCCTATGCGTGAACGCACCCTTGAACTTGTGGCAGACCCCGCTGAGCTGGATCGTCTGCTGGCTATTGGGGCGCAGAAGGCGCGTGAGATAGCGACCGTTACCCTTGAGAATGTTTATGACCGCGTGGGGTTCCTGCCCGCGCTACGCGGCTAACCACGCAACCGGTTAATACGTCAGAAACCGAAGGAGCCCGACCGTGACCGCCGAATACACCGCCAGCTTGAGGCGTCCCTCACCGACGCTGAAAGAGGGGCAGCGCTACCTGAGCCTTATTGCGCATGTGCCCGACCCCTTGGCATCCCGCCTGCTGGGGTGGAAGCGTGAGCAGGACATCGCTGTGGGGCTCAGCGCACACGTGACCGTGTATGTGGGGCAGCTCAGTGAGAAGGTCGAGGCCGGGTGGCGGTCGGTAAAGTTTGCGCAAGCCCTGGGTGATACCGGCACGGTCAGACTGCAGGTGGGCGGGGTGAGTACTTTCCGCCCGGTGACTGAGGTGGATTACCTGTCGATTGACTGCGGCGCGGATGCGCTGCACCAGCTTCATCAGGTGTGCGTGCGGGAGCTGGGGGAGTGTGCCACACCGTTCCCGTACGTGCCGCATATTACGCTGGGCCAGAACTTGTGTCCCGGGCAGGTGGCTGAAGCAAAAACTGTTTTTGATGCGCTTCCTGCTGCTGAGCGTTCTTTCGCGGTGGATGCGTTGCACGCCTACACCTATGACGGGGCGGAGTGGGAACTGCTGGGAAGTATTGACCTGGCCCTAGAATAACGGCTTCTTAGAACGTGGCGTAAAGAGCGGAAATATATTAGTCAGGCACGGGCGCATGCGCCCGTGCCTTTTTGGTGCCTTACCCTACAGCCATTTATGAGAGAGGTGGACCACTGTATAACCGTTTAGAAGAATGGTTCTCATTTATGTTATGGTGGTTCACATGCGCAACACACGTACAAAATTTTTAACATCCCTTAGTTGTTTCGGGGCGCTGTTTACCCTGGTAGTCAGCGGATGCTCCTCGGGTGCTAGTTCCACTAGTACCAGTGCCTCCAGCTCGGAAAGCTCATCGGCAAGTGCCAGCACCTCCGCAGCCCCCATCGTCGAAAGCAAAGGCCCCTCCAGTCGTGTAGCTGTTACCTATGACGGCGGCGTGCTCGTATACGACGCTAAAGATATGAAGCTGCTGCAGGACATTAAAAAAGACGGGTTCCTGCGTCTTACCCCCGCCGGGGATAACCGTCACCTCGTGGTTGCTGATGGCAACAGTTACGCGTTCTTAGACACGGGGGCATGGTCGGTGCCGCACGGGGACCACTCGCACTACTACACGACTACCCCCACCCTCAGCTCCCTGTCGTTGGCTGCAGACCATACCGGGCATGTGATCACCGATAATGGTAAGAGCGCCGCTTTTGCCGACGGCACCGGCACTTTCGAGGTGTATAGCCCCTCCGACTTGACCGTGAATAAACGCACCGCCTCCGAGCTGAAAACCCAGCAGGTGAAACTGCCCGCACCGCATCACGGGTTCGCCATTCCGCTGCCGGATGGGCATTACCTGGTGTCGGTAGGGGATGAGAAGACCCGCACCGGTGCGGCTGTGGTAGACGCTCAGGGCAAGACCATTACTGAGAATAAAGAATGCCCCGGTGTTCACGGCGAGGCTATTGCCAAAGACGGTGTGATTACCGTTGGGTGCACCGACGGGGCGCTCATCTACCGGGATGGCACGTTCACCAAGGTGAACAACCCTGAAAACCCGTACTCGCGTTCCGGGAACCAGGCAGGCTCGGCCGACTCGCAGTATGTTTTGGCGGACTATAAGACCGATAAAGAAGCCAAACTCGAACGCCCCGAGAAGTTCGCCATTATCGACACTGTGGCGAAAAAACGCACCGTATACTCCCTGCCGCAGGGGGTAAGCTACACGTTCCGGTCATTAGGGCGCGGGCCTCAGGGGGAGGCGCTGCTGCTAACTACCGACGGTAAACTGCGTATTTTTGACCCGGCCACCGGCTCTGAACTCGGGTCGGTACAGCTCATGGATGCCTGGAGCGAATCTGAAACGTGGCAGGATCCGCGCCCGGCCCTGTGGGTGGATGGTAAGACCGCCTATGTGAGCGACCCGGCAACGAAAAAGCTGCACGCGGTGAATATTGCAGATGCTAAGGCCCCCAAAACCCTGGTGAGCGTTGAGCTGCCGCAGACTCCAAATGAGCTAAGCGGTACGTCATCCTCGAAACCGGCCCCGACTCAGGACCACGGGCACGGTGAAAGCCATGAGGGCGATCATGGCCATTAGCCGCGAAGGCACTGACTGAACACAATAAGCTGAAGGCTCCCGCATCGGTTGATATGACCGATACGGGAGCCTTATGCATGTGCCGCTGGCAAAAGTGCGCGGGCACCCCTCACTGCTTTTCGGGGGGGTACCCGGGCGTGCTTTACTGAGTACGCTTTAGCCGGGCACACTTTCCCCGCGCACTTTTGCTGGTGGGATTTTAGAGCAGCTCGGTGAGTCCGCGCTCCTTGAGCTCGCTCACCGCCTCCTTGACTTTCTGCGCCTGCGAACGCGGGGCGACCAGCAGTGCGTCATCGGTGTCTACCACCACAATATCGTCCAGCCCAATCACCGAGATTTTACGGTCCGTTGTTGAGACGACAATACCGCTGCAGCCCTGGTTAAGAACATTCTGGTTATCGCCAAGGATGGTGAGATCCTCACCGGTTTTCTCCTGGTTAAGGCGCGCCACGGCGTCGAAATCTCCCACGTCATCCCAGCTGAATGAGCCGGGTACCATGGCAACATCGCCTGCTGCGGCTGCGGGTTCTGCCACCGCGTAGTCAATAGCGGTTTTCGGCAGGGTGCCCCACACTCGTTCCATAATGTCTTCGCGCTCCGGGCTGTCCCAGGCCTTAGCAATCTGCATAATACCCGCATGTAGTTCGGGCTCGTTGGCTGCAAGGTGTTTGAGCATTAACTCGGCGGGGGCTACGAACATGCCCGCGTTCCAGGCGTATTCGCCGGAGTCCAGGTACTTCTGGGCGGTTGCCGCATCAGGCTTCTCAACGAAAGAATCCACGGCGAGGGCGTGGGGTGCCTGCTCAATCCCCAGCGACTCCCGGGCGTGAATATACCCAAAAGCGCTTGAGGGGTGGGTGGGGGTGATGCCAATGGTGACAATTTTGCCGGTCGCGGCGGTCTCTACCGCTTCAATGACGACCCGTTGGAACTCGTCGACGGGGCTGATCACGTGATCAGCGGCGAAGGAGCCAATGATCGCATCGGGTTCGCGGCGGTGCAGGATAGCGCAGGCTAGCCCAATGGCGGCGGCGGAATCGCGCGGGGAGGGTTCAAGAACCAGATCGGCGGCGCGGAGCTCGGGAATCTGCTGAGTGACAGCGTTTGCGTGGGCGACCCCAGTGACCACCATGAGCGAGCCATTGCTCAAATCAATGAGTCGGTCATATGTTTCCCTTAAGAGGGAACTGCCCGAATCCGTTAAATCGAGCAGAAATTTTGGGGCGTGTGCTCTGGAAAGAGGCCAGAGACGGGAACCGACGCCCCCGGCTGGAATGAACGGTCGAAAACGCGAAAGTGTAGTATTCATCAATTACAGAATATCGCGGGATGCGTCATGTTCTCGTTTCTTAAACCTTTTTGCCAGCTGCTGATAGTAGATTTTTATCACATAAGGTTAAGGTTAGTTCCGCATGAACTCGCCGCAGAACAGGATATCGCTAAAGAGATATGACCTAATTAACCTGTCTAATATAGTCGACATTGTGTCAATAAGCCCTGCGCGAACCTGGTATCTTGTAAGCAACAATATGATTTCACGGTTGTCGCTGGGAGCGCTTCCCGCTGAGGTTTCACACAGACCCCGATGCTCTCCAGCGGTCTACAGGAGGTTATTCAGTGCCGAATATGTCTAAGGGCACCCTATACCGCGGCCGCTATGGAATGTGGTCGTGGGTGGCCCACCGCGTAACGGGTATCGCCATTTTCTTCTTCCTACTGGTTCATGTGCTCGACACCGCCGTGGTGCGTATCTCCCCTGAGGCATACAACAGCGTGCTGAGCCTATACAAGAACCCCATCATGGGTTTGGGGGAGATGGCCCTCGTTGCGGCTATTGTCTACCACGCGTTCAACGGTATCCGCATTATCCTCATTGACTTCTGGGGCCCGGCCACCAACTCGAAGGTTGAGCACATTCAGAAGCCAAACAAGGACGGGATTATTGAGACCTCCGAGAAAGCAACCTACAACCACATTAAAATCCTGTGGGTTGTGCTGGTGCTGTGGGTCATTTTTGTTGCCGGTTTTGCAGTACGCCACCTGCCGAACGTTTTCGCCCACATTGGAGGTCACTAAGCCATGGCTACCCCGCTAAAATCCCGCGTTGCCATCCCGCGCATCCGCGATAACAAGATTGATGGCGTCAAGTACAACCGCTCCTCCTCTAAACGCAATAACTTTGAGATGTTCGCCTGGCTGGGGATGCGCCTTTCAGGTGTTCTGCTGGTGGTGCTGATCTTCGGCCACCTGTTTGTAAACCTCATGGTGGGGGAAGGTATCCACGCCATTGATTTCGGGTTCGTGGGCGGTAAATGGGCCAACCCGTTCTGGCAGGTCTGGGACCTGCTGCTGCTGTGGCTGGCGATGCTGCACGGCACTAATGGCATCCGTGTGGTGATTGATGATTACGCCGAAAAAGACCGGGTGCGCGTGTGGCTGAAGATTATTCTGTTCCTCGCCTCGGCGTTCGTGCTTCTGGTGGGAACCCTCACGATCTTCACCTTCGACCCCTGCCCCTCGGGCGCGGCATCCCACCTGCTGCCCAGCTTCTGCGCCGCCCGCTAACGACGGCCAGCACACGTACAGAGTTTTCGATACAAGAAAGAACATCATGCAGGTACATAAGTACGATGTAGTGATCGTCGGCGCCGGTGGTGCCGGGATGCGCGCCGCCATCGAAGCGGGCCAGCGAGTTCGCACCGCCGTGCTGACCAAACTATACCCCACCCGCTCCCACACCGGCGCCGCCCAGGGCGGTATGTGCGCCGCACTGGCTAACGTCGAGGAAGACAACTGGGAGTGGCATACGTTTGACACCGTCAAAGGCGGTGACTACCTCGTCGATCAGGATGCGGCAGAGATTATGGCAAAAGAAGCCATCGATGCCGTGCTCGACCTTGAAAAAATGGGTCTTCCCTTCAACCGCACCCCCGAGGGGCGTATTGACCAGCGCCGGTTCGGCGGTCACACCCGCGACCACGGTAAAGCAGCGGTACGCCGTGCATGCTACGCCGCCGACCGCACCGGCCACATGATCCTGCAGACCCTCTACCAGAACTGCGTGCGCCACAATGTGGAGTTTTACAACGAGTACTATGTGCTCGATTTGGTGATGGTCAAAGATGAAGAAGGCCGCCCCCGCCCCGCCGGGGTTGTCTCCTACGACCTGGCAACCGGTGAAGTGCACGTCTTCCAGGCAAAATCTGTGGTGTTCGCCTCCGGCGGCTGCGGCAAGATCTTCAAGACCACCTCGAACGCGCACACCCTCACCGGTGACGGTATGGCGATCGCCCTGCGTAGCGGCCTGCCGTTGGAGGACATGGAATTCGTGCAGTTCCACCCCACCGGGCTGGCCGGGCTGGGTATTCTGGTGACGGAAGGCGCCCGCGGTGAGGGCGGCATCCTGCGTAACTCTGACGGTGAGCGTTTCATGGAACGTTACGCACCCACCATTAAAGACCTGGCTCCCCGCGATATTGTGGCTCGTGCAATGGCGAATGAGGTGCGTGAAGGCCGCGGCTGCGGACCCAACAAAGACTATGTGCTGTTGGACCTGACCCACCTGGAACCCTCCCACATTGACGAGAAGCTGCCGGACATCACCGAGTTCGCTCGCACCTACCTGGCGGTTGAGCCGCACCACCAGCCGATCCCGGTGTTCCCCACCGCGCACTACGCAATGGGCGGTATTCCCACGAACAACGAGACCGAGGTGTACTTCAACAGCGAAGAAACCGTACAGGGTCTGTACGCTGCCGGTGAGGTGGCCTGCGTGTCGGTGCATGGCGCGAACCGCCTAGGCACCAACTCGCTGCTGGACATTAACGTGTTCGGTAAACGTGCGGGCCGTAAAGCGGCCGAATACGCCGCATCCGCAGAGTTTTTGCCGGTTCCCGATGATGCTGCTGACCGCGTGCTGGGTCTGTTGGATACCCTGCGTGAAAACAAAGGTACCGAGAAGGTCGGCGCTATCCGTGCAGACCTGCAGAAGACCATGGACGCCGACATGCAGGTGTTCCGCACCGAAGAGACCATCCGCCGCGCCCTGAAAGTCATTAGTGAGCTGGAGGAACGCTACGAGAACATCTCCATCCAGGACAAGGGCAAACGCTTTAACCTTGATCTGCTGGAGGCTGTGGAACTGGGCTTCCTGCTGCAGCTGGCGAAAGTCATGTCGGTAGGGGCCCTGCACCGCCAGGAATCCCGCGGCGGCCACTACCGCGAGGATTTCCCCAAGCGTGACGATATGAATTTTATGAAGCACTCCATGGTCTACCTTGACCCCGAGTCTGAGTTTGAGGGCGTGAAGGGCCTGCGCTTCGACACTAAGCCCGTCATTTACACCCGCTACGAGCCCAAGGAGCGTAAGTACTAAAATGGCTGAAAACGAACTTCCTGAACCGGAATCCGTCAAGCTTTTTGAAGGTATGACCGGCGGCGACGGCGGCGCTATCCCCACCTACGACGTGACTATCCGGGTGCGACGCTACAACCCCGAGGTCTCTGACGAGGCGTACTGGGACGACTTTAAGATGCAGATGTACCGCACTGACCGTGTGCTGGATGCGCTGCACAAAATCAAGTGGGAACTGGACGGGTCCGTCTCATTCCGGCGCTCCTGCGCGCACGGCATCTGCGGTTCGGACGCAATGCGCATTAACGGGCGTAACCGTCTGGCGTGCAAGACCCTGCTGAAAGACCTCGACATGACCAAGCCGATCACGGTCGAGCCGATTAAGGGCCTGCCCTGCGAGAAGGACCTGATCGTGGACATGGAGCCTTTCTTCCAGGCGTACCGCGAAATCATGCCGTTCTTCATTAATGACAGTAACGAGCCGGAACGTGAGCGTCTGCAGACCATTGAGGACCGCGCACGGTTTGACGACACCACAAAGTGCATCCTGTGCGCCGCGTGCACCTCTTCGTGCCCCGTGTTCTGGACGGACGGTCAGTACTTCGGTCCTTCCGCGATTGTGAACGCGCACCGGTTCATTTTCGATTCCCGTGATGACGCCGGAGACCTGCGCCTTGAAATCCTCAATGACAAAGAGGGCGTGTGGCGCTGCCGCACCACCTTCAACTGCACCGAGGCATGCCCGCGCGGTATTCAGATTACTAAGGCCATTGCTGAGGTGAAGCAGGCCATTCTGGCACGCTCCCTATAGGCGCCCTCACCCAGTCCGATGCGCGGCACCGGGTGGGAAGAAACAGCCCCGCTGCGGGGTGAAAGTTCTTCCTACCGGTGCCGCGAGGTGTTTAATAGTAAGTATGGTTTTCGCTAATTCACGTTACGATCTTTCAACCCCGGTGTTTGACGAGTGGGTTGCGCGTATGATGCCCACCCTGACCGAATTCCGTCGGCAGGTGCACCGCAACCCGGAGCTTTCGTTCCGTGAAGTGAAAACAACCGAGCGTATTATGAATCACCTGCGTGGTGCGGGCATGAGCCCTGTGGCGTGCGAAGGAACCGGCTGCTATGTGGACATCGGCAACGGCCCGTTCGCCTTAGCGCTGCGAGCCGATATTGACGCCCTGCCCATTGAAGAACAGACGGGCTTGGAGTATGCCTCAGCCGTGCCGGGAGTGATGCACGCCTGCGGGCACGATATTCACCAGACGATTATGCTCGGAGTGGCGCTTGCGCTGCACGAACTGAACGAGCGCACCCCGCTGGGCCGCAGCGTGCGCATCCTATTTCAGCCTGCCGAGGAACAGCTGCCAGGTGGTGCGGTGCAGATGATCGACCAGGGTCTGCTGCGGGGCGTGCCGCGCGCTTTTGCCCTGCACTGCGACCCGAAAGTCGATTTGGGGCAGATCGGCACACGTATCGGGGCGATCACCAGCGCCTCGGATACGATCAAAATTCATTTGAGTGGCCACGGCGGGCACACTTCACGGCCGCATCTGACGGAGGATTTGATCTACGCGATGAGTCAGATCGCGGTGCAGGTGCCCGCAGTGCTGACTCGCCGCACCGATGTGCGTTCGGGGGTGCTGGTCGCCTGGGGGCAGGTGAATGCTGGGGTGGCCCCAAACGCCATCCCCGCTGAAGGGTATTTGGCGGGAACTATGCGCTGCCTAGACGTTGAGGTGTGGCGCCACGCCGGGCAGCTGCTGGATGAGGTGATTGAGCAGGTCGCGGTGCCTTTCGGGGTGAACGCCCGGGTGGAGCATATTCGCGGGGTGCCGCCGGTGGTGAACACCGACACCGAGACGACCATGATTGAGAACGCCGCCCGGGCTGAGCTGGGGGAGGACTCAATCGTGCTGGTGGAGCAGTCTATGGGCGGAGAGGACTTCGCCTGGATGCTGCAGGAAGTTCCGGGCTCAATGTTCCGGCTGGGTACCCGCGCCCCAGAAGACCCGACATATGACCTGCATCAGGGGGATTACAACCCCGATGAGCGCGCTATCGGCGTGGGCGTGCGGGTGATGGCTGCGACCGCTTTGCGTGCGGTACGTTTTGAGCTGGCAAAAGCCGCGAAGGCCGCAAACCCGGTACGGGATGAGGCCCGGTAGAGTATATCCACACAGTTTTCTAGCGCTGCTGTGCACTATAACGCCGGGACGAAAGAGCCAGTCATGAGGGAACTGCCCGCAGCATATGCAGCGGAGTCGTTCGTGCCTTTTGTCCTAGTGGGCGGGCGTTTTAACGGTGAGGATGTTCCACTGGATTCTCTCACGGAACTAAGAAAATTTCAGAAAATAATTGCGGTTAATTATATTTTATGATGAGCTTTGCCTTGCGCCGAAAAATAAATTATTTAAAAATATTTAATGAATTTAATTTTGCTAAAGAGATTATTGTATACGCTCGGGGGAGCGGCGGGGAAACACTCATCTTTACTTAAGTGCTGAACAAATTAAACTAATTGCTGACATTGATACATGTTTATCAATAATTCATTATAATTAAAACTGGTATTGTAAAATACCCTGGCGCTATGAGGGTTATCTGTTAGAGGATAGGCTTCTGCACATGCACCGGGCAGGAATCCACAGGTGACCTGCGCAGATATATGTTGAGCCCGGATAGGGCGGCATGTTCGTCTTATGGACTCTCATATGAAGGGGGTAATGGGTGCAGAGAACATTACTGAATAAGCATGGGATGTGTCAGGGCCACCCGAGTTTTTATTAAGAGGGTGAATTGACCAGTTAGCTTTTTGCTATTTTTCCGCGTGATAAAGGTGAACTATTTAAGGCTCGTGATAGTGACAGCACGGTAATAGCAGAACGTATCAAAAGTGCCGCCGGTAGTGGATCTGCAATGTGCGGGAGTGCGATGAATGAGCATGGGTGTGGCAGAAGATGCTGGCCCCCATGTAGCAAGAGATTCTCAAAACCCTGCCAAATGGTACATGCCCCAAGGATATGATGATCTTGAGATCAGACACTTGGCCCGTAAGGAACTAAAGTGTTTACACGCTCAACTACGTGAGTAGACAAAGCTGCGAGGCGCCCTTTTCCCAGCTCTAGTCTAAAGACAATGAAAACTTACCGGTTTTGAGAATAGCTTCAGGCAGTTGCCCGACCGTCATTATGTTGAATAACAATCGTGAGGCGGTTTTTGTTCGTTTCATAGTGATGAACGCACTGTCAAATTTGCTTCGGTGTGCATGGAGGCGGGTACTCCAGGTATGGTTTAGGTATTCCATTTATTGTATAAAATCCCACCCGGGGCGTGCCTCATAAACGGCATGTGCCGCACCATTGAGCGGTTTTGCCCGCAGAAATACGGCGGTTCACCCGCATTTCTGCGGCCCTGATATACCGGGTAGGCGATAGAATGGGATGCAGACACACCAGACACACTCAGCTCTCGCCGTGTCCGCCGGGAGCGCCGACAAGAACTAGTGGAGGGGACCACAGTGGGAATCTTTGGAATCGGCAAGAAAAAATGGGAAGCACAGGTGCGCGCAGCTGAAGAAGCAGCCGCGGCGGAGGCGGAAGAGCGAAGCCTGAGCGAAAAAGTGATGGAACAGCAGCAGTGGGAGGAATCCCTCCGGAAATTTGTGCGCACCGAAAGCCAGCGGTCCCAGGGTCAGCGTGTTGTCGAAGAAAACGCACGCCACACCGCTGCATCTGAAGACTTCTTCGAAGAACACGACCAGGACTCCACCGACAGCGCGAACCTGGTGCACCCCGGCGCTGAGGAACAGGAACTAGAAGCCACAACCAGCGAATCCAGCACCCAAACGCAGGAACCCGAAGACGACTACGACACTGATGACGCGCCCGCCCAGGACCCCTACGATGATGAGGGATACGACGCCTCAGCTGAGTACGAAGACGACTATGATGACGAAGACGATGACTACGATGATGAGGACGAAGACGAAGAGACCCGTCAGGCGCGCGTAAAAGACTATATGACCCGTCTCGGGCTAACTAACGATGAGAACGACCCCGAGCAGAAGATTGAGCTGGTCACCGACGAGACGGTGCTGCTGCACCTGCCCGACACCCCGGAAGAAGACGCCCACACCACCGTAACGGAACCTGAGACGTACGCGGGGGCGCTGCCGGTTATCTCGGCTCAAGATACGGGGGCGTCGGTGCAAGAAACAACCGATACCGGGCAGGTTGCTGAGGCGGACGATAGTGAGAACGACCCCGAAGACATCGAGCACTATGTGCCTGCAGGGCAGGAATCAGTAGCTGGTACAGGCGCAGCAGCACACCAGAGCCCCAGCATCGCCGATGAAGTTGCCTTTAATGCATCGGATAGCTCCGCCGAGGCCCCTGAGGGAGCCGTGGACAATCATCGTTCGGCGCGCCCGGAGAATGAGGTTGAGCGGTTCGAGGAAGTCCCCATGATCGAGTTTGCCCCGATTCAGAACTCCCTCAAGAAGCCCAGTGAGAACCCCGTAGCGAGCGTTGAGGAAGAATCGCGGGAACTGCATCATGATGATGCTGAACCTCACGAAGAAGACACCCGAACCCCGGAAGATTCAGCCGCTGAGGCTGCTGGCGCAGACCCGTTAAGCAGCACCCCCACCCCTGAGCCAGCTGCCGTGGCCGCAACAACAGGCGCGTCCGCGGCTGTAGCAGACTCTGCGGGTCTTAGCGGCACCAGTGACGACACGCATCACGCACCGGAGCCGATATTTGATGCCCCCGACGCTGAAGTGCTGACCCCCGACAACCCGCTCTACACGCTTATTGAGACCATGCGCGAGCACGGTCATGGGCAGCTCACCTTTGACCTGCACCAGGTTAATGACGATATGAACTACCGCCTGTACTACCAGGGGGATGAGATTGAAAAGGGCGTCGTAGTGCCCGGAACCATCTGGTTCGATTCTGTAGCGGCGCTTTATGTTGCGGCGCAGGACTCGGGTACGGTGTGGACGCGCGCCCTCGTGGCGGCCAGCCCCAGCCTGGGCGGGCGTGTGGCGGTGCAGGCCTCATACATGAGCGCTGCGGATTCCACGAACTGGGATAAGAACTATATTTTCCCGGCAACAGAACAGGACAGCGACGCTGCGGACACTATAGCGGAGGCAGCACCCGCTACGGCCTTTGCGGAGGGCACCGAACCCGGTGCCGCCCCTGAATCGACGCACGACTACGACGCTGACCCGCTGATGCGCACCAGCACCGAAAGTGAGCGGGACGAAGCACCCGGCGAGAAGACGCAGGATGACTTTGAAACCGCCGATGAGGCAGAGCCTACGCATGATGCGGTATCGGACGAAACGGCAGACGCTGCGCCTCTGGCGGGCCTTGATGAGACTCAGGCGCCGGAAGAGCAGGAGACCGCGCTCCGTGAAAACACCCAGGATGAGCCTCTGCCGTTGGGTGGACACCCCCTCAACCTGGTCAAGGCAGATGAGGGCAGCGATGAGCTTGATGAGGCTAAGGAGCTGCTGAGCGAGGCTTCCGAGCGTGATGAAATGCCTCAGCCTGCAGTCGAAGATGCTGTGCTCTCCACCGAAGAGCCTGCGGACTCCTTCACCGAGGACCTCTCCGGTGAGGATGTTTCCCGTCAAGACACGCAACAGGACAGCGCCGAGCTGGATGACACCGAGCTGGATAATGCCAAACTGGACGGCACCGAGGAAGACAGTATTGCAGCCACCACCGATACCGACACGTCTGGGGACCGCAACCAGCCGGGTCAGGTGGGCCACGCCAGCCTTACCGCACAGAGTCTAGCTCCGCACACTGACACCACTGCTGAAGCTGAGAACACCTCTGAAGCCGCAGACTCCGGGGCCGAAGAGGAAGACATTGATGGGATGGCCGCTGCGCTCGCGGCGATTGTGGCCAGCGCCGAAAGTAAACTTCAGAAGCCGCAAACTCAAGCACCTCTCGCTGAGGATTCTGCGAAGGACAGCGCCCCCGCCCCAACGGTGCACGAGACGGTTGCCGCCCTCAATGAAGGTGCTGCGGCCCCTGACCTGGGCGAGGACGAGCCGGTGCAGGCCCCTGACGACGGTGCGGCAGTTAACGACGATACCGGCCCTCTGCCCGCAGTCTCTTCCGACGCCTCTTGGCAGCAGGACGAGCTTGAGGACACCGCGGCAGGGGAGAAGGATAAGGAAAACACTGCCGCTGGTTCCAGCAAGATTGTGAATGTTACCTCTGCTGTTGCGGCAAATGATGCTTCAGCTGAGGCCGCCGCCGGGTTCTTACGCCCCGCCGATGCGCACACGACGAATCTTGTCGATGCTGCCGCTTTCACCCGCGCAGCGGATACCGGTGATGCTGGTACCGAAGCGGACCATACTGTTGATCCTGAAGCACAGGCCCCCATGACGGGCGCTGCGGACTTGGATACTGTGACTGCCGCAGCCAGCGAGGGCACGGCCCATCGCGGCCCTGAACTTCCCGAGCATGTGGATGATGAGGAGCTGGTACCTGCGGTTGAGAAGGAGTCTTTGCTGGCTCCCGTGCAGCAGACTGCTGCTGAGACGGAGACAGAGCAAAAGCCTGAGTCCACGTGCTCGGATCCCGATATGCCCACGGTCTGTGCTGATCCGGATACCCCCACCGTACAGCCTGCCGCAGATGTGAGTGTGCTCTCCGATACGAAGCTCGCCGAGGGGAACCTGACTCTCACCGAGGCGCAGGTGGCGCATCGTTTGGCTCCCGTGGTTGAGGCCTTGTTCGGTGAGGGCGGCACGGCTACGGATGCCACTACGGTGCTGATTCGTGTGCGTGCCCTTGGCTCGTACTATGACGCCCTGACGCATGTGCGCCGTAACGGGTTCTGGGAGCAGGTGCGCACCTTCGACTTGGTGCCTGAGGAGACTCTGGATATTCCGCGGCTGAAGACCGATTCGTATAGTGAGGGTGAGGGGTCGCCACTGGCGATTAGTCTCACGTTCACCCCGGGGGTTCCGGTACAGGCGGCGTTTGATTATTCGAGTGAACAGGCGTTTGTGCGGTATCCGCGCCAGCTTGAGGCGGAGCGTTATGTGGAGGAGCTGCGCATGTTCCCGCGCCTTGGCGCTAGGATTCCTGCGCATATGGCGGCTGCGCTGGCGCACTGGAATTTGTAACACCCACTGAAATCTATAGGAGAATCTGCCTGTGAATGAAGATAAAGCGTCCGAGAAGGACGTAGCTGAGGTTGCCGCACGTGCGGGGAGAGCCTTCGAGCGTTTAGTGCACACGATGGCGACTCTGCGCGCGCCCGGCGGGTGTCCCTGGGATGCCGAGCAGACTCATCAGTCCCTCATCCGGTTCCTGATTGAGGAATCCTATGAGGTTGTGGAGGCTGTCGAAGCACCCGAGGGCACAAACCTGCAGCTTTTACGTGAAGAGCTGGGCGATGTTCTGCTTCAGGTTCTCTTCCACGCCGATATTGCGGCCTCAGAACCGGGCGGCTTTACGATCGAGCAGGTGATCGAGGGCCTGGACACAAAACTTCACGATCGGCACCCGAATGTTTTCGGTGATTCTTCGGACCAGTCCCGGATGACCGCCGCCGAGCAGCAGGTTTTCTGGGATGAGCTTAAGAAGAAGGAGAAATCCGATCGAGGCCCGCTTGACGGCATTCCTCCTCATCTGCCTGCGCTGGCCTTAGCGGCGAAGGCGATTGCTAAGGCTCGCAAGGCCGATATTGTGTTGCCGCCCGAGCCTACCTCCTTAGACGACGATCTTCCGTTTACCTATAGTGAAGAAGATTTTGGTGAGCTGCTTTTCTCCCTGGTGTGCCGCGCACGGCAGAATGGGCTGGATGCGGAACGCGCCCTGCGTACCTACACCCGTAAATTCATTGAATACAATTCCTAGACTGTAGTGGAGCGAACGACCCGTCTGCGCCGCGTAAGCGGCAGCGGCGGGTTGTTCTGTGCTGCCATGAGCACTTTCTGCAACGTACCCCCCACTAAAGGTGTTGGATACCTTCATGAATCGCAAAAATTCCTGTTGTAACCGGTGTGTTTATGTGGGAGTTTTGCTAAAATTTTAGTTGTATACGACTTGAGCAGGCCGCGCCTATCCCGGGCGTTGACGCCGAGTGAGCCGTCCACATCCTTTACATTTTCAAGGAGCATTTTCATGGCTGTTATTACCGCTGTTCACGCCCGACAGATTCTAGATTCCCGCGGCAACCCGACCGTTGAGGTTGAGGTTCTGCTCGAAGACGGCGCTTTCGCACGCGCTGCTGTGCCTTCGGGCGCATCCACCGGTGAGTGGGAAGCGGTTGAGCGCCGCGATGGCGACAAGTCCGTATACTTGGGCAAGGGTGTTCTGGGTGCTGTCAAGTCTGTCATTGAAGAGATTTCGGAAGAAATTATCGGTATCGACGCCGCCGATCAGCGCACCGTCGATCAGGCCATGATTGCTCTGGATGCCACCAATAACAAGGGTAAGCTGGGCGCTAACGCAATTCTGGGCGTTTCTCTGGCCGTTGCTAAGGCTGCCGCAGAGTCCGCAGACCTTCCCCTCTACAAGTACCTGGGCGGCCCCAACGCCCACGTGCTTCCCGTTCCCATGATGAACATCCTCAACGGTGGTTCTCACGCAGACTCCAACGTTGATATTCAGGAGTTCATGATTGCTCCCATCGGTTTCGAGAACTACTCGGATGCTCTGCGCGCCGGTGTTGAGGTCTACCACTCGCTCAAGTCCGTGCTGCACGACCGTGGCCTCTCCACCGGTTTGGGCGATGAGGGCGGCTTCGCACCGAACCTTGAATCCAACGCTGCGGCTCTTGACCTCATTATCGAGGCAATCGAGAAGGCTGGTTACAAGCCCGGCGAGCAGGTTGCTCTCGCACTGGATGTTGCGTCCTCCGAGTTCTACAACGACGGTGCCTACGACTTCGAGGGTCAGAAGAAGTCCGCCGAAGAGATGAGCGCATACTATGCTGATCTTGTGGCGAAGTACCCGCTGGTTTCCATTGAGGATCCGCTGGACGAGAACGACTGGGCAGGCTACAAGACCCTGACCGAGCAGATTGGTGACAAGGTTCAGATCGTCGGTGACGACCTATTCGTGACCAACCCCGAGCGCCTTGAGAAGGGCATCAACGAGGGTGCGGCAAACGCTCTGCTGGTGAAGGTTAACCAGATTGGTTCGCTCACCGAGACCCTGGACGCTAT
>ERZ772928.525-NODE-525-length-17127-cov-6.013882_pt1 | contig 17127 bp, 13 predicted proteins | sample MGYA00511686_ERZ772928 | MGnify/ENA primary metagenome ERZ772928 (study PRJEB29015, sample SAMEA2738063) | human oral metagenome | biome: human oral; feature: human-associated habitat; material: saliva | place: China | collected 2219 ... | reverse complement strand
AAAATTAGGAATCTGACGAGAAATCCTGATTTCTCAGTCAGATTATCTATTTTCCGAGCTTTCCGCTCGTGTTCAAATCAGAACACATGCTCTACCTTTCTTTTTTATTTATTTTGTTAATGAATCCAAAAACGCAAAGAGTTTAGCATTCATTTCTCGATAATCGTAAGCACGAATGGCTTGAGGTTTTTGAACAAAGGTCAGTTTTTGACTTTGTTCTTCCAAAACACTTTCACCGTCAGCAGCAATCAAGAGATCGACTGCTTCTGGATCAAATTCCAAGTGGGCTTGGAAGGCATAGTGTTTCGGACTAAAGCGAATCATCTGACGTGGACACCCTTGACTGGTTGCAAGAACAACAGCATCTTCTGTCAATCCTGGCATATCGCCATGCCAGTGGCCGGTTTCAAACGTTTCTCCAAAATCACCGACATGCGGATCTGTGAGTCCTTCAGGCGTCAGGGTCACAGGATAAACCCCAATCTCACGTTCCGGACTGTGCTCATACTTCGCTCCATAGGCAACAGACAAGAGCTGGGCACCAAGACAGACCCCAACAATATAACGATCAGCCTTCATGGCCTTTTGAATCAGCTCAATCTCTGCCTGAGGATCGTAGTATGGAAAAGCTTCTCGATCTTCATCTGGCGATTGAGGACCTCCCATGACAATCAAAAAGTCGATCTCATCCACTGTCTCTGGTAGGGCTTCGTTCTCATAGACTTTGGTCGTGGTCACTTGATGGCCACGCTCCTGTGCCCATTTTAGATAAGCGCCCGGCACTTCAAAGGTTTCATGCAGTACAAAATGTACCTTCATCATTTCTTCTCCCATCTCTTTCGAATCACGTATGACAGACCAGCCGCAAGTACAAGCGGAATAGTCATATTCCAAGTTTGGCCTGTAAATCCAAGGCTCAGGGCAATGGCTGTCAGAGGAGCTTCTAGGGTCGTCCCTAAAAAGACTGTCGCTCCTAGTAACATCCCTAGAGCAGGATCCAGATGAATCCCAAGGACTGTCAAAAGCAAGGTCACTAGGTAGCCAGAACCAATCCCAAGGGCAAATGATGGTGTCAAGGTACCCCCATAAGCACCATTGCGCAAGAGGAGATAAACCAGAAGCCCCTTCACTGCAAGACTCAGTGGAAGATAAGGAATCGGCTGACTAGACAAGAGGGCTTGCGCTAGTACCTGGCCATTTCCCATAAAGATAGGGAAAAAGGCTACTAGGCTCCCCAGCACTAGAAAGGCTAGAGGAAGAGCCCAAAGAATCGATCCATCCTTCAGCCGTTTGTGACTAGCTCGCTTGGCGAGGAAAGCAAAGACCAGAGCCAAGGGAGTGACTAAGAAAACAATCACAATAGCCTGTAAAAAACTGCTAGCCGACCATGAGACTGCGGACAGGTGATAAACAGCCTCCTGACCAACGATGGGCTGAGCGACCCAGGTGGCCAGATAAGTACTGGTCAAAACCAGCAGAAGGTTCTGCCAACCGTAGGCGAGTCCTAAGGTCTCAAAGACGAACAAGCTACTGGCAAAGGGAACCTGATAGACCGCAGCCAAACCAGCTCCAGCCCCACAGGCGATCAAGACTTTTCGCTCTTTGAGAGCTAGTGAGAACCCCTTCGCCAAACGACCAGCTAGAAGAGCCCCGACCTCACGTGGGGCTCCTTCTTTTCCGACCGATGCACCTGCTCCGACAATCGCAACCTGCATCCCTGCATGAAGGAGGTGGGCTAAGGGCGCTGGTTCCCTGTCTCCAGCTAAGTCAATTTGCTGGCGAATTGACAGGATCTTATAATGTCTTTGCAGAACATACCAGAAGCCAGCTGCCAAGCACCCAGTCACACACAAAACCAGAAATCTACGGAGACCTCCAGCTTTTTGAAATTGCTGGAGCAAATCCGAACTAGCCTGGCCAAAAGCCAACTCTTGCACCCCTTCTAGTAGATAATGACAGGCAATTCCGACCAGACCCGTCCCGATCCCTAATGATAAGGTGGCTAGAAGCAACCTCAGCCCGTAGGGCAGACTTTGGAGTCGTACTTTCATTGGATTAGAGTTCAGCAAGAATCGCTTTCAGCAATCCTTTGAAGTCGCCTTTTACGCGCTCTGTCACTTCTACTACTTCTTCGTGGTTGAGCTCTTCTTGGAAACCAGCCGCAAAGTTGGTAATACATGAAATACCAAGAACCTTCAAACCAGAGTGTGCTGCAATGATGACTTCCGGAACGGTTGACATTCCGACAGCATCTGCGCCAAGTGTCTTAAACGCACGGATTTCAGCTGGAGTTTCATAAGTTGGACCAGTCACACCGATATAAACCCCATCATCCAATTTGATACCCAATTTGTCTGCTACTTGATGAGCAGTCTCGCGGTATTCTGGAGTGTAAGCTTTCGACATATCAGGGAAACGTGGACCAAAGTCATCCAAGTTTTCACCAATCAATGGGTTTTGACCAGTCATGTTGATGTGGTCAGTGATGGCCATCAAAGTACCTGGACCAAAGCCGATACCACCTGCTGCATTGGTTACAACAACTCCTTCGCATCCAAGAGCTTTCATAACACGTACAGGGAAAGTAACTACTTCAAGCGGATTTCCTTCATAAAAATGGAAACGTCCTTGAAGAGCTAAAACCTTACGTCCAGACAAAGTTCCATAAACAAGTTTTCCAGCATGACCGACAACCGTTGATTGTCCCCAGTTTGGAATATCCGCATAGTCAATGATAACTGCGTCTTCAACTTCTTCAGCCAACTCACCAAGTCCAGAACCCAAAATTAAACCAAACTCAGGTTTTTCAATTCCTTTGCTTTCCAAAAATGCTTGAGTAACTCTAATTTTTTCAAGTAGCGACATGTTAATTCTCCCTTAATTTTATTTCATTCTTAAAAACTGACCAATTTTTGAAAAAGTTCTTGCATTTCGAATGGTTATAGAAGGATAAAAAGGTGCTTTCAATAGCTTCTTATGATAAGCCGTTTGGTTATAGCTTGATTTATCAAATTTACCCCAGTAGATTCCAAGTTGACCAAGATGAATAATTTCATCTCCCAACTCTAAAGACTCAATAACATTCCTCATTTCGTTCTTGTCAAGTCTTTCAGTATATAAGAGGACATCTTTTCTATAGAAATCATCTTCCCACCACTTAGGTAAAGATGCCACTTCATTTTGGTAATCTTCTAGAGTAAAAAGAGAAAACACCTTAATAAATGGATAAGTCTTATTAAGAAATCTCTCTAAAACTAAGAGGAGTTCCACTTTCATCAAGGATGAATCAAAGAAAAAATTTCCACTATTTATATAGGAAGAAACATTTGACATTCCAAGTTCTTTTAAGTCATGACAAAATTCTTCCATGACTATCTTGTGACGACCACCAACGTTTATCCCACGAACCAAAAATGCATAGCGCTTCATTTTAGACAAGTTTATCCAAGAAGCTTTCACCAATCATGGCTTTATCTACACCAAAGTTTTCAGCGACAGTTGCTGAGATGTCAGAGAAATGACCTACTGGAATAAGTCCATTTCCTTTGAATGATGGGCTATAAGCCAAGAAAGGAATATATTCACGAGTATGGTCTGTACCTGCATAAGTTGGATCATTTCCGTGGTCTGCTGTAATCATCAAGAGATCATCTTCACGCATGGCAGCAATGATTTCAGGCAAACGTTGGTCAAATTCGTGCAAACAATCACGATATCCATGTGGATCACGACGGTGTCCATAAAGGGCATCGAAGTCTACCAAGTTTGTGAATGAGAAGCCATGTTTGAAATCTTCAGAAGTCATAGCTTTAATCAAATTATCAATACCATGGCTATTTGATTTGTTGTGACCCATATCGTGGTTAATACCAGCTCCGTTGAAAATATCATTGATTTTACCAACGGCATAAGTATCAATACCAGCTTCATTCAATTTATCCAAAACAGTTGGTGCAAATGGTGAAACAGCCAAATCTCGACGATTAGATGTACGAGTGAAGTTTCCAGGCTCACCAACGTAAGGACGAGCAATGATTCGCCCTAGAAGAGCTGGACGCTCAAGGGTAATTGAACGCGCATATTCACAAATACGATACAACTCATCCAATGGAATAATGTCTTCGTGTGCAGCAATTTGAAGAACTGGGTCAGCTGAAGTGTAAATAATCAATTCACCAGTTTCCATTTGACGAGGTCCAAAGTCTTCAATAACAGCTGTACCTGAGTATGGTTTATTAGCTTCACGAATGACTTTACGACCTGAGAATTCCTCAATTTTAGTGAGAATTTCTTCTGGGAATCCGTTCCAGAAGGTATCAAAAGGTTCAGTAATATTGAGACCCATGATTTCCCAGTGACCAGTCATCGTATCCTTACCAAGAGAAACTTCCTGCAATTTTGTTGCATAACCAGTTGGGTTACTTTCTGTTGGTACTGTTTTCAAAGGTGTTTCACGAGGAATATTTCCTAGACCAAGCTTAGCCATATTTGGCACATTCAATCCTACTGATTTAGAGATATGACCAAGGGTATCTGAAGCACCATCTGGCACACCTGCATTGACAAAGTCATTGGCATCTGGAGCAGCACCAATTCCTACTGAATCAAGAACGACTAAATGCATTCGGTTAAATTTGGACATAATAACACCACAAAGAGATAAAATCTTTTCGAAATTACCTCTTGCCTTTCTATATTATTTAATAGTTTGACATAATTAATTAGTTTTCCTCATTAAAAGTGAGGGGAAATCAAAATTGGACTAGGCCTTGACTTCAACGACCTTAACACCGTCTTTTCCTGCAACGATGACTTTGTTAACCATACCATTGAACAATCCATGATCGACAACACCTGTCATAGCTTTTAGTTCTTCACCAAGAGCTACTGGATTTTCAATCTTACCTAAATCAAGATCGATGATATAGTTCTTCATATCTGTAACAAAGCGATTACCTTCCTCCGTAAGTCGGAATGATGGCTTATAGCCCTTCGACTCAAAGACACGATAGAGACGATCAGCACCATATTGAACCACTTCAACTGGTAATTTGAAAGCACCTAATTGATCAACCATTTTAGACTCATCAACCACCCAGATATATTCTTTCGTAGGTGTAGCGACAATTTTTTCCATCAGAAGGGCACCACCGCCACCTTTAATCCCATTGAGTTGAGGGTCTACTTCGTCGGCGCCATCAACAGTAACATCAATACTGTCAATATCATCCACTGCCTTCAAAGGAATACCTAAGCCTTCAGCTTGTTTAGTGGTTTGACTTGATGTCGTTACTCCAACAACACTAAGGCCTTCTTCCTTAATACGACGGCCAATTTCCTCCACGAAGAAATAAGCTGTTGACCCTGTACCGAGTCCAACAACCATTCCATCTTCAACGTATTTGGCAGCGGTTACGCCAGCGATTTTCTTAAGTTCTTCCATGCTCGTCTCCTTGCATCTTTCTATAATAGTCGTTCAAAACAATTATAACATGTTTCAACAGTAAATAGAAATGATACGAGGAAGTAAAACCTAGCAAAAATAAAAACTAGATTCTAAATAGAATCTAGTTTTGATGGGGAACTAATTTAATAGCACCACTTAATCTTCTTTACGACGTTTGAAGAATCCTACAAAGGCTGCAAAAATCATTGAAAGAAGTCCAATAAATCCAGCATTGCTAGTGTGCTCACCAGTTTGTGGCAACTCAGCTTGAGGCACTACAGGAACTTCAGTATCTGGAGTTGGTGTAGTTGGCGGTGTCACTGGAGTTGGAGGAGTAACAGGTGTTGGTGGTGTTTGTGGAGTCGGTGGTGTTGGTGGTACCACGTGAGACTCTCTCTCAACGACATAGTTCTTGTGCCATACAACACTTGGTTTTTCAGGAGTTTTAGGTTCTACTGGTTTAGCAGGAACTTCAACTACTTTTGGTGTTGGTGGCGTTGGTGCCGTTGGACCTGTTGGTGGTGTTGGTGCAACCGGTTTTTCTGGAACTTCAACCACTTTTGGTGTTGGTGGCGTTGGTGCCGTTGGACCTGTTGGTGGTGTTGGTTCTTGTGGTTTACCAGGTACTTCAACTACCTCTGGAGTTGGTGGCTTTGGTGCCACTGGCTCTTTTGGTGGTGTTGGTGGTGTTGGTTCTTGTGGATTGATACCAACTGTTTTAATAACTGGTTTAACCGGTGCTGTTGGTGGTGTTGGTGCCTTAGGTTCTTCAGGTTTTTCACCTGGATTCTTAGGCAAACCAAGATTAGAGTTGATTGCGAACCAGTATACTGTTGGTGCACCATCAGCATTTGCACCTTCAGCAGTAAATACCAAGTGACCATTTGTCATCTTGATACCTGCACCTCCATAATAGAGGTAAGGTGAATCAGCGTTATCCCAACCTGTCAATTCAGACGTTGTCTCACCATTAAAGACTGCACCATGGTCAATGTATTGGTTATCATTGACTGACGTTACTTCTTTAGTAGCAGCATCATAAGTAACTGATGATTTTGGAATAGCGATGAATTGGTTATCACCAATATTTACATATTCTTGGTGGCGTGTTGATTGGTATTTTTTCTTAGGTGTGAATGTAATCAAACCAGTTTCAGCAGAAACGCTGTACGAACCAATAACATCATCTTTATCACCAAATGTATAATCTTGGTTACCAAGAGCGTGTCCATTACCACTACCTGAAGCATTAAGAGTTGTTACATCAGATGGAATTTCACGTGAGACAACCCATTCTGAACCATTCCAGTCAGTGATAGGAACAACTACCTTAAGTGGGTTCTCATCAGAAATGTTAACAGTAGCGCCACCGAAATCAGCGTATCCAGATTTAGTAACAACTTCACCGTTTTGGATTGCCAAAGTAGAACCATCTGCGTAAGGATTATATGTACCGCGGACAGTATTACCATTAACGTCTTTCGCTTCTACTGTAAGTGGACGTGGGCGCTCAGATGTTTCAACATAAGCTGCACCATTCCAGTGGTTTAGTGAGTTAAGTGCTACGATAGCATTACGCTCACTAAGGTTGAACATTTTACCATCTTTATCGTAAAACTCAACATCTACTGCTACTTTAACTGGTTTGTCTTGATCAGTTGATGCACCAACTGTCATAGTTACTGTTGGATCCTTACTGATTTTCGCGATACCTTTTCCGTCATTTGATGGAAGGCTAACAATTTCGTAGCGGTAAACAACACGTTTGATTGCTGATGCTTCATTCTCAACAATCATGCTTGATTGGTTCAAACCATCATATGTAACAACAAATTTGTCACCTTCTTTAACTTGAACCCACTCGTCTTCAGTATTTGTCCAAGGGCTATTTGAAACAATGTCAGATGCTTGTAACTTGTTAGAGTCATATTGGAAAACATTACTTGTGTTAAGACGCTCTTGTGCTTCTTTTGTCAAGTAGTTGCTTACACCTTCAACTTTGTGTTTTGCATCGTTTTCACGTTGGAAGGTCAATTCTTGAACAACTTCAGCATCTTTAAGGTTACGATATACAGGATCATTCATGTATTTATCGTAAGCTGTTTTAGCTTCTTGGTATTGTTTAAGTGCTGTTTGGTAGACAGCTAATTTGTTTTGATACTCAAGGTACTCTTGGTCATATTTAGCTTTTTGCTCATTGTAGACAACCAAGGCTGCTTCGTATTTAGCTTTAGCATCTGCATTGTATTTTTCAATAGCTTGTTTTGTTTCAAGATCTGCTTCATAAGCTGTTTTCTTAGCGTTATAAAGTTCAAGATTCTTGTCATATGCTACTTTTTCTACATCATATTTAGCTTTTGCTTCATTATATGCTGCTAGCTCAGTTTGATATTTAGCTTCAGCTTCAGCGTTACGTTTTTCAGTAACAACTTTTTCAGCTACTTTATTATCATAATTAGCTTTTTCAGCATTGTATTTGGCTTTATCGCTATTGTACTGTGCAAGAGCTGCTTCATAATCAGCTTTTGCTTGGTTATAAGTTGCCAATTCTGCTTGGTATTTAGCTGCAGACAAGGCATTTTCTTTATCAGCTGCTTCTTTTTCTGCTACCTTAGCATCATAAGTAACTTTCTTAGTCTTGTACTCTGAAAGAGCTGAGTCATAAGCTTGCTTAGCAATTTGGTATTGCTCTGAAGCTTTATCATAAGCTGTTTTTTCAGTATCATATTTAGCCTGAGCTTCAGCATTTGTTTTATCAGCAAGTGCTTTCTCAGCTAATTTGGCATCGTAGTTTGCTTTTGCTTTATCATAGTCAGCTTTATCTGACTTGTATTGTTCTTTAGCCGCTTTATAATCTGAAACGACTGTATTGATTTTCTCTGCTTGTGCTTTATTATCTGCAGCAGCTGCTTCAACAGTTTCTTTGGTTTGAGCAGGTTCTTCCTTAACCTCAACCCCTTCGTTAGTTGCAGCTGTTTTTGCAGCTTCTAAGCTTGTATTTGTTACTTCACTCGTTGTAACAGTTGTGTTGCCTTCTTCAGTAATGTTAACAACTTTCTTTTCAGTTGAATCTGCTACGGCAGAAGCGCTTTCTTCAACAGCATCTGTTGCTTCAACTGCTGGTGTTGCTGAATCTGTAGTTGTTGCTACTTCATCAGCGCTTGCATTTGAAGCTCCTACTGCAAGAACTGCAGTCCCCAAAAGAACAGAAGCCGCACCAAGGCTAGACTTTCTGAGTGAATAACGTTGTAATTCCTTTTTCCCCATTTAAATTACGTCCTTCTATATTTAGTTATGTTCATATTCTAACAAAAGAAAGGACCATGTCAATTTGAGATATCTCATAAAAATATCCATTCATTTAAATTCGATTAGATTCTTAAATTCAAATACTTTTTAATATCAAATTATTTGATAGACAAAACCCTATGATTAATAGCATTTTCGATACAAATAGGAGGTTTAATTTTATAATATCTAGTCCAATTTGCTTTAATGTTTTTTTATTGAAAAAATCATGAAAAACAAGCGATAATAAGCTTTCATTTTGCTTTTCATTGTGATATTTAGCTTTCGGATAGCTATCTACTAGATTCTCTCCTTTATCTTTCTATATTAGTTTTAACATTCAAGCTTATTTTAAAAGACAAACATCTATCAATAAGTAACTAAAAAAGACTAGACGTCTTGCATAACAAAACAACCTAATCTTTTATTTTATCTTATTAATGTTTACGTTTGCGAGCTGACCATAGACCTGTAAGTGCCATTGTAAGCAAGCCTACACCAGTTACAGATGCTAATTTTTGGTTAGAATCACCTGTTTCTGGCAATTGTCCACTATTATTTCTTTCTGTTTCTTGCTTAGCAATCACAGAAGAAGTTGGTGTTACATTTGGTCCTGTAGGTGTTCCAGGAGTTTTTGGTTTTTGAGGAGTTGTTGGTGGCGTTGGCACTGGACGAGTTACTCGCTCAACAAGATAATTTTTATGCCATTTCACCTTAGGAGCTACAAGTTCTTTAGGTGAAACAGGTTTATTAGGAACATTAACTGTAACCATAGTTGGTGGTGTTGGAGCTTTAGGCTCTGTTGGTGGTGTTGGTTTCGTTGGCTCACCAGGTACCTCTACAACTACTGGTGTAGGTGGTGTTGGTGCCTTAGGTTCTACTGGAGCCGTAATCTTACGTGGCTCTGCTGGCACTTCAACTAATGCTGGAGTTGGTGGCGTTGGTGCCTTAGGCTCTGTTGGTGCCTTAGGTTCCTCACTATCAACTGTAACCACAGTGTAGTTAGGTTCTGTCGGTGGTGTTGGCGCTTTAGGCTCTTCTGGTTTGCCTGGTTCCGCAGGAACTTCAACTACTGTAGGAGTTGGTGGTGTTGGTGCCTTAGGTTCTTTTGGAGCTGTTGGCTCCTCAGCATCAACTGTCACTACTGTATAGTTAGGTGCTGTTGGTGCTGTAGGGCCAGTTGGTGGTGTTGGTTCTGTTGGTACTGCTGGAAGAACTTCCAATGTAATCGTTGGTGGTGTTGGAGCCTTTGGTTCTTCAGGAGCCGTTGGCTCTTTTGGCGCTTCACCTGGATTTTTTGGAATACCAACATTTGAGTTAATCGCAAACCAGTAAACCGTTGGCTGACCAGCAGCATTAGCTCCATTGGCCGTAAATACCAAGTGACCATCAGACATCTTCAAGCCTGCCCCACCATAATAGAGGTATGGAGAAGATGGATTGTCCCAACCTTCAAGAGTCGTTGAAGATTCACCATTAAAGATTGATCCGTGTTCAATGTATTGGTTATCTTTAAATGATGTTACCTCTTTTGTAGCAGAATCATAAGTAACACTTGAATTTGGAATTGGAATGTATTTATTATTCCCAACATTTACAGATTCTTGGTGCTCTACATTTTCAAATTTCTTCTTAGGAGTGAAGATGATCCGTCCTGAAGTTGGATCAATCGTATAAGAACCGATCACATCATCTTTACCATCTAATGTGAATTCATCTGTTCCGATATCATGACCATTCCCAGCTCCTGAAGCATTAACAGATGTTGCATCAATCACAGTTTCTTCACTAACTGCAAATTCGCTGCCATTCCATGTTGCGTTTTGAGCCACAATCTTAATCGGATTTTCAGCAGAGATAGTGACGTCCGCAGTACCAAAGTCAGCTGTTCCATTTTTAACTACAACAGCATTGTTTTCAATGCTCATTGATGAACCATCTGCATATGGGTTCCAAGTTCCACGAACGGTGTTGCCATTTTTATCTTTAGCTTCTACTGTAAGGGCACGAGGTTTATCCCCACTATCTACATAGGAAGCACCCGTCCAGTGGTTAAGGGAGTTCAAAGCGACAATCGCATTGTGCTGTGTCAAATCAAACTTATTGCCATCACCATCATAGAATTCAACATCTACAGCAACTTTAACTGGTTTATTTTGGTCTGTTGAAGCACCGACTGTCATAGTAACAGTTGGGTCCGCACTAATAGCTGCAATTCCTTTGCCATCATTTGATGGGAGACTTAGAATCTCATAACGGTAAATCACGCGCTTGATTGGATGCATATCCTTTTTATTTTCACGCATGCTGGACTGATTCAAATTGTCATAGGTTACAACAAATTTGTCACCTTCTTTAATTTGAATAAATTCAGTTTCATTATTGGCCCAAGGACTAGTTGCTACAATATCTGAAGCTTCCAATTTATTGGAATCATACTGATGCACATTGCTGGTATTCAAACGAGCTTGGGCATCACGAGTGAGATAAGTACTGATACCATCAATGGTATGAGTAGCTCCACCTTCACGTTGGAAGGTCAAATCTTGAACAGTTTCAACATCTTTTAGATCTTGGAAACCATTATCATTCATGTATTTATCATAGGCTGCTTTAGCATCTTTGTACTGTGCCAAAGCTGTTTGATATTCAGCAAGTTTTGTTTGATAAGTAGCAAAATCTTTGCCGTATTGCTCTAGGTCTACATTGTATTTTGCAAGCTCAACTTCATACTTAGCTTTAGCAGCATCTTCTTCTGCTTTCTTAGCAACTAACTTACCATAAGCTTCTTTATCTTTATCGTATTGAGCTTTCTTAGCTTGGTATTCTTGTAAATCTTTGTCATATTGCGCTTTAGCTGTATTGTAAACAGCCATTTCCGCATCGTACTTAGCTTTTGCTTCTGCATTGGCCTTATCCGCTGCTGCTTTTTCGGCTACTTTGGCATCGTAGGCTGCTTTAGCTGTATTATAAGTCGCTAAATCAGTTTGATATTTTTCATAAGCTGTATTGTAAGCAGCAAGATCTTTTTCATATTGCTCTTGAGCAGCCTTATCTGTAATTTCTGCTTGCGTTTTCTCAGCTACTTTCACATCATAGGCTGCTTTTTTCGTGTTGTATTCAGCTAGAGCTGCATCATACAGAGCCTTATTTGCCTTATATTCAGACAAAGCTGCGTTGTATGTGACCATTTCTGCATCATACTTAGATTTAGCTTTTGCATTAGCTGCATCAGCGACTGCTTTTTCTGCTACTTTAGCATCATAGGCTGCTTTAGCAGTCTTGTAGGCAGCCAAATCGCTTTGATATTTTTCGTAAGCGGCATTATAAGTAGCTAAATCTTTCTCATACTGCTCTTGAGCAGCCTTGTTTTCAACTTCTGTACGAACTTTTTCTGCTACTTTAGCATCATAAGCTTCCTTCTCAGCATCATATTTTGCCTTGTCTTTAGTATACTGAGCCATAGCAGCTTCATAGTTCTTTTTAGCAGTTTCATAAACAGCCAACTGTACCTTGTAATCGGCTTCTGACTTAGCATTAGCTGCATCAGCAGCTGCTTTTTCTGCTACTTTAGAATCATAAGTCAATTTTTGAGTATTATACTCTTCCAATGCTGCGTCATAGGCTTTTTTATCAGCTTGATATTTAGCTAATCCTTTTTCATAAGCAGCTTGATCGGTATCATACTGTGCTTTAGAAGCAGCGTTTGCTTTATCAGCTGCTGCTTTTTCAGCCACTTTAGCATCGTACTCAGCCTTAGCTTTTTCATACTCAGCTACATCTTTTTTGTGGTCTTCTTTTGCTTTCTGATAATCATAAACAACTGTATTAATCTCTTTTGATTGAGCTTGATTGTTAGCAATAGCCCCCTCTAGGGATGTATGCGTTTGAGGTGCAGTTTCTTCAACGTCTACCCCTTCTTTTACCGCAGAAGCTTTAGCATCCTCAAGACTACCAGTTGTTACAACACTTGTTGTTACAGTGGTATTTCCTTCTTCTTTGACAGAAACAACTTGCTTCTCTGAATGGTCAACAGTTGTTGCCGGATCGGCAGCAGAATCTGTTAGCACAGAAGCACTAAGTGGCTTATCAGTAACAGCTGAAGTTGAAACCTCATCTGCATGTACACCAGTTGCACCCATTGCAAGAATGGTTGTACCCAAAAGAACAGAAGCAGCCCCAAAGCTATACTTTCTGATTGAAAAACGTTGTGAATCTTTTCTTCCCATATCACAAATTTCCTTCTATATTTTCTTAACACCTAAAGTCTAACACTTTTAAATTTTCTGTCAATAGAATTGTCTTAATTTTCTCAAAAATTTTACACTCATTTTCAATTTATAAGTATTGTTTAATTGATTCTTTAATTTAAAAGGATAGATAGCTTAATTTTATATGTTACTTCTTCTGAAAATTAGAATTAAGTGGCTATAGATGAGTCTAATGTTAGATTTTTTATTAATTATTTTTCCCGAATAATTTATTAAACCATCAAAAAAAGCCCCAAAGGGCTAAAATCTTTACAATATTTGGGTATGTTCTGATAGTTGCTTCATTGATTTGAAACAATACCAAATGACAATCCAACTACAGATAGCTGAAATCATTGACTTAAGATTTTTTTGACCAAGGTCTTCAAATCTGGAACTACTTCTTCCATAAACCATGGATTTTTTGCTTGCCAAATATTATTTCGAGGAGAAGGATGAACGAGAGGGAAAAACTCTGGAAGATAATCTTTGTAATGCTTAACTGTATCCGTTAATTTTGCTGACGATTTTTGATGTAAATAGTAATGCTGTGCATAATTACCTACTAAAATCGTCAATTGGATATCAGGAGCTAAAGCAAGAACTTTCTCATGCCACTTATCTGCAAATCCTTTGCGAGGAGGTAAATCACCTGATTTACCATGACCTGGGAAATAAAAATCCATTGGTACAATAGCAAACATACCAGATTCATAGAATTCTTCACGTGAAACTCCCATCCAATCTCTGAGATTATCACCACTAGGATCATTCCAGTAAAGACCGGACTCTTGGGCACGAATACCAGGAGCTTGTCCCACGATATTAATCCGAGCCGTTTTTGGAATGGAAAACAAGGGTTTTATACCTTGTTCCGTATAAGCTATATTTTGTTCATCGGACATGATTTCTTGTGTTAATTCATCGAGTGTTTCCATATTTTCCTCCTCAAAAAAGAGACAAAACCGTCTCTCTTTTTTATTTGATCAACTCATAGATAGCTTCTGCATAAATGGCAGCTGCACGGTACAAGTCTTCAACCTCAGTAAACTCATTGGCTTGGTGCATAGTGTTGACATAACCAGGGAACATAGCTCCATAGGCAACACCACGTTTTAGGAGACGTCCAAATGTCCCACCACCAATAATTTGTTCATGACCTTTAAGTCCTGTTTGTTTCTCATAGACTGAAAGAAGAGTCTCTACCATAGGATCATCAACTGGTACATAGTGTGGCACATGACCATGTTCTGAGAGACTAACTGCCTTAGGACCTTCAAGTTTTTCAAGACCAGCCTTAATAGCATCCGTATCAACCCCTTGAGGGTAGCGGAAATTCAAAGCAATTGTATTATCTTCAGATTCCTTAGCGAAGTTAAATACACCAGCATTCATGGTCAACTCGCCCATTTTAGGGTCTGTATAGGCAAGACCTGTCTTTTCAGCGAAGAAATCCTTATGAAGTGTTTCAGCAATTAAATCCAAATACGTTTTAGCATTGCCTTGGAAATCAAATTGGCTAAGGAAGAGGGCTAAGTAGGTTGCTCCATTAATACCATTTTGAGGCATCATACCATGAGCTGATTTCCCATGAATAATCACATGGAAAACACCCGCTTCTTCGGTCACTTGACCAGTCACTTCTTGTTCCGCAACAAAGTCTCCTAATTTGGACTCGAGTTCTTTCAAAGTGATAGGCCCAGTGAAATCTGCACTTGCAGATTCAGGAACCATATTTTCACGCAAACCACCATTAAAAGACACAAGACTAAATTCTCCATCATTTTGACCTTCAAAATGGAGATAAGCTGTAATATTACCCTTTTCACCATTGATAATTGGAAATTCTGCATCAGGTGAAAAACCAAAATCAGGATCTTTCAACCCATTATGAGCGAAGTAATAATCCATATCGCCCCAACCAGATTCTTCATCAGTACCAACAATGAAACGCACACGCTTAGATACTGGAAGCTCGAGTTCTTTAATAATTTTCAAGGCATAGTAACAAGCCATTGTTGGGCCTTTATCATCTGATGACCCACGAGCATAAAGTTTGCCATCTTTGATTACAGGTTCATAAGGATCTGTATCCCAACCACTCCCAGCTGGAACCACATCCAAGTGTGCAAAGATACCCAATACTTCATCACCTTGACCAAATTCAAAGTCACCAGCATAATTATCAATATTACGAGTTTTATAACCATCACGTTCAGCTAAAGCAAGAAAATGTTCCAAAGCTTTTACTGGTCCGGGACCAAATGGGTGCTTATCATCAACCTTACTGTCATCACGTTCTGAGTTAATACGCAAAAGACCAAAAAGGTCCTCCATCAAGGCATCTTTGCGCTTATCAACTTCGGCACGAAAATCAATTGTCATAATTTACTCCTTACTGTCTCTAGTTAGCACTATTTTACCATTTTTAGTAAGAGTTTTCATCCCTTATAAACAAAGCCAATAAAAAATGCAATCCCTTACCAAATGTCAAAAGACTTCATACCATCTTCAATAGAATGTGAAAAATTCCTAAATCAGGAACACTCGAATCTAAAGTAATAGCATTTATATCAGCTAAGAGGTAAAGCTCTTGACTATCTAGCTCTTTATACTTTAGGCCCTCCTATTAGGAATCAGCACATTGTAGCATTTCGATAATATCATTTCAAGAATTTCCATAAACTTTAGAATATTCTCTTCATTAATGCTATAATAGGACTATCAAAACTAAGGAGATGCATTATGCCATTTGTAAAGATTGATCTCTTTGAAGGTCGTACTGAAGAACAAAAAATCGAACTTGCTCGCGAAGTTACTGAAGTTGTATCACGTGTTGCCAAAGCACCTAAAGAAGCTATTCATGTTTTCATTAACGATATGCCAGAGGGAACTTACTACCCACATGGTGAAATGAAGAAGAAAAACTAATCATCATTAAGCAGTCACATCCGTGGCTGCTTTTTATATTATCGTTGGTAATTCATCATCGTCGTCAAAATTCTCAACGACTTCTTCACCAGGCAATGGTTTTTGTAGTTTTCCCAAGATAAAACGTGAGATTGGACCAACCACTAGAAAATTAAGTGGTAAAGCCATGATAACATTTGTCAACCAAGCACGACCATAGGATAATAGCGTCACCGACTGACTATTGTAAACTAATCCATAGAATGACATAAACGTTACCATGAATAGCGCCATGGTTCCAGAAATCACTAAAATCTTTGCCCATCGTTTATCATGGGCTTTTACTTTATGCAAAATTGCAAATGCTATTGTTTTGGCTAGTGGTCCCACCAAAATCATATCAAGTAAGAAAGCAACCACAAATCCAGGAAGATAACCTTGGAAAAAGTGACCCCAAGCAAAGGGAACTACTCCAGTCCAATCAAGGATGAGAAGATTCCAGAGACTCATCCCACAGACCATCATTCCACACATCAAAAACGTAAAAAGCAAAGCTTCTTTAAAATTAAGAGGCATTAAAATTCTCCATTTCTAAAACTTCTCTTTTAGCATATCAAAAATATTTTCTCCTCGTAAGTTAAATTTCTCTCATGAAAACGTATTATTTTAGGATAGTTTCCATTTCTGTATATCTCGGTTTCATACCTAAACGTTCGTAAAAACGTAGAGCACCCGCATTATCATTCCATACGTGAAGTGTCAGATTATAACAACCTAGCTCCTTAGCATAGTCCAAGGCAAATTGGTAAAGCTTTTCTCCTAATTTTTGACCTCGAGCATCCTTATCAACACATAAATCATCAATAAAAAGAGTCTTAACAGCCTTTTGTGGACCATCATTTTCAGTTTCTTCTTTAATCATTAAGAAAAGATGGCCCAAGATACGCCCTTCGTCATCCTCGTACACAAAAACAGGTTTTTTTGAATCATTAATTACTGCTTCTAACTCTGCATTTGTAAATTTACTGCCTTTTGACTTAAAAACATCAGGGCGTGCTTGATGATGAACAATAAGAATCTGCTCCAATAACTCTTGTAATCTTGGAATATCTTCAGATTTTGCTAAACGAATCATGATTACCTCCACAAAAAAAGATGGGTAAGACCCACCTTAATTCTTATTTACCAAGTTTTGCTTTAGCTGCATCTGCAAGAGCTGTGAAAGCTGCTGCA
>ERZ772928.521-NODE-521-length-17161-cov-10.896586_pt1 | contig 17161 bp, 18 predicted proteins | sample MGYA00511686_ERZ772928 | MGnify/ENA primary metagenome ERZ772928 (study PRJEB29015, sample SAMEA2738063) | human oral metagenome | biome: human oral; feature: human-associated habitat; material: saliva | place: China | collected 2219 ... | reverse complement strand
ATTGCCAAACTATATTATTAGGATCTTTATAATAATCAAACACATAGCAACGCTTGCCATCATCTACGAGAAAGCCGCTATGAGCTAAAAAAGTAACATCTAACATTATTATCAATACCTCTAGTTTATTGAGAATTTATATCATTCGTATTGTTTATTATACCATATTTTTATAAAGACAGGGCATGAATAGTAGCAATACAGTTTAGAATAATTCTCTTTAAATGCGACCGGAACATTTCATATAGTCAATATATTGGTTACCCCAAGTTTCAAGGGACACTAGAACTGTTTTAAAACCTGCCCCCACTTCGGTAAGGCTATATTCAACCTTTGGTGGAATCGTGCCGTATACTTCACGGTGTACAAGACCATCATCCTCTAATTGGCGTAACGCTCTAGTAAGTGTTGCTTGTGTAATTGGGTATAAGCGACGCTCTAATTCACGGAAACGCACAGGACCTTCGGCTAATTCGTGCATGATCAACAAGGACCATTTGCCGGCTAATAACTTTTGACTCGTTGCAAAAGGACATCTGCCCACTAAATCATGAATATTTACGAGTTGCTCTGCCATTGTAATTCTCCTTTTCTATATAGCTTATGTAGCTCGTTATAACAAGGCTAAACCTCTATAGCTAAGCTCAACTATGTATAGCTATACTACTAATCCCATTTCAAGATTAGAAATATGTTTTTCTAATGTAGTTCAAATCATATCACAAATTTATTGTATTGCAAGTATTTTATAGTATCATTTTTTAGGGTACAAAACTTTTTGAAAAAATGGTAACGCAGGTCGTCGTATTGTCGAAAAGGCACTCAAAGCAGGTCATCAAGTTATAGGCGTCGTTCGTCGTGAAGGCGCCATCGAAGGCTTACAACCAACAGTATTTAACCAAAGCTATAATTCAGGCTCCCTATCGATGACAGGATTTATTTTTGAAGATACAGAATAATAACTTACATACTAATACTATAAAATCTATACATACAAAAATGGCTTATACCTATGGTACAAGCCATTTTTACGTGTCTATTATTTTTCAAGGTAAGATTTTAACTGATCCGGCATGTTTTTTCTCCTTGATTAAATTATAGCAGTTCATTAATGAAGGGTTCCATTTCAGCCGGTTTTACAACAGGTTCAAAGCGCCCTACAACCTTGCCTTGCCGGTCTATGATAAATTTAGTAAAATTCCACTTTACTTCATCATCATTAAGATAATTAGGATCAATACCATTAAGATAATCCGTAAGCATTTCCGTCTTATCACTAGGTGGAAAACCTTGGAATTTTTGTTCTTGAATCATATATTTGAAAAGATCTAATGCACTTTCACCGCGCACATCTGCCTTTCCCATAACTGGGAAGGTCACACCGTAATTTAATTTACAAAACATTTGAATTTCGCTATTAGAACCAGGTTCTTCTTCCCCAAATTGGTTTGATGGAACAGCAATAATTTCTAGACCTTGGTCTTTATATTTCTTATAAAGCGCCTCTAACCCATCATATTGATGAGTAAAACCACATTTACTAGCAGTATTAACAATAACAAGCACTTTACCTTCAAAGTCTTTTAAGCTTTGCTCTTCACCAGCTTTATTGAGTAAAGAGTAATCATATACAGTCATGATATGCCTCCTAAAAATAGAGTGTATTTGCACTTTCACAAGGACAAATACACTCTATATAACTATCCTAGATAGAGCTTTAACATATTACAATTATTATACTAAAAAGTTTTATTAACCGATACTATCCCAATAATGTTTTCACGTCATAGCCAAATTTAGCTGTTGTTTTAGCAGCTGTTTTTTGCCATTCTGTAGGTGCTGTGCCGTCTTTCTCAAGGAAGAATCCAGAGTCGAGGTAGCGAATGATGATGTAATTAGAATCTTTTTGATCAAAGCCATTACCACGACTGAAGTCAATACCATGACCTGTATTGCGCGTTACAATGGCTTCCAATAATGGCAACGTAATGGCATTCAAAGTGATTTTCATATCAGGAGAATCAAACATCTTTTTAAGGAAAGAGCTAGGCTTTTCTTCTTTATATACTAAAAGCTTGCTAATCGTGCCATTAGATGCACATACTACGCGACGGATATCTTTAATAGGAATATCTCCCTTACCATTAGAAATAACGCCGTTTTTAATGGTAATTTCTCGTTTACCCATAAAGGAAGAGTCTAATGGCAATTGAAGAGTATCTAAGTTCGCAGGAAAATCTGCGGTCAATTTATTTCGAGCAAAAGCGGCAATAATTGCTTTTGTTTCACGAATGTTATGACCAGTGTTAGATGCTGTACGGTCCGTATCTAAATCTTGGCCTTCTATATTTTTCCAATTATGGTCTCTAAACATAATCGTATAGTTACTATTTGAATTTAGATATCTTGTAAGATATAGCTCATTTACATCTTCAAAATCAATGTCAGTGATAACCGTACCATTAGCATCTTTACAGAGCACACCATTGTAACTAATTGTTAAAGTACGATCATTACCTTCAAAAACAACGGGATTTGTGTCGAATACAGAAATCATAGCCCTCTCCTTTTTACGACTCTAAACACAATTACACTTGTACATATCAAGTGCATGCACTCAATACATTGATTAAATATATTAATCAAATACTATCAACTTAATCATACACCTTCTATATAAGTTTAAACAACTACTATATTTTCTGACAATCTATATTCTAACTTAACTTACAAACAAGATATGCTTTCACCAATCTATTTACAATAGATATATTAACAAAAGATATCAAACAATATCTGTATAAAACAAAAAAGCTGATTCCGAAGAATCAGCTTTTTATATTTCATTGAATCGTTCAAATGAAGTTTTAGTTGAAATTAGATGCTTTCAACAGCAGCGATAGCAGCAACGTCTACAACGTCTTGAGCAGAGCAGCCACGGGAAAGGTCATGAACTGGTTTAGCCAAACCTTGAATCAATGGGCCAAGAGCGTCAGCGCCGGAGAAGCGTTGTACCAATTTGTAACCAATGTTAGCAGCTTGAAGATCAGGGAAGATCAAGATGTTAGCTTTACCAGCTACGTTGGAGCCAGGAGCTTTCTTTTCTGCTACGGAAGGAACGATGGAAGCGTCCAATTGTAATTCGCCGTCGAATTTGAAGTCAACGTTGCGTTCTTTCAAGATGTTAACAGCTTCAACCACTTTGTCTACTTCTGGAGTGGAAGCGGAACCTTTAGTGGAGAAGGACAACATGGATACGCGAGGATCAGCCATACCAACAACTTTGCGAGCTTTTTCTACAGTGGATTCTGCGATATCAGCTAATTGTTCGCTAGTTGGGTTAGGCAATACGCCACAGTCGGAGAATACGAGCATACCGTCGTCGCCATATTCTTTTTTGCTTGTGAACATGAACATGGAAGAAGATACAGTTTTAAGACCTGGTTTAGTACCTACAACTTGTAATGCAGCGCGCAATACGTTTGCAGTTGGGCAAGCGGAACCAGCAACCATGCCATCTACTGCGCCAAGACGAACAAGCATAGCGCCGAAGAATAAGCAGTCACCTTTCATAGTTGCGTCAGCTTTTTCAGGAGTCATACCTTTTTTAGCGCGCAATTCTACGAATGTATCAACCATTTCTTGGTAACGATCGTAGTTAGCTGGATCGATGATTTCAGCACCTTCTACGGATACGCCAACAGCTTTAGCAGCTTCTGCGATTTCAGCTGGGTTACCTACTAATACAGGTGTTACGAAACCTTCTTTCAAAATGATTTCAGTTGCTTTCAATACGCGTTCATCTTTGTATTCTGGCAACACGATTTTTTTACCTAATGGTTTTACTTGGTCTTTTAATTTTTGAATTAAATCCACGATTTTTGCCTCCTTAACATTGGCCTTATGCCATATCAATACTATTATTATAGCAAGTTAACAACTCTCTAACAACCATTCTAAAACATTTCGTTGTTGAATTCCATCATAATTTGCATTTTTATTGAGTTCATCTAAGGTAAGCAAAAACTTAGGATATTGATCATTGATAGCCTCTAGAGGCGCCAGTTCACGATTTAACGTATTTGGATCGAGCACAGTTTCACTAACCTGATAGTATTCAGTAATACCAGCTTTTTCTGCGACAAAATCAATTTCACCCTTAGCTAGTTGACCTACATATACAGTATATCCACGACGTATGAGTTCTAGAAAAACAATATTTTCTAATATATGACCTGTATCGCGGCTTGTATTGCCAACAATCAAATTTCTCAAGGTTACATCAACACTATAATATTTCGCATTAATGCGTAGTAATTCTTTGCCTCGTACATCATAGCGATTCACCTTGTATAGTAATAAACTATCTTGTAACCCTTGTAAATATCGTTCTACCGTTTTATTATCAATCTTTCGGCCAGCACTAACAAGAGATTTAGCTATTTTATTTGGTGAAAGCAAGCTTCCCACATTCGCCATAATATATCGCACAATATCTTGTAAAATCATGACATCATTAATTTTTAATCGAGCTACTACATCATGTAATAACAAGGTATTAAAGAGCCCCCGAAGATATTCCTGAATATCAAAATCTTCGCCACCCAATTGTTGTGTATAAGGGAACGAGCTTTCACGAAGATACGTCTCATAGGCAGGAATCAAGGAGTACTGCTGTTCTTCATATTTGCTATAGTAAAATTCAGCAAAGGACAGTGGTAACATCTGAATTTCTACATATCGACCAGTCAATAGTGTAGCAATATCAGAAGACATAAAATATGCATTTGAACCTGTAATATAAATATCCGTATTCTCTTTTACAAATAGACTATCTACAACACGATGAAATTGATCGACATGTTGAATCTCATCAAGAAAAATATAGTTCATTTGATTAGGCTGTATTTGATTTAATATATATTGATACAGCGCATGATACTCTCGTAAAGGTTCGTATTCTAACTCCTCAAAATTTATAGATATAATCTGTTCCGGCTTTACTCCCTCTGCTAGTAGCTCATCCTTAAACAGACGAAATAATGTCGATTTACCGCAACGACGTATGCCAGAAACGACTTTAATAATAGACCGTTCACGATTCCGTCGTAAAAACTCTATATACCCATGGCGCTGAATCAACTTCATAAGGGCCTCCTCATCTATGTACTTGCTCATAGATGGAACCCAATTACTGTTATTGTCAGTCATCATATCGACTACCTACAAAACTTGGATTCCATTCCAACTTTATACTAATATTACCACAAAGTTGGATTTCATTCCAAAGTTTTATTGTATAGATACATAATTTGGATTTTATTCCTATAATTAATCTAATAAATTGTAATACCTCACCTCTATTTGTTCTTATACCAAGGAAGATATATAGCTTTCATTGAACTCTAAGCCTATAAAACGATACAATAGTAAATAGCAAACACTACTAATCGAAACATTAGCTTCTAATCACAAACACCTATTCAGGAGGACTCATGGCGAATACAGAAACGACGATTAACGCAGTTATCAATCCTCAAAACAACGATACCCCCATCGATATAGAGAAAACGATTAAAGCTTTAGAGCGCAATAAATTCGTAGTTCATTATTTTGAAACGGGCGCCGAAGCCGTTGCATATCTAAAAAATCGCATTCAAAACAAATGTGTAGCCATTGGCGATTCTCGCACTTTATTAGAAATAGGTATTCATGATGCTTTATCTGAGGTCAACGAGGACATAACAGACATTCAGCGTCCACTGCCTGGTGAAAGCTTTCGCGATACGGCGTTACGCACAATGGGACGCGATGTATTTCTCACCTCGGTAAACGCCCTTTCACAAACGGGAGAGATGGTGAATATCGACGGCACAGGTAATCGTGTGGCGGCCTCTCTATTTGGTTCTCAAGAGGTATTCTTTGTATTAGGAGTTAATAAAATAACGCCTGACTTAGCGTCTGCCATTTATCGAGCACGAAATGTAGCCGCCCCACTTAACAGTAAGAAAAACAAAAAGAGCTCACTCAATCCGTGTGCTACCTTGGAGGAAAAATGCTACGACTGCGGCTCTCCAGATCGTATATGTAATGCCTTAACTATTTACTATAAAAAGATGCGTAACATGCAAACCATGGAGATTATTATCATCAATGAATCCTTAGGCTTCTAATGGTTTGTGGACCATTCAGAAAATCTTGTACGCTCATTTGCCCTAATCCAGATACAACCCTATAAATTGTGGACCACCGCGGATCAATAGCACCACTTTCAAGATCACTTATATAAGATTGAGCTAGACCTGATTTATCTGCTAATTGATACTGTGTCATGCCCAATTGTCTACGCCAAAGTAAAATTAATACTCCTAGCTTGTGAACTTCTTGTCGAACCTGTATATCACGACAACATAGGATAGGATTCATAGCAACCTCTATCTACTTTCACACTCAACACATGGTTATGCCTTTACTATACGTCTAGCCCAAGGCCGTGACTAGTAGCAGTTGAAATGCGATAACAGAAAAGCCTCCATAAAAACTAAGGTATAAATTAGTTCTATCGAGGCTTTTTGCTTTACATATTAAGTTATGTCCGATTTCATCAATACGTGGAATTTTAGTATATCTAGAGGTAATTAAGACTAAAAATACAGGTATTACACTCAATAACCTCAGGTTTTATAAGCATTTATCGTAATTTCTATACATTATCTATACAGGAAACACAAATTTGAATTCTAATATTACACTGGATTAGCCTACATCATAATAGGTACATATATACATGACCCTCCACTTTGACCGTAAACTGAAACCAATAATAAAACACTATTAAAACACTATAATAATCAAATCCTTATAGTAAAAAGAGTCCTATACTAAGTATAGGACTCTTTGATTATCTCTATAAGATTATTGATTAGCACTTTCTTGAGCTTTTTTGATTTCCATGTATTTAACCATGCCATCAACAGCTTTTTTAGCTTCGCGCATAGCGAGTACTACTGTAGCAGGTTTATGTACAACGTCACCGCCAGCAAAGACGCCAGCGCGATTAGTCATGCCATATGGATCTTCAGATGTAATGATATAGCCTTTTTCATCTACCTTTAGGTTATTACCTTCGCCGATAAGACGTGCATTTGGTTTGTGACCAGCAGCGATAATGATTTTATCTACAGGCATAACTTGGAAGTTACCAGTACCGTGGATACCAGCACCATCTTCGTTAAGAGCCATCACTTCGTATTTGAAACCTTCTACCTTGTCTTTACCTTCTACACCCACTGGAGAAGCGAACCATTGGAATTGAACGCCTTCGGCACGTGCTTCTTCGTATTCAGATAACAATGCTGGCATTTGTTCTTGGCTGCGACGGTACGCTACCGTTACGGATTCACAGCCTAAACGTACGCATGTACGTGCCGCATCCATCGCTACGTTACCACCGCCGATGATGATTACGCGATCGCCTTTTTTAACAGGAATTTGAGCTTTATCAAGCTCACCATTTTCTACGAGTTGTACGTTAGTCAACAAGTACATAGCTTGGAATACGCCATGAACTTCATCATTTTCCATGCGCACTTCTTGAGGAATATGTGTACCAGTACCGATAAAGATGGTATCAAAGCCTTCAGCGAAGAGTTCATCCAATGTTTTATCTTGACCGATAAATGTATTACATACGAATTTAACGCCTAAACCTTCAAGACGTGCGATTTCACGACGTACAACGGATTTAGACAAACGGAATTCAGGAATACCGAATAAAAGTACACCACCTGGTTCAGATTGGCCTTCAAATACAGTTACATCATAGCCAAGTTTAGCGATATCGCCGGCTACGGACAAGCCTGCAGGACCGGAACCTACAACGGCAACCTTACCAAGATCTTGTTTGATTTTCTTAGGTTTGCGAAGTTCATTGATGCTTTCAAAATCAGCAGCAAAGCGTTCCAATTTACCGATATTGATAGGCGGTTTCTTCGCCTTATTCATGATACAGTTACCTTCGCATTGGTTTTCGCGCGGACATACGCGGCCACAAATGGATGGCAAGTTTGTACGTTCTGCCAAGATATCGTTAGCTAAACCGAAGTTACCGCGCGCAATAGCTTGGATAAAACGAGGGATTTCGTTTTCAATAGGGCAACCCATACGGCACAATGGTTTTGGACAATTCAGACAACGTTTCGCCTCAGCGAGCGCTTCCTCCATTGTATAATCCGCATCAAAATGTAGTGGTTTTAATTCGTTACTCATGGCACATGCCTCCTAACAAGGATCCAGTACTATACTTATACAGCGTTGCATGTACCTGAGCAATCCGATGAGCCCTCTCACATAGGGATGCCGCCACATGCTGCTAAGATTTATCTTTTGTAACCATTCGATAGACGTGTGGTCACTGGTCAGACACACACTATTCTATAGTATATTCTAAAGTGTGAAAGTCCCAACAGTCAAGCAAATATAGCACCTTTTGTATACGAATATAGGCCCTATGCATGCAAGGATTGCATAGAAACAGAAGATACTATAACAGCCATTCTTAAGAGTATATTTACATATATATCTAGGCATGTATACTGATAATAGATAGAGTAATTAATTTTCACCACATTAACATACACGTATAGAGGTTCACTATGAACACAATAGACTTTACTGAAACATACTATATCGATCGCTGTGGGTCGCACTCCCGCAAATGGGACGGTCAGCATTTGAAATTTAACCGCACCGATCTATTGCCTCTATGGGTAGCAGATATGGATTTCATGCCGCCTCAGTGCATACAAGAGGCTATTTGTACCTATGTAAAAGCCCAACCATTAGGCTACACCATGACAAATCCCAAGTATCTTGAAGCAGTCATAGATTGGTATAAGCGGCGCCACAACTGTATACTTTCTAAAGACTGGCTCACCAGCGCTCCAAATGTCATTACAGGCATTATGTGGTGTATTGGGGCTTTCACAAAACCAAATGATGCCATTGCTGTTCTAAGTCCTGTGTACGGCGCCTTTGATACGAGCGCTAGCGATGCACAGCGCCAGATCATCGCTATTCCTATGAAACGCAGTGACGATAATCGCTACACCGTAGATTACGAGGCCTTTGAAACAGCAATTATCAAGCACGATGTTAAACTGTTCATTCACTGCAATCCACACAACCCTGTAGGTCACGTATGGACAGAAACGGAAATGGATCGATTATTCAATATCTGTAAGCAGCATAATGTACTCATCATCAGCGACGAAATCCATCAGGACCTCATCACAGGTTCAACACCATTTACATCGGCCCTAACAGTAGCTAGCAGTTCCTATGCGGATAACATTATTGCTATGTCTTCCCTGTCAAAATCATTTAATATGGCTAGCTTGCATCACGCCGAGGTTATCATCCCAAACGAAAAGCTGAGAGGCCAATTCAACTTCTATAAAGCCCATGTATACCATACGGACTCCGACGTTATTGCCGAAACGGCCATCACTGTAGCCTACACACATCCAGAGGCGGAGGCATGGCTCACAGCTGTACTGGCTGTTATACGTGAAAATTATGAATATCTGTGCCGAGAGCTTTGTACGGCATTACCACAAATCCGCATCAGCCCTATGGACGGCACCTATTTAGCATGGATTGATTTTGGTGCCTATGTTAAGGCTGAAGATATGCACGACTTATTCGAAAATAAATGTCACATTGCACCAAGCTTTGGCGAATGGTTTGGAGGCAAAAGCTACGCCACCTTTGTACGCCTAAACTTGGCTACTAGCCTTGAAAATATTAAGACGGCTACCCATAATATTATCAAGTACGTACACCCTTAATGGGTACCTCTTATCAAAAAATACATTAATTCAGGAAATACATTAATCATATGAGAGAATTCATTTCGTACAAATAAAAGAGGCTGCTCTAGCATCATTCAATGTTAGAGCAGCCTTTTGTATCAAAGTTTCACTATATCACACAACTAGTATTACACTAGTTTTTATTTAATTCTATCGAAATGTTCCTTTGCAAATTGCATGTCTTGTACGAGTTCTAATGTACCAATATAGTTATTGTTTTGATCGCGTACAGCCATGTAGTTTACATAGAATGGACGACCTTGTTTTTCAAGCCATACTGCCACATTATCGCGGTCACCTTTACGGAAAGAATCAATGATACCGCGTACAATTGGTTCTACCTTTGGCGGATGACAGGAATACACGTCCCGGCCAATTGCTGTAGTAGGACGTTTGAATACCTTTTCACCATCGTTGAAGTAACGGTTGATGTCTTCATGGTCAACGAAGGTTACCTCCATTGGCATTGTATTGAGCATAGCATCTAGTTGGTCTACAGTTAAAGTACCACCAATTAAACCGATAGCATTATTATCACCACTTGGTTTTGTAGTTTGCGCAGCTAATGCGGCATCAGCTTCTGGCCAAGCAATGCGTGTTACACCAAAGATGTCTTCATACTGCGCTGTATCTTTGTAAATTTGATACCAATCTTCTTTGCTGAAGTTTTCTGCACAGATTGGGAACAAGATATTTTGTTCTTTGTAGATCATTTCTTGAGCACGTGTAAGAAGCTCATCAAAACGTCTATACCAATCATCTACACTTTGGCTAGATTTTGCTAAATCACCTAATTGGTCGCGAATATCGCCATCAACAGTCCACATAACCATGGATGGACCACCGATTGCATAATCCACTTTCAATTTTGGATATAATAAATCGCCTTTTTTAGCATAGTGAACAGATAGTTGACGCACCGTATTCACATCATCATAAGTAGCAGTTTTATCTGCTATTTTTGGACGAATAGCCTCAATCAACTCGTCGAGCGCTTTATTTTCTTCTGTTAATCGGTTTAACGGATGACCTGCAGTTTCTACCAACCCCACAACACTCTTGCTCTTTTCTTGAGCTTCTAGAACCGCTTCTACCTTAGCATGTTCTGCATCCATTTGTTCATGAATGGTGGAACCATGGAACAACGCAGAGTGAAGGTCACATAATTGTTGTACCTCTTCTAGAGGTGTACCTTCACGCATAAGACCTTGTTCAGCTTTCATGATTTCACTAGCCTCAACATGTTTGAATTGGCTCGCAAAGTCTTCACGAACAGCACCAAGCTCTTCACCAGTACCTAACCGTTTCAAGAAACCTTTCAATTGTTCTACACGTTCGCTATCTGTAACAGTATCGTCTTCATTAGTTTCTGTATTTTGGCTAGCTTTAGGCTCCTCTACTTGAGTAGCCGCAGTCTCTACAGTAGTATCTTTAGCAGATGCTGCTTCATCACCGTGTAGATTTGGCATTTCACCTTCCAAGGTAAAACCAGCTTTCATGAATGCGCTCACGATATCGATCATAGATACGCCTTTCATTTTAGCCCCTTTAGGAATAGTCATGATTTTACCAACAGAGTTCAACATCACTTTATTAGTGATTTCACTGAACCCTAAGCTTTTCATAATCTCTGTTACTTCAGGATATTCTTTTACCAAATCATATACGGATTTGGACAAATCTAATTTCTTTTCCATTTTGATCCCCTCGTGTCAAAAATATTGTGTATTACTTATGTGAGTAACCCTCTATACGTACCACTGTGTATACAAGGCAATATATACTGTGAAAGGTTTATCTAACATAACCTATGATCCTATGATAAACGATATCGATTATAAAATCTGTATCCATGGCTATACTTTTGAAAGTTCTTTCTAAAAATATCAACATTTTTATATAAAAATAACGGATAGATAATACATTCCCAGTCAAGTATGGAGGAGAATATATGAACTATCCGTTATCTATTAAAATATATCTAGTTTTGAGAGGATTTAAAGCTATCTTATTGATGATGAGGTTTCAAGGCTTTTTCGTAGTTTTCAGATACTTTGTCCCAGTTAATAACGCGGAAGAATTCCTTGATATAGTCTGGGCGACGGTTTTGGTAGTGCAAGTAGTATGCATGTTCCCAAACGTCTAAGCAAAGAATAGCTTTTTTACCTTCTAATAGAGGGTTGTCTTGGTTCGCAGTAGATGTCACTTCGAGTTTACCATCTTTGTTTACCACAAGCCATGCCCAACCAGAGCCGAAGCGTGTAGCTGCCGCAGCGGAGAAGCTTTCAACAAAGGCATCATAGCCACCAAGTTCAGCGTCGATAGCCTCTTTCAAAGGGCCTTCCAATTTGGAAGTATCTGGTTTTGTCATGATTTCCCAGAACATAGTGTGGTTCTTATGACCGCCACCGTTGTTGATAACCGCTTGGCGGATGTCCTCTGGCACATTAGCGATGTCGCCAAGGATGCAGTCTACACAACCATAAGCTAGATCAGGGTATTTTGCGATAGCAGCATTCAAATTATTAACATACGCTTGATGATGCTTGTCATGATGTAATTTCATTGTTTCTGCGTCGATAACAGGCTCAAGATAATCATAAGCATACGGTAATGGTGCGAGTTCGAAAGGTTTCATAATAGTCCTCCTTAAATTTAGGGCATGAAACGATATGTATCAGTACCTATCGTTCTAGTGAAAGCGTTTCGATGCACCTGCATCTGTATTTTATTTAATTGATATGAATTATCATTTTTTATTTATTGTACACTCTATATAGAAAATCGTCAATGTAAATACCCATAGAAAAAGGCTATAGGATAACCTATAGCCTTTGGGTTCGTTTACCAATATAAAATTCTAATACTCAATGCTATATGTTTACTATGCATCAATAGTATATGTTAATCACTATACACCGATGTAATTCAATCTACTATAGTGATAACAAGATAATTATTCAACGATACATTGGCACATTTTCATTGTTGTTAATGCTGCTTGATGGGATTCTTCTGTAACGCCAGCACAGCAGCTAGAATCTACGTAAACAGGGATTTCTGGCAAGCCTGCTTTCAGTATAATCGCATTAGAAACAACGCATATATCGGTACACAAACCAACGAGCGTAATAGACTCAATAGGATTTACCGAGTTCATGCCTTCCAAACGGGATAATAATTCAAAGGATCCAAAGTTTGGCTTATCGATAAAGGATACAGGGCTCATGACAGGACGACCTTCTGCTGCTTCGATTAAGCTCGGCACAATATGCCAGCCCTCTGTATTCTTCACGCAATGTGTAACAGGCAAGAACTTGCCCTCTTGGCTTTCAAGATAATTAGTATCATGCGTATCGCGCGTAAAGATAATAGGCCCGTCAAAGTTCTCAATTTTTTTGCGCACATTGTCTACAATTAACTGTGCTTGCGCTGAACCAAGGGCGCCATCTACGAAATCTTTTTGCATATCAATAACAACTAGAACCTTTTGCATAGTTCCTCCTGTATATAGTCTACAAAGAATACATTAATTATTCACTACACTACTAGTTATACTCTTAATTCTTGATAACATCAATAGCAGTCATTTATTCTTTTTCCTCTGCCAATGCATGGCGCACTCGATCTGGTGTATTATGGGCTAATTTTCCTGCTGCTGCGGCCGCCACGGCGCCTACGAGATCATCGAGGAATGTATTACAGTGACCGCCCTCTTCACTATCTAGCTTCTTAATAATACCCGGCTTTACCTTATCTAAATAGCCATAGTTCGTAAAGCCAATAGAACCATATAGATTAACGATGGAAAAGGCCAAGATTTCATCGATGCCATAGAGGCTTTCATCATTAGCCACGATGCGTTGCAAAGGCTGAGACAGTTTATTTTGTTCCGTTAACTTGTCGAGCTCAATGCCCGTAATTATCGCATTGTGTACCTCTCGTTTTGAAAGCACGGATGCCACATGCTCACGGCACTCTTCAATCTTTAAATTCGGCATATACGGTTTTTGAACGTATAAAACGAGCTCTGCAATATCCTCTAACGTAACGCCACGCTCCGCCAGTAGGTCGTAAGTGTATTTCTCTAAATCTTTTGTAGATTCCATAAGTGCTCCTTTATTTTTTCTTAGGCTTATCACTGGATAACATAACAATACTAACTGGAATGGTTATCACCAACTCTTCCTCTGTATCGATATGCTTTGTATTCCAAGCCGCCTCTTTGGCAGCCTCTTCAAAGATGGGGTAAGCCTCTCGATCTAATTTCCAATTATTAGGCCCCGCCTCGACGGCCACAATATTGCCCTTATCATCGGTCTTAATCTCCACTGGAACAATCAAGGTACCGTCAGCACTCGTTTTGAAAGCCTCACTAGGAATGATGACATTATAAGAGATTTGTTGCTGTAATTCATAGGTACGCTTATCTGTAGGCTTTAAATCAGCCGCTAAAGAAGTAACAGTTCCCATCATAGACGCCAATAAGGCTAGTAACACAACACGTTTTAACATAGTTTCCTCTCGACTAAATACTCTCACGCTACACGCAGTATACGTTGATTATACCACGAAAAAATCCCCACCGATGCATAATCAGTAGGGATTTATTCATAGTTAGATTTTCTTAACCATTTCGGATTTCAATGCCATCGCACCGAAACCATCGATTTTGCAATCGATATCATGGCCATCGCTGGCACCAGTGATGAGGCGAATATTTTTTACGCGCGTACCTTGTTTCAAGATGCCCGCACCTTTTACTTTGAGGTCTTTTACAACAACAACTGTATCGCCATCAGCTAGCTCGTTGCCGTTAGCATCGCGAATGATACCTGCTTCAGCTGCAGCTTGCGCGTCAGCCGCTGTCCATTCATTGCCACACATAGGGCAGATAAACATATGACCATCTTCGTATGTGTACTCATCGCCGCACTTAGGGCAGTTAGGTAAATTTGCCATTTAGATCTCCTTTTCTCACTACATAATGAAAGTATTATACCATATAAAACTTTATTCCACTAAAACATTATAACTACTCTATAAAATAGTTATATCTCTATTAATCAATGCTTATTGTATCGCATATTAGTTCGCATTATAATAATAGTGTAGCCGACGAGGTTGGGCCTCTCTTCTTTTTAGAAGGGGGTGAAACTATGAGTGATTTTGAAATTTTATCAATTGTCATAGATATTTTGACAATTCTCATTTCTTTCGGCTCACTTATTGCCCTTATTTGCTTTACAAAAAGCAAATAGCCCTTCGTTACAGCTCGTAGCTAGATAAAACGAAAAGGCCATTTCCTGATTTTTTCAGTTTTTTGAGATGAGCCTGACGTCTCTACTCGCTCGGCTATCTACTCATATTATAGGTTGAATACCATATATCGTCAAATTATGATTAATAGGAGGTACCTACCTCCACATTGATACAAGTGCTATATACCATCTACAATAAAAAACCTAATCAATCTCATTTCTCTTTATTAAAGTTTCATACAACTCTAACTTATCTTCTAGATTATTCTTATAGCCTTCCAATCGTTTGATTTCGGCCTCAATAAACCGATAGTGGTCTTGTAACAGTGTCATTCTTTCATGAACCGTATGAGATCCGGCATACCTTAAATCCGCATACCGCTTGATATTCGCAAGCGGCATTCCCATGTCTTTCAAGCGTTTAATAAACTGCACAAACCCCACATCCTCCGCATGGTAATTGCGAATGCCGTTCTGCCGCTCGATGTGAAGGAACCCTTGATCCTCATAATATCGTAATGTAGAAATAGACAGTCCCACCAATTTTGAAAATTCACCGATTTTCATACTTTCACCACCTTGACCTCAAGTATACTCGAGCATATATCATACGTCTAGACGGAGGTAATAATTATGAAAGAAACACGTTTTAACATCGGTATGAACACATTGAAACAAATTGACGGGCTGCACGGCGAGGAGGTGTATAACACAATTCAAGAGATTTCACCGGCCATAGCCGATTTATTGGTCGAGCTGTTCGGCGACATCTACACGCGCCCCAACCTGGATTTCAAGGAACGGGAACTGATTACGCTCGCATCCCTGTTAACGCTGGGCGGTTGCGAGGCACAGCTGAAAGTACACACCAATGCGGCACTCAATGTCGGTATTGCGCCCGAGCAAATCGTAGAGGTCTGTACCCACTGCATCCCCTATGCGGGATTTCCACGCGTGCTGAACGCACTGTTCACGGTGAAAGCGGTCTTTGAAGAACGAAACATACTGTAATTAAGGAATGACAGTAATAAAAATCTATTAATAAATATTAGTCTATTTAAAACTAACAAAGGGAGACTCTTGATAAAGTCTCCCTTTTATTCGTGTAAAAGTTGTACGAAATTAATTCGTATTTTTCAATATTCAAAATCCGCTATATACTAATAACGAAAGAGCCATTAACGTGAGTTAGGTTCATCTCCGTCTTTTCGAGGGAGGTGACATTATGACTGTATACGAAGCATTATCATTAATGATTTTATTCGCTACCCTCGTAGTGTTAATTCTTAAAAAGTAACTAGTAAATAGCTACAAAATAAGATAAACCTAACGTTTAAGACTAAGTACTGCAATACTTAGACACGTTAGGTTTATCAAATTCCTAATTCTTTGATGAGCCTAACGCCTAGAACACGTTAACTGGCTCTTTTGTACTTATAGTATAGTCTGAATTCTAGAGACTGTCAATTTACATCGTCCTTAGAGGATATTATAAAATGAAAAGGAACATAAATAACAAGATCTTCTTTAACATCAATATACCCTATATTCCAAACTGTATCTTTTGCAGACTGTACTAATTTTGAATATATCTCATCATTAGATATATTCTCATTTGGATCTAACTCAACAGAAGTAATACGTCCTTGAGAATCCGTTCTTATCATTAATGTAAAACTATAATCTTTATCATTCTTCGTTCTAAGGACTTCAGCCGGAACCTTTAACTGAGAATGTATCTGCTCATTAAGAGAGCGTTGTATATCAAACGTATCCCTCTGATAATCAGCAAAAGCATTAATAGGACTCAAAACAACTAGCAATAAAAATAAATATAAAACTCTAACCATAAAATTTCACCAATCATAACACACAACATAAAATTATTATTGAGTTTTATATTAACAAAACAAATAAAATATGTCCATTCAGTCCAAGTTCCAATTAATTTACAATGATGTCATATTTACTTATCTAGTTCGAATTGACTATATATGTCAACCCCTTTATAATGTAATAAAGAGATAG
>ERZ772928.515-NODE-515-length-17269-cov-5.997909_pt1 | contig 17269 bp, 13 predicted proteins | sample MGYA00511686_ERZ772928 | MGnify/ENA primary metagenome ERZ772928 (study PRJEB29015, sample SAMEA2738063) | human oral metagenome | biome: human oral; feature: human-associated habitat; material: saliva | place: China | collected 2219 ... | reverse complement strand
ATGGTCCTGTTCTATCGCAGATCGGCTCCGGGCACCGGGGGTTGTTCTCCCCGGTCCCGGGTGCCGACAAGAGGGAGTCTGTGAACCGCCGTTCCTCGAACCGGACGGTGGCGCCCGAGCACTGATTAAACCAACAGGCCAGCCCAGGTTTGACAGACCTCGATCGACATCTTAGGTTAGGTTTACCTTTTTACATCTGGGGTGGGGGGAGTAGATGCCGATCAGGGTCCTCGGGGACCGTCGTCGCCTCCGTTCTCAGAGGGTGACGACAGTGAGTGCTCGCGTGGTCGCGCGCCGTCCGGCCATACTCCTGATCGCAGCCGTCCTGCTGGTCCTGTGCGTCCTGGCCTCCCTGTTCGTCGGCTCCTCCAGGATCCCCGCCGGCCAGGTCGCCCACTACCTGCTCCACCCCGACGCCTCCAACGTCAGCTACAACATCAACGTCCTGCGCGTGCAGCGCACCATCATCGGAGTGCTCGTCGGGACCGCCCTGGCGGTGGCCGGCGCGGTGATGCAGGCCGTCACCCGCAACCCCCTGGCCGAGCCCGGGCTGCTCGGTGTCAACGCCGGCGCCTCGCTGGGCATCGTCCTGGGAACCGCCGTGCTCGGCGTGCTCCCGATCTCCGACCAGCTGGCCCTGGCCGCTGGAGGAGCCCTGGTGGCGACCGCACTGGTTCAGGTCATCGGCATGATTGGCGCCTCGAGCTCCTCGCCGGTGCGCCTGGTGCTCATCGGTGTCGCCTTCTCGGCCTTCGCCGGGGCGGTCATCCGGGGCGTCGTGCTGACGATGCCGAACCTGTTCCGCACCTTCATCGACTGGGAGGTCGGCTCCCTGACCCGCACCGACATCCCCCTGCTGCCCGTGGCGGCCCTCGTGGTGGCGGGGACCGGGGCGGCCATCCTGCTGGCCGGCGCCCTGGACAACATCGCCCTGGGCGACGACGTCGCAGCCGCGCTGGGCACCCGGGTCGCCCTCGTGCGGAGCCTGAGCCTGGTGGTCGTCACGCTCCTGTGCGCTACCGCCACGACGGTGGCCGGCCCCATCGGGTTCGTTGGGCTCATGGCGCCGCTGACGGCCTCCTGGCTCATGGGACCCCACCGGGGCTGGATCGTGGCCCTGTGCGCGCTGGGCGGCCCCGTCGTCGTCCTGGCCGCCGACGTCCTGGGCCGCGTCCTGGCCCGCCCCGGCGAGATGCAGGTCGGTCTGCTGACGGCCTTCGTCGGCTCGCCCGTCCTGCTGCTCATGGTCCTGCGGATGAAGGACCGGGCCTCATGAGGGGAATCAGACCGGGCCGCGCCGTCTCTCCACCGCGTCTCCCCGCCACCACCGGCCCGCGCCGCAGCCTCCACGTGGGGGCCGACGCCGGACGCCTGTGGATCGTCGTCGGCCGCTGGTCGGTGCTCATCACCCCGCGCCACGTCGTCGTCGGCCTCATGCTGCTGGCGCTCAGCCTCGCGGTGGCCGTGGCCGCCCTGCGCCTGGGAAAGTTCACCGTCTCCACCCAGGAGGTCATCGACGCGCTCCAGGGGCGGGGGCACAGGATCGTCCAGGTCGTCGTCGTCACGTGGAAGCTGCCCCGGATCCTGCTGGGGCTCGTGGCGGGCCTGGCCCTGGGCGTGGCCGGCGCCGTCTTCCAGACCATCACCCGCAACCCCCTGGGCTCGCCCGACCTCATCGGCTTCAGCACGGGCGCGCAGACCGGGATCCTGGTCAGTGTCCTCCTCCTGCCCGGCTCCATGCTCTCCGCCTCCCTGGCCTCCTTCATCGGCGGGGCCGCCGTGGGGGCGGTGACCTACCTCGTCTCCCTGCGCGGCGGATTCACCGGCCTGCGCTTCATCCTCGTGGGGATCGCCATCAGCTCCATGCTCGTCTCCGTCAACCGCTGGCTCCTGGTGCGGGTCGACGACGACGAGGGCCTGGGCGCCCTCAAGGCCATCACCGGCACCCTCGGGGCCGCCCGGTGGCCGGTGGTGACCCCGACCTGCCTGGCCATCGGGGTCACCGTGGCCCTCACCCTGCTGGCCTCCCGGCACCTGCGGGTCCTGTCCCTGGGGGAGCAGGTGGCCACCATCCTGGGCAGCCCCACCCGCCGCGCCAGCGCCCTCCTCATCCTGCTGGGCACCGTGCTGGTGGCCGTGGTGACGATGGCGGCCGGCCCCATCGGCTTCGTGGCCCTCGTGGCGCCCCATCTGGCCCGCCTCCTCACCGGCTCCCCTCAGCCCCCGCTGCTGGTATCCGGCCTGACCGGGAGCCTCCTGCTGGCGGGCGCCGACCTGCTCAGCCAGCTGCTGCTCGAGTCGATGCCCGTGAGCGTGGTGACCAACGCCGTCGGCGGCCTCTACCTCATGGTGGCGCTGACCGTGGCGGCGCGCGGAAGGAGATCCCTGTGACCGACCTGCCCTCCACCGAGCCGAGCACCGGCACCGGACCGGCCGCCCCCGGGGCTCGCCTGGCCGCCCGGGGCGCGACCATCGCCTACGAGCGCCACGTGGTCTCCCGCAACCTCGACGTCGACATCCCCGCCGGTGTCTTCACCGCCATCGTGGGGCCCAACGCCTGCGGGAAGTCCACGCTGCTGCGCGCCCTGGCTCGGTTGCACCGGCCCGCCCGAGGAGCGGTTCTCCTCGACGGCGCCGACATCGTTCGCCTGGGCACCAAGGAGGTCGCCCGCCGGGTCGGCCTGCTGCCCCAGAGCGCCACCGTGCCCGGCGGCATGCTGGTGCGCGACCTCGTGGCCCGCGGTCGCTTCCCCCACCAGGGCCTGTTCCGCCAGTGGTCGCGGCAGGACAGGCAGGCCGTTGAGGAGGCCATGGAGATGGTGGGGGTCACCGAGCTGGCCGCCCGCCCCGTCGACGAGCTCAGCGGTGGCCAGCGCCAGCGCGTGTGGATCGCCCTGGCCCTGGCCCAGGGCACCGAGACGATCCTGCTCGATGAGCCCACCACCTTCCTCGACCTGGCCCACCAGGTCGACATCCTCCAGCTGTGCCGCCGTCTCAACGCCGACGGCCGCACGGTGGTGGCCGTCCTGCACGACCTCAACCAGGCGGCGCGCTGCGCCGAGCACATGATCGTCATGCACGAGGGCCGGGTCCGCACCACCGGCTCCCCGCGCGAGATCCTCACTGAGGACCTCATCGAGGAGGTCTTCGGCCTGGCGGCCGTCATCGCCCCCGACCCGGTGGCCGGCACCCCCATGGTGGTGCCCCGTCACCTGGGCGCGGTCGTGCCGGCCGGCCCTGACCCTGCCGGGACCCGCTCCGCTCCCACTGACTCCACCGGAGGTCCGGCCCCACAGTCTTCTGCCGATCCCGCCTCGGCAGGAACCAGCCCGACTGCTCGTTCCCAGCAGGACGGACAAGAAAGGAACACAGATAGATGAACGCATCCTCGCGGCGTGCCAGCCGCCTGAGGCAGGGCCTCCTCGCCGTGGCAGCCATGGTGCTGAGCACCGGCCTGGTGGCCTGCGGCTCCTCCAGCTCAACCTCCACCTCCACCGCCGCCGGCTCCGCAGGGGCCTCCGGCGCCACCTCGGCCGGGGCCTCCACCAAGGCCACCTGGCCGGTCACCATCAAGGGGGACGACGGCGTCGACGTCGAGATCAAGGCCGAGCCCAAGAGCATCGTGTCCACCTCCGTGACCCTGACCGGATCGCTCCTGGCCCTCGACGCCCCGGTGGTCGCCTCGACGCCGGCCAAGAAGAAGGATGAGAAGACCGACGACAACGGCTTCTTCACCCAGTGGTCCAAGCAGGCCACCGACAAGGGCGTCAAGGCCATCGACGGCACCGAGGACAACCTCGCCCAGACGGTCGCGGGCAGCAACCCCGACCTCATCATCGTCGCCAAGACCGGACAGGACTCGGCCGCCAAGGTCGTCGAGAGCCTGCGCCAGCTCGAGGTGCCCGTCCTCGTCATCGACTACGGCTCGCACTCCTGGCAGGACGTCACCAAGACCCTGGGGCAGGCCACCGGTCGCCAGGCCAAGGCCGACTCCGTCATCAAGGACTACACCACCAAGGCGGAGAAGGCCAAGAGCGCCATCGCCGTCCCGCAGGGCAAGACGTCGGTCTTCACCGTCCCCGGGGACGGCACCAAGGGCGCCAACGCCTTCACCGAGGAGGCCCCGCAGGTCCAGCTCCTCAAGGACCTGGGCTTCACCATCGCCACCGTCCCCGACAGCGTCAAGGGCGACCAGTCCATGGGTGAGCGCAAGGACATCGTCCAGCTCTCGCCGGAGAACGTCCAGGCGGGACTGACCGGTGAGAACTGGGTGGTCATCGCCGCCGACGAGACCGCGAAGAACGCCGTCACCAGCAACGAGACCTTCAGCTCGGCGGCCCCGGTGACCGGCGGCAAGGTGCAGTACATGCCGCCCTCGTCCTTCCGGCTGGACTACTACTCGGCCCTCGAGATGCTCGAGGCCGTCCAGAAGGCCTACCCCAAGGCCTCGTGAAACACTGATGGCAACACTGACAACCTCAGTGTCAACGCGATGGTGCCCCGGGCTCTCGGCCCGGGGCACCACGTATATCGACGACATCGACCCTCGCGGTCGCGCACTGCTCGGGGACGGGCCCCTCAGCCCCAGGCAACCGAGTAGTACTGAGTCTCCTGGAACTCACGGATCCCTTCACGCGCGCCCTCACGCCCGATACCGGACTGCTTGACACCCCCGAAGGGGGCGGCGGGATCGGATACGAGCCCACGGTTGATGCCGACCATCCCAACCTCCATGCGCTCGGCCAGGCGCAGCGCCCACCCGAGGTCGCGGGAGAAGACGTAGCCCGACAGCCCGTAGTCCGTATCGTTGATCCACGTCAGCAGCTCGTCCTCGTCGTCCCAGGTGACGATCGGGGCGACGGGGCCGAAGATCTCGGTGCGCACGATCTCCGCGTCGGGGGCGACATTCGTCAGGACCCGCACCGGGACGAACGACCCCGGAGACTCCTGGGGCCAGGAGGACTCGGCGTGGACGATGGCGCCCCCGGCCACCGCCCCGTCCACCAGGGCGTTGATCTTGTCGCGGGCAGCCGGTGTCACCAGGGGGCCGATCTGGTTCGCCTCGTCCGCCAGGGCCGGCCCCACCCTCAGGTCGCGGACGACGGCGGAGAACTTCTCGGTGAACTCCTGGGCGACGTCCTGGTGGACGTAGAAGCGGTTGGCGGCGGTGCAGGCCTCGCCACCGCCCCTGAGCTTGGCCTGGACGGCGCCCGTCACCGCGGCGTCGACATCGGCATCGGCCGCCACCACGAAGGGCGCGTTGCCCCCGAGCTCCATGGACGACACCAGCACCTTCTCCGCCGCCTGCTTCATGAGCACACGACCGACCTGGGTCGATCCGGTGAAGGAGACGGCTCGGACCCGGGAGTCCTCGAGCCACGTCGTCGAGACCTCCACGGAACGGCTCGAGGGCACGATGTTCACCACGCCCGCGGGCACGCCGGCCTGCTGGATCAGATGTCCCAGTGCCACCGCCGTCAGGGGCGTGAGGGACGCGGGACGGAGCACCACCGTGCACCCGGCGGCCAGGGCCGGGGCGATCTTGCGGGTCCCCATCGCCGCCGGGAAGTTCCAGGGGGTGATCATGGCGACCACCCCGATCGGCCGGTGCGTGACGATCGTCCGGGTCCCGCCTGCCGGGGAGGAGCCGAAACCGCCCTCGGTGCGCACCGCCTCCTCGGAGAACCATCGGAAGAACTCCGCCGCGTAGAGGACCTCCGCCCTGGCGTCGTCCACCGACTTGCCGTTCTCGGCGCTGATGAGCACCGCGAGCTCCTCGGCCTGTCCCACCATGAGGTCGAACAGGGTCCGCAGCAGCTCGGCGCGCTGCCGGGGCGGGGTGGCGCTCCATGCCGGCAGCGCCTCGGAGGCCGCGTCGACGGCGCGTGCGGCATCCGCCGGAGTCGCATCCGTGCAGCGTGCGAATACGGCGTTGCTGGCGGGGTCGACGACGTCGAAGGTTCCGCCGTCGGACGCTGCCGTCATCCGCCCGCCCAGGAGCATCCCCTCCTCGGGACGGATCCTGCGCAGGTAGTCGGCCAGAGCCGGGTGGGCTCCAAGGGTCGTGTACGCCGCCGCTGTGTCACTTGTCGCGCCGGGTCGTGTGTCAGCCATGGTTGTACTCCCTGAGTATCGCCTGTCGCCTGCTGCGCATCACGGGTAGAGACCACGGGAGACGTGGGCCTCGGCGACGCGTTTGACGGCCATCGTCGTCGCCGCGGTGCGCAGCGACAGCCCGTGATCCTTGGAGAAGTCCGAGACCTCGTTCCAGGCCTTGTCCATTCTGGTGCGCAGGCGCTCATTGACCTCCTGCTCGGTCCACCAGTAGGACTGATTGGCCTGCACCCACTCGAAGTAGGACACGATGACGCCCCCGGCGTTGGCCAGGATATCCGGCACGACGAGGATCCCCTTGTCGGCCAGGATCGCATCGGCCGTTGGTGTCGTCGGGCCGTTGGCGCCCTCGACGACCAGCTTGGCATCGATCATCGGCGCGGTCTGCTCGGTGATGACCCCTTCGACCGCTGCAGGAACAACGACGTCGCAGGCGACGGCGAACAGCTCGCTCGCAGGGATCGGGTCCGCGCCGGGGAACCCGTCGACGGTGCCGGTCTCATCCACGAAGGCCTCGAGTGCGGGGATGTCGATGCCCTTGTCGTTGCGAATCGTGCTGTAGACGTCCGCCACGGCCAGAACCTTCACGCCCGCCTCGTGGAGGAAGCGAGCAGCGCCGCGACCGACTTTGCCGAAGCCCTGAACGATCGCGGTGGCCTGCGAGGGATTCACTCCGATGCTCTCCATCGCGTTGAGGACGGAGTAGACGACGCCGCGGGAGGTGGCGGCGGCCCGCCCCTGTGACCCGCCGAGGTTGACCGGCTTGCCCGTGACGGTTCCCAGAACCGTGTGCCCGGTGGCCACCGAGTAGGTGTCCATCATCCAGGCCATGGTCTGCTCGTCGGTCCCCATATCGGGAGCCGGGATGTCCTTGTCGGGGCCGATCAGGGGGATCAGCTCCGAGGTGTAGCGGCGGGTCAGTCGCTCGAGCTCTCGTTCCGAGTGGGCCCGCGGGTCCACCTGGACCCCTCCCTTTGCTCCGCCGTAGGGCAGATCGAGAAGAGAGCACTTCCATGTCATCCACATGGCCAGCGCTCGGACCTCGTCGAGGTCCACGTTGGGGGAGTAACGGATCCCTCCCTTCGCGGGGCCGCGAGAGATGTTGTGCTGGACGCGGTGGCCGATATGCAGCTCCATCGTGCCGTCGTCGCGTCGCAGTGGGATGGCGACCGTCACCTCTTTACGGGCGGTCTCAAGCATGCGGCGCATTCCGTCGTCGAAGCCGAGGAACTGGATCGCCTCGGCGAGCTGCGCCCGTGCATCGGTGAGGGGGTGAGGGGTCGAGGGCATGGAGCTACCTCCTGGGTCGGTCGGGTGGATCAGCGTGATCCGGGGCCGGTGCGGCCTTAAGACGTGGGTGGAAGAGGGGATCAGGGCTGGTCTCGGAGCGCCTGCTCGAGGATCTCCATGCCTTCGGCGAACAGCTCGTCCGGCATGGTCACCGGTGGCAGGAGGCGGATGACATTGCCGTAGGTGCCGCAGGTGAGCAGGATCAGACCGCGTGAGCGCGCGGCCTGCGCGACGGCGGCGGTCAGTGCGGCATCGGGCTTCTGCGAGTCGGGGTCGACGAGCTCGAGAGCCATCATGGCGCCCTTGCCCCGGACCTCGCCGATGCGGGGGTCCTTCGCCTTCCACTGCTCCATCAGGCGGATGCCGGTCTCACCGATCGCGTGGGCCCGTTCAAGGAGATCGTGCTCCTCGATCATGTCCAGGGTCGCCAGGGCGGCGGCGCAGGCCAGGGGGTTGCCGCAGTAGGTGCCGCCGAGGGCACCCGGTTCGGCGGAGTCCATGATCTCGGCCGAACCGGTGACTGCCGACAGCGGCATGCCCCCGGCCAGGCCCTTGGCGGTCGTCACCAGGTCGGGAACGACTCCCTCGTGGTCGCAGGCGAACCACGCCCCGGTACGTGCGATTCCCGACTGGATCTCGTCGGCGATGAAGACCGCACCATTGTCATGGCACCAGCGCTGGAGCGCGGTGAGGAAGCCGGGCGCCGGAACGATGAACCCGCCTTCGCCCTGAATGGGCTCGATGATGACAGCGGCGACGCAGGACGCCCCCACCTGCTTCTCGATCTGACTGATCGCGCGCTCGGCGGCGGCCTCGCCGTCCAGTCCATCGCGGTACGGGTAGGAGCCGGGGACCCGGTAGAGCTCAGGGGAGAAGGGGCCGAAGCCGCCCTTGTAGGGGGCGACCTTGGCCGTCAGTCCCATGGTCAGGGAGGTGCGTCCGTGGAAGGCGTGGTCGAAGCAGACGACGGCCTGGCGGCCGGTGTGCCTGCGGGCGAGCTTGATGGCGTTCTCGACGGCCTCCGCCCCGGAGTTGAACAGCGCGGTCTTCTTCGGGAAGCTGCCCGGGGTCAGGGCGTTCAGGCGTTCGGCGACCTCGACGTATCCGGCGTACCTCGTGACGGCGAAGGAGGTGTGCGTCAGGTTCTCGGCCTGCTCCTGGATCGCAGCGACGACGGGCGCCGCCGCGCCTCCCACGGTCGTGACCGCGATGCCTGATCCGAAGTCGATGAGACGGTTGCCGTCCACGTCCTCCAGGACACCGCGGTCCGTGCGCCGTGCGAATGTCGGCATGGCGGCGGTCAGGGCGCGTGGGAGTGCGGTACCTGCGCGTTCGTCGAGGGCGCGGGCCTCGGGACCGGGCAGAGGAGTGGCGAGATGAATGGTCTGGGGCAGCGTTGCCATGTGGACCTCACAGTGTGTCGTGACGGGCGGAGATCTGCAGCGGAACAGGGCGCTCCGGGTTGTCGTAGAAACGTGCTCGGCTATGAGTTCCGTCTCAGGTTATGCCCGCCTCTAGGTCTGAGCACCTAAGCCCAATGCACAAAATCTCGCGAATCCTGTGCGTGATGCATAGAACAGTGTTTGAATCCAGGCATGGTGTTGGTGTCGGATCTCATCGATGGAGCGGACCAGGGGGTTCGCGCGGTGCTTCTGCCCGCACCGCACGCCGCGGTCACCTGGGTCGTCGCGACCGAGCTCCTCCAACCGGCCTCCTACCTCGAGGGCGGCGAGCTCGTTCTCACCACGGGTCTCGTCATGGCCGATGCGGAGGCGGCCACGTGGCGGGAGTACGTGGCATCACTGGTCGAGGCGGGAGTCGCGGCTCTCGGACTGGGGACCGGCATCGCCTTCGACACCGTGCCCGAGGACCTGCGCGAGGCCTGCAGGGCCGGGCATCTCAATCTCATCGAGGTCCCCCTCGAGGTCTCCTTCGCCTCCATCAGCCGCGAGGTCGGGGCCATGCTTCAGGCCACCGAGCCTGAGATCGGTGCCGAGGGGGCGGGAGACGAGGAGACCCTGGTCCTGCAACAGCTGACGCGTGCAGCCGCCAAGGACAACCAGAGCGCGATCATGCGCGCCCTGGCCTCGATCCTCCGGGGGGAGGTGTCCCTGCGGGACGCCGCGGGGCGCACCGTGGTCGGCCCCTTCGGTCCGGTGGCTACGGGGATCGACGACGAGGTCGCCGAGTGCATCGACAGGATCCGTCCGGGAGGGATGCGAGGAGCCGGGGCGGTCGGCCTCGGCGACATGCGGCTGGTCGTCCGCCCGGTCGGCATCACCGGCGAGCCCGAGCGTTACCTGGCGACCGTTCAGCGCGAGACGCTCACGCGCGCTCAGACCCTGGGGGTCGATCTCGCCTGGTCGTTTCTGAATCTCATCGCCGAGTCCTCCAAGGCCTTCACCGGATGGCTCCTCCAGCTCGTGGGGGCCTCCACCCGGCATCTCCTGGCGGGTGACATCGCGCAGGGGCTGGCGCTGGCGGACCAGGTTCAGGAGCTCGTCCTCACACGCCTGCCGTCTCCGGAGCGGCGATCGGTGCCCGCTACCGGTGGTGGTCATCAGTGGCGGGTTGTCTGCCTCGAGGGTGGCAGTGCTGACGTTGCCGGGCTCTCCACAGTGCTGGCCCGCCTGCTCGTCGAGAGTCGGGGGGCTCCGGTGGGGGAGCAGCTTCTGTGGCGCACGGACCGGGGCGGGACCCGCCTGATGATCCTCGGTGAGGTCGAGCGCGTTCCCTCCCTTCTTGAGGACGGCAGTGTCACGCCCTGGACGGAGCGGATGCGGATCGGCGTCAGCGGTCCTGTCGGCGTCACTGATCTGCCGCGGGGCGCACAGCAGGCGCTGTCCGTCTGCACCGGCGCTCGACAGCTCGGACAGGCGGTGCGCTGGGAGGCCTCGGGGCTGCCGTCGGTCACGGACCTCCTGGACGAGGAGCGGGCCCAAGCCTTCGCCCGCGCTCGCCTCGGGGGCGTCGCCGATCAGCCCGAGCTGCTCGAGCTGTTGAGGATCTACCTCAGCGAGGCCGGGGCGGTGCAGCGCATCGCCGAGCGTCTGGGGGTGCATCGAAACTCCGTCCCCGCACGTCTTGTGCGCCTGAGGAGGGCACTCGGCGTCGACATCGAGGATGCCGAGCAGCGGGCGAATTTGTGGTTTGCGTTACATTTTTGGGCGGAGTGACGGTTTGTCATCTCGCACAAGGGTGACTTTTCCGCGTTTTGATGCGATTCCTTGAAGTGTGGAACGTGATGTTCGACATACCTGGTGGTGTGTGTTTACTATTACGCCGTCACCTAGGACCTTAGCCCGCGTTGTTGTCACAGGACTTGTGGTGCGTCGGGCGCTAGCGGCGATGTGGCCTGCGCCGGTCCTGCGTGAGCTTGGGCAGTAGAGGCCCGAGTCGTCTCATTCTTTCGACTTTCGACACTTCTCACCTCGACACCGACGTCCCGCCGAAGCCAAGAAGCAGAGTGATTCACATGAGCCTTCCTCTCCTCCAGAATTTCATTGATGGAATATTTATTCCGGCAGCCACCGATGCCACGTTCGACGTCGTGGATCCTCGAACGGAACAGGTCGTAGCGCAGTGCCCGGTCTCGGGTTCCGCCGATGTCGACGCCGCCTACGACGCCGCCCTCAAGGCCTTCGAGAGCTGGCGGCTGACAACGCCGGCGGAACGGCAGATGCTCCTGCTCCGGCTCGCCGACGCCCTGGAGGCCAACGCCGACCGTCTCGTCGAGGCTCAGCGCCGCAACACCGGTCAGCTCGCCGAGATGATCCGGGCGGAGGAAGTCATGACAGGGGCCTCTCAGCTGCGGTTCTTCGCCGGAGCCGCCCGACTCCAGTCGGGTGTCGCCTCGGGCGAGTACGCCGAGGGTCTGAACTCGCAGATTCGCCGCGAGCCCATCGGCGTCGTCGGGCAGATCGTCCCGTGGAACTACCCCTTCATGATGCTCATCTGGAAGGTCGGACCCGCCCTGGCCGCAGGCAACACGGTGGTGCTCAAGCCGAGTGCCAACACGCCCGAGAGCGCCATCGTCTTCGCTGAGATCGCCAGTGAGATCCTCCCTCCCGGGGTCTTCAACCTGGTGCTCGGCACCGGCGAGACCGGGCGCCTGTTGAGTTCTCACCCGGTGCCCGGGCTGGTCGCGCTCACGGGATCGGTGCGCGCGGGCTCGGATCTCGCCGAACAGGCGGCCGGCAACGTGACCCGCGTCCACCTCGAGCTGGGAGGCAAGGCCCCCGCCGTCGTCTTCGCCGATGCCGACATCGAGGCTGCCGCCGAGGGCATCGCCGCCGCAGGGATATTCAACTCCGGGCAGGACTGCACCGCCGCCACCCGCGTCCTGGTCGAGGCCTCGGTGGCCAAGAAGTTCACCGACGCGTTGGTGCGTCACGTCGAGTCCCTGCGCACCGGTCCGATCCCCGAGGAGGAGGCGTTCTATGGTCCCCTCAACAATGCTCGCCACTTCGACTCCGTGCAGAAGATCGTTGAGGAGCGGCCCGCGCACTCCCACCTGCTGACCGGCGGCCACCGCGTCGGCGAGAGCGGCTACTACTACGCGCCCACCGTCATCTCAGGGCTCAAGCAGGACGACGCGCTCGTGCAGCAGGAGGTCTTCGGGCCGGTCCTGACCGTTCAGGAGTTCTCCTCCGACGACGAGGCCCTGGCCCTGGCCAACGGCGTGGACTACGCCCTGTCCTCGTCCATCTGGACGACCGACCACCAGCGTGTCCTGCGATTCAGCAGGGACCTGGACTTCGGCTGCGTCTGGGTGAACTGCCACATCCCCCTCGTTGCGGAGATGCCGCACGGCGGATTCAAACGGTCCGGCTACGGCAAGGACCTCTCCGTCTACGGCGTGGAGGACTACACACGTATCAAGCACGTCATGAGTGCCCTGTGACGCCCCGGAAGCGAACAGGAGATCACCCCCATGCGCATTCTGACGGCCTTCACCAACTCGCTCGGCGGTCGAGACTCCTATCACCTGGGGGTGTCTCTCGCTGAAGCGTTCTCGTGCCCACTCGATCTCGTCACCGTCGTCAAGGGCGGCGAGGGGCGCTACGTCCTTGACGTCACCGATCACGCCTTCCAGGACGTCGTTGCCACGCAGGTCGACGACTGGATGTCGGAGATCATGGAGGAGCATCGGCCCCGTGTGCCGGTGAGCAAGTACCTGCGGTACAGCCTCTCCTTCCCCGAGGGCATCATCGCCTCGGCCGAGGAGCTCAAGGCCGACCTGCTCGTCGCCGGTGGAGGCCGTCACGGGGTCCTGGGGCGGGTGTCCCTCGGCTCCGTGGGGCAGACACTGCTCAACTCCTCGACTGTTCCGGTCGCCCTGTCCCCGCGCGGCATGAGGCACGCCCCTCTCGACGGGCTCTCACGCATCACGGTCATGCTGGGGGAGTCCGGCAGGTGGAGGGGGGTGCTCAGCAAGGCCAGGACCTTCGCCGACAGAGCCGGTGTCCCGTTGCGTCTCGTCACGGTGGCCACCGGTGACTCGCAGAACACCGCGGAGATCGGGGAGCGGACCGAGGCCCTGCTCGCCGAGGTGCGCCTGGATCTCAAGGGACTGGATGACCAGCGTGTCCAGATCGTCCACGCCCACAGCATGAGCGCCGCCGTGCTGGCCATGGAGTGGAGCAGGAATGAGCTGGCCTTCCTGGGGTCGGCGCGGCTGGCCCAGAGCGGGCGCCTGTTCCTGGGGCCGGACGCCAACAAGATCCTGCGTGTCCTGCCCGTGCCGCTCGTCGCCGTCCCAGCTGACGCTGCCGACGTCGGGGGTGCGACATGAGCGCGGCGACCGCGAGCTCCGGAGGCGGGCTGTCGAAGAAGGGACTGGCCGAGGGCTCTGTCGGTCTGCTCGGCGCCATCATCATCGGCGTGTCCTGCATAGCGCCCCCGTACACCCTCACTGGCGCACTGGGGCCGACAGCCTCAGAGGTGGGCGAACAGGTGCCGGCGATCTTCCTCGTCGGGTTCATCCCGATGCTCCTGGTCGCCTTCGGATACCGAGAGCTCAATGCGGCGATGCCCGACTCGGGCACCTCCTTCACCTGGGGGACACGTGCCTTCGGTCCGTGGATCGGGTGGATGAACGGATGGGGGCTGATTGTGGCGACCGTCGTCGTCCTGTCGAACCTCGCGGCCATCGCCGTCGACTTCTTCTATCTGTTGCTCGCACAGGTGACTCGCAATTCCGCCATTGCGGATCTCTCCGACAACGTATGGGTCAATACCCTCACCTGCCTGGTCTTCATCACGCTGGCGACCTGGATCGCGTACCGCGATATGCAGACCACCCAGAAGCTCCAGTACTGGTTGGTGGGGTTTCAGCTGACGGTGTTCCTCGGCTTCGGCGCGGTGGCCATTTACCGCTACTTCACCGGAACCGCCGTCAACCCGACACCCGTGAAGCTCGAATGGTTCAATCCGTTCGCCGTCGACTCGCTGGGGACGTTCGTGGCGGGCGTGTCCCTGTCCTTGTTCATCTACTGGGGCTGGGACGTGTCGCTGACGGTCAATGAGGAGGCCGACGACGCCAGCTCCACCCCCGGGCGCGCTGCCGTGCTCACCGTCATGACCATTGTCTCGGTGTACATGTTCGTCACGGTCGGATCCATGATGTTCGCCGGCCTGGGGAAGGACGGGATAGGACTGGGCAATCCCGCGATCCAGGACAATGTCTTCTTCGCCTTGGCCAGACCGGTTCTGGGGCCGTTCGCGATCCTCCTGTCGACGGCGGTGCTGGTCTCGTCCGCGGCGTCCTTGCAGTCCACCTTCGTCTCTCCCGCCCGCACCCTACTGTCGATGGGATATTACGGAGCAATGCCGGAGAAGCTCGGTGAGATCTCTCCGCGCTTCCTCACCCCTGGTCGCGCGACAGTCGTCTCGGCGATCGCCGCCTCGACCTTTTACACGCTGCTGCGCTTCGTGTCCACCTCCGTCCTGTGGGACACGGTTCAGACCCTGGGGGCGATGATCGCCTTCTATTACGGTCTCACCGCCTTCGCCGCGGTATGGTACTTTCGAGGGAAATGGTTCTCCTCAGTGAGGAACTTCTTCTTCACGCTGGTCTCACCGGGACTGGGAGGTCTTATCCTCTTCTTGCTGCTCGGCCTGACCCTGAAGGACTCCCTCAACCCCGAGTACGGGTCGGGATCGCAGGTCTTCGGCGTCGGTCTCGTCTTCGTCCTCACCCTCGCCCTCATTCTCCTGGGTGTGGTGCTGATGCTTGTGCAGTACGTCCGAGCACCGGCCTTCTTCCGCGGGGAGGTGATCGCACGATCCGACGCCGTCACCGAGGAGATGAAGGTGGCAGCTGCCTTTGAGGAGGGCGGCGGCGAAGCCTCCCCGCTCCGTGCTGCGTCGTGACTGCCGGTGAACCGGAGCGAACGCGCACACATGAAAACAGCTCCCTCCGCGCCAGGCCGGCGGAAGGAACTGAGAGGAAACACATTGTCATCGCATCGACGGACACAGCTGATCGATGCGCCGGTAATCAAACACACGATATGTGGACGCCAGGCCGGACCACGAAGGAGTGAGCAATGAGCATCAACATGGAGCGAGTCGCTGAGCTGACGGAGATCGAGTCCAAGCGCCTCAATGAACGGACCAAGGGATCCGGCGACATGTACAACCGCGCGAGGAACAGTCTTTCCGGCGGTGTCGCCTCCTCGTACCAGCTGCGTGAGCCCTGGCCCATTTACCTCGAACGCGGGCAGGGGCCGAAGGTCTGGGACGTCGACGGCAACGAGATGTGGGACTTCCACAACGGCTTCGGATCGATGCTTCAGGGGCATGCCCACCCGGTGATCGGAGAAGCCATTCAGGAGCGGTACGGCAAGGGCACCCACTTCGCCGCCCCGACCGAGGACGCCCTGGCGGTGGCGGAGAACCTCTCGAGCAGGTGGGGGCTGCCGAAGTGGCGCTACACGAACTCGGGCTCGGAGTCCACGATGGACGCCATCCGCATCGCACGCGCCTACACCGGTCGCGACACGGTCATGAAGATCTTCGGCTCCTACCACGGGCACCACGACACCGTCATGGTCTCGATCGGCGTCGAGTACGACAAGATCGGTGACCGTGACAACCTGGCCTCCCTGCCCTACGGAGGCGGCATCCCCGACGCCACCGTCCAGATGACGGTGCCGGTGCCCTTCAACGATGCCGAGGCCATGGAGCGCCGCATCATCCGGCTGACCGATGAGGGGCGTAAGCCCGCCTGCGTCATCATGGAGCCGGCCATGATGAACCTGGGCGTCGTGCTGCCGGAACCGGGATATCTGGAGCAGGTCCGCGAGATCACCCGGCGACACGGCGTCGTCCTGATCTTCGATGAGGTCAAGACCGGCCTGTGCATCGGTCCGGGCGGCGCCACCAAGCGCTTCGGAGTGACTCCCGACATGGTGACCATGGCCAAGGCCCTCGGTGCCGGTCTGCCCTCGGGCGCCATCGGAGGCACCGAGGAGGTCATGTCCGTGGTGGAGGACCACACTGTCTTCCAGGTCGGCACCTACAACGGCAACCCCCTGGCGATGGCCGCCGTACGGGCCAACCTCGAGAAGGTCCTCACCCCGGAGGCCTACGCCCACCTCGACCACCTCAACGAGCGCATTCTCGCGGGCTGCACGGAGGTCATTGAGCGCTACAACCTTCCGGGCTACGCGGTGGGCGTCGGCGGCAAGGGGTGCGTCACCTTCTCCCCCAAGAAGGTCGTCGACTACGAGTCCTTCAAGGAGCACCAGAACGCGGAGCTGTCCGAGCTCGCGTGGCTGTTCAACATGAACCGGGGGATCTTCATGACTCCGGGCCGCGAGGAGGAGTGGACGCTGTCGGTGACCCACACGGATGAAGCGATCGACGCCTACGTCAGCTGCTTCGAGGAGCTCGCCGAGGCGATCACCGCCAAGTGACGTGAGCACTCTCTGATCTCATGGGGGCCACCGAAGACGTCGGTGGCCCCCATGAATCGTGTCCTACCCGCGGTGGCGCTCGGTGGCACTCAGCGGCGTTTCCAGGCGCGGATCCTCGTGCGGAAGGAGGTGAAGGGCGCCACCGTGTTGATGTGCACCCACTTGGCCACCGGCCAGGCCGACGGCGTCGAGGAGGCCCACGCCCGCTGCCCGGAGGTGAAGAGCTCCTCCCGGCTCAGCGATGCCACGAGGGCGACGACGCCGTCGACCCTGTCCCGAAAGGCCTCCTGAAGCCGGGGCAGGGAGGCGTCGCTCCACTGCTCGTAGAAGGTGCTGTAGAGATCGCCGAGCCGGTTCCACCGGTAGCCGGGTGCGGGCGTGACCACCTCGCGTCCGGCACGTTCATCACGTTCCCAGCCCAGCAGCAGGTCCATCCACCCCAGCTGGTAGGCGAGCATCTGCGCCGGCGTGCGGTCCACCCCGTCCTTGAGCGTGTGGAGTTCGGAGGCGGGGACGTCGTCGAACTCGGCGATGAACAGCTCGGCGCGCTTGCGGATCTCCGCGATGAGCTCCTCACCGGAGGCGTAGTCCTTCACGGCGGTCTCCTTCTTCGTCCTCGCTGGCCCGCCGGTGGCAGTCGGAGGCGTGCGATCGTAGGTTAACCCTCGCGGTCGTGCCCTGAACCTGCTGTGTTGTCTCATGGCTTCTGAGAGTTTCGGATGTCATGACATCTCAAGACACCGGTTAGGTGCGTCTGCTAGATGGGAGAGCTGTTGCTTCGGTCTGCCGGAGGGGGCTGGCCCGGACTCTGTGGTGGTTGCCGGCGTCGTCTGGATGCACTGCACGAGGGTGGGGTGCTATTGGACGAGGGTTGGGTGCACTTTGGGTAGGTGGGGCCTTCGTGCAGTACGCACAACCCTTGGTCAGTGGATCCCGACCCTCGT
>ERZ772928.514-NODE-514-length-17334-cov-8.292610_pt1 | contig 17334 bp, 18 predicted proteins | sample MGYA00511686_ERZ772928 | MGnify/ENA primary metagenome ERZ772928 (study PRJEB29015, sample SAMEA2738063) | human oral metagenome | biome: human oral; feature: human-associated habitat; material: saliva | place: China | collected 2219 ... | reverse complement strand
GGGTGGAGGCGCCGCCGGCGGGGTGGAAGCCGGTGGAGGTCTTGACGAAGTCGGCCCCGGCGGCCTCGGCGGCGCGGCAGGTGGAGACGATCTCCTCATCGGTGAGGGCGGCGGACTCGATGATGACCTTGAGGACGGCGCCCCGGCAGGCCTCGCGCACGCCGCGGATGTCGGCCTCGACGGCGTCGGCGTCACCTTCCTTGACGAGGCGGAGGTTGACGACCATGTCGATCTCCTCGGCGCCCTTGGCCAGGGCGTCGGCGGCCTCGGCGGCCTTGACGGCGGTGGCGTGGGCGCCGGAGGGGAAGCCGCAGACGGTGGCCACGTGCAGGTCGTCGGGTACGTCCACCGGCAGGAGGCTCGGGGAGACGCACACGCTGTAGGTGCCCAGGTCTGCGGCCTCGGCGATGAGCGCGTCGACCTGGGCAGTGGTGGCCTCGGGCTTGAGGAGGGTGTGGTCGATGAGGCGGGCGATCCGGGTGCGCGTGGTCATGGGGATCCTTTCAAGAGCGTTCACCCCATCATGGACCGACCCGCCTCATGCGGCAAAGCACCACGCGATGCCCCACCAACGCTGGAATCACAGATGAGAAAGAACGTTCACGATGTTTCCGTCCGCATCCCGAAAGAAGAAACGACGCACTCCCCACTCCTCCACAGCGAGATCATGCACGATCTCCCACCCGTTCTCCCGAGCAATCTGATAGGCATCATCCACGTCATCCACCTCGAATTTAGAGTCGATGATCTTGCTAATATCCAGCCCATCCGACTTACCTTCACTCCGTCTCTTGCCTTTACAAAGCTCCCTAAGAGCATTCTCTGAGGGGGGATCAGACCACCTCTGCCCGAAGAGCTTTACTCGATCCTCTACAGAAAAGTGCATCTGAACGTAGCCCGTCATATCGCTACAAGCCTCCCAAATACGAGCGAAGGCCTCACGCTCACATGCGTCATCCAGGTAATTCATCAGGCGAGCCTTGAGAATATCATGCTGCTCCAGCTGCTCGCCTCGGGTATTCATGATCTCGAAGTAGCGATTGAGATCAGTATGCTCGGGGACCTCAATGCGGTAGAGCACCACATGCTTTAGGCGATCGACAAACTTCTTTTGATCCTCCACCCTATCACCAAACTCCCTCGCCAACTTCTTTTTGATGATATCAACCGCCAGAAGGATGGACTGATCCAGCAGTTCCTCTTTGCCCTCAGACTTCTGAGCATCACCGCGGATATAAGCCAGCGTACAGTTCGACTTAGAGCGGCAGTCAAACGACAACGCCTCCCCTACGCTCACCTCCCCTCGCGAGAAGTAGCCCTCATCCAGCAAGCACTGCAGTAGCAGGTAGATCGTAGTCAGGCGCTGCTGACCATCGATGACCTCATACTCCACCCCGTCACCCGCCTTCCGACGAGCGACTATGAGCGAACCGATGTAGTAATCCCTCTTAGGATCATTGTCATCGCAGATGTCATCTATCAGCTGCTCGATCTCCTTCTCCTCCCACGCATAGGCACGCTGATAGCGTGGTATCACGTAGCGCACACCCGCCTCGCTGAAGAGCGTCTTCCCTCCTCCAGCCAGTATCGTTAGTCTGTCGATCTCTCTTCTTTTCTTATTCATAGCATCCGCTTATTCTATGATAGTAGCGTCACATTAATTTAGCTCACGGAGCCCCTTTCGTAGCCTCTCCCATTTCTCATCACTTTGCCTTGGCTCCACATCTACCTTGAGCGATATATCTGAGATCTCCGTATGCTTACGCGCAGAGACTATCATTGAAAGGACAGGTATCACATTGGTGTATTGGTCTTTCTGGGGATCACGCTCTCCGATGGCGTATTTATTGATGGAGGCAAAGCCGAGATGCTGCATATTTACGCGAAGCATCATTGCCCACGTGAAGAGCCTCTTCACAGCCCGTGCATCCAAGACACCAAAGCGATCATAGTAGCAGAGCAGGGCGCAGAAGAAGAGGCGGCACGCATGGCGGAAGCCAACAGGCTGACGATCTAAAGCCTCGTCTAATTCCTCAGCAGACGTTATCAAAGTATTCTTCTTATCCCTCCCTGAGGAAGCTATGAGAATCTTTTTCACCTTCTGCAATGCTGGATTCTCTATGATCTCCCGCTTGAGATCTTTCAGCATCTGCATATAGTAGTGCACCATCTTGAAGAAGTCACGCCCCGCAGGGAAAGGCTCTGTGATCTGATAGCGTGCGCCTGTCCGACGCACTCGGTACGCGTATGCGTACTCCGAATCAGGCTCAACGCCCTTATAGAGATCGATATCTGCAGCAGTAAATCCCCCACACTTACGCCTCCTCGCCCAATGCCAAATCGGGAAGAGGTAATCCCTAAATAGCTCTTCTATCGCCTTCGGATCTTTTGCCTCCCACTCCTCGACAGCACGCTCCTCCCCCTTCTTCCCCGAGAAGATCCGAAGGTGGTAGGCCTTGAGCAGGTCATGAGGATACAGCGCTCGACCTCGACTATTCTGCGAGTCAAAGAGCTGGAAGGCCTCACTAATCTCATCGACCGTGATGACGACTACCTCCAAGTGCTCCTTCATAGCCTGCTTGAAGTCTTTACGCATCCCCGTAGAAGCGAAGGCGAACCACTCCCGTATGGCTTGATAATTCTCATGGAGATTCTTCTGCGTGACCTTGCTGGAGAACTTATGCTTCGACAGACTGCAGTCAACAACACCACACTCCAAGCAAAGCGACAGCAGAAGGAAGGAGAGGATACGCTGCTGCCCATCGACGATGTCATACGTCGGCTTCCCCTCCTCGGTATTCGCATAGAGAATCACAGTACCTACGCGATACTTGAAGTCCTTATACTTTTTCGACTCGCGGATACTCGTCTCTATGTCGAGAAGCAGGTCTGTGATATTCTTCTTCGTCCACTTATACGGCCGCTGATAGGGAGGAATTCGCAGCTCCCAGCCCAGCAGCTCTTCAACTGAGAGTATTCTGGCCTCACTCATCTCTTCTACATCGATAATCTATACTTGGGGGAAATTCGCAGAGGTATGATGGCGAACACCAGGTCATCAACCTCCGCTTTCGGCAGGCAAATATAGGCAACTTCACCCCATAAAACAATCAACTACCCTACAAACACTTACACGTCCCACATGATTTCCCGACCAAGAGCACCAAACGTATGATCAGGAAGCTCCCCCTTCTCTATCCCCGCAAGGTGGCATCTCTCTCCGAGGAGGAAGAAAAGGAGAAGCCAAGGAATGGAATATCAACCTATACTGGTCCGTGAGCGAACCACTATTGGTCAACGCGCCAACCACTACTGGTCAGAAAACGAACCACTACTGGTTCGCTCACGGACCAATAGTGGTTCATACCACCCACCTACGAGGTACCCTATCTTACAGCAGCACAGGAGCACCACATCCTCCTACAATAAAGCGAGATACCCCTTCCACACAGACAAAGAATACCGCCAAGCGCCAGCCCTCTTGAGAGAGCTGGCGCTTGGCGGTATTGGGATGGAGCGGAGCTATAGCCCGCTACCAGTAGAGGTCGTAGACGCGGATCTCACTGCGCGTACCTACGCGGTAGGTCGCCCCCGCCGAGCCGACACCTGAGGAGATGCACACCTCACGCTCACCCACAGGGCGCGTACCCGAGACCATACCGTAGCGCCACCAGACCATCAGTTGGCCGGGCCAGATCTGCCCGCCGTGGGTATGGCCACAGAGGATGAGATCCACGGGGCTATCGCCGATGCTATCTATCGAGGCGGGCGTATGCTCCATAAGCACGACGGGCCCACGCAAGGGATCCGCTTCGTTGGCGATGACCTCGAAGGGCTTTCGGTTGCCATTCACCCAGTCATCACGCCCGATGAGCGTAAGCGGGCCATTCCCAGGGAAAGCGATACTGTCGCGAAGGAGCGTGCCACCGACCTCGGAGACCCAGCGGATATTGGCCTCCAGATCGTCACGATATTCGTGATTTCCCAAGACGTAGTACACACCCAGAGGCGCATGGAGTGAGCGAAGCGAAGCCATCACACGCGGATCATAAGCGTAGACGGCGCGGTGATCGATGAAGTCCCCACCGCAGAGGATGAGGTCAGGCTGCTGGTCTTGGATGAGCTTCACCGCACGAGCGATATAGTCGGGCGTCATCGCTTCGCCGATATGCAGGTCGGAGAAGAAGACCAGACGCATACGCTTCTCGGGCCGTGCCCCTTCGGGCACTAGACGCTTGACGGTGTACTTCTGATACATGACGCGCGGGTAGCGCACATTGCGGTGGCCGATGACCATTGTCGTGAAGAAGACAGCAAGGGCAGCGATGAAGGCGACGACCTTCACCCCCTGCTTTACCGCAGGGCGAGCCGAAGCGTAAAGCTTGAGCGTGCGCGCATCGATATAGCGTAGGATATTCACCCCGACGACGACGGCCGTGGCGTACATCGTAGAGAAGAAGATGTACACGCTACCATTCATCACGGCACTCATCCAGTCGGCTTCGAAGCGACGATGAATGAGGAGCGCGATGGAGAAGAGCACAAAGATCAGCACCAGCAAGCCCCAGAAGACGCGGCGCAGACGGGGCCCCAGCACTTGCCCTGCGCGCCACCCGAGGTACGGGAAGAGGAAGAGGCAGCAGAGGACCGAATACAAATAAACCATAGTATAAAGGGAAAGTGGCGTGCGACCTTAGAGCCCCTCGGAGGAGAAGTTACGGTCGAAGATCTTGAACTGATAGTACATCAGGATCATCCCCAGCACACCCGAAGCGATATCCGAGAAGGGAAGCGCGAGCCATACACCCGTAGCATCCCAGAGCAGGGGGAAGAGGAAGAGCGCAGGCAGGAGGAAGAGGATCTGACGCGAGAGACTCAAGAGAAGCGCCTTACCCCCGAAGCCAATACTCTGGAAGAACTGCGTAGCCGTGACCTGGAAGCCTACGAAGGCAAAGCCATAGAGGCAGAGGCGTAGCGCATGGACAGAGGCCTCGATCATCTCAGGCGAGCTGGTGAAGAGCGAGGCGATCAAGCCTGGTGCCACCACCGCCACGACAGTCACGAAAGCACCGATACCGAAGTTCGTCATCGAGCAGATCTTGAAGGTCAGACGCACACGATCCATCGCACGGGCTCCGTAGTTATAGCCCACGATGGGCTGCATCCCCTGAGCGATACCGAGCATGAACATGAAGCCCACAAGGGCCGCGCTATTGATGATCCCATAAGCCCCCACCGCTCGGTCAGCCATCAGAGGGTTCTCTGCATAGCGTGCCAGGGTGGAGTTGATGAGGAAGGTGATACCACTACTGAGGAGCTGCAGGAAGAAGGGCGACATGCCGATAGAGAGGATCGCCAGGATCTGCTCGGAGGAAAGGCGCATATTGCGTCGGCGGAACTGCACCTCGCTCTTGCTACTGAGGAAGTGCTGCATCACAAACGCAGACGACACTGCCATAGCGATCACTGTAGCCCAAGCAGCCCCCTCGATACCCCAGCCAAAGCCATAGATGAAGACGGCATCAAGGACCGTGTTGAGCCCAGCCCCGATGAGCATCGTGACCATCGCCTTGTAGGGATAGCCTGAAGCACGCATGATCGCATTGAAGCTGAAGCAGAGCGTCGAGAAGATATTCCCCGGGATCATGATCTTCAGATAGTCGTAAGCGAAGGGGAGCGTGCGGTCGTTAGCCCCCAGAGCACGGAGGATATCGTCGAGCCAGATCATCACCGGCACTAAGGTCAGCACCTGCGTGACCAGAGTCAGCAGGAGGGCATTACTCAGGATACGCTCAGCCTGATCGTGCTTGTTCTCGCCTAGGAGGATGGACACACGAGATGAAGCCCCGACACCGATAAGCATACCAAAGGCTTGGAGGAAGATCAGGATAGGGAAGGTCAGAGCAAGCCCTGTGATAGCAAATTCACTGACGCCCTGACCGATGAAGATGCGGTCGACGACGCTGTAGAGCGCGTTGACCATCGTCCCCACAATAGCTGGGACACCATAGTGAATGAGGAGGCGTGGGATGCGCTCGTGAGCTAAGCGCTCGATGCGCTCGGTGTTTTTTTCTGCCTGCGTAGACATGAAGATCTCTGCTTTATAGGGTCGGCACCACTACTGATAGAGGCGCGGTGAGGGGAGTTAACTCGGAGGTCTCGAAAAGATAAGAGGCTGCCCGCTTGCATTGCATGGGGCAGCCTCTTGTAGGTGTTTGCTACACTCGGGTAGCGGCGGTGGGTGCGACCTCTATAGCGAGGGCAGAGCACCCGACGAAGTTCGTTCGATTAAGAGAAGAACTCCTTGACGGCTTCGTTGGGGACCATCTCTTCCTGGAAGATGTAAGCACCCGTCTTAGGGGACTTGACCATCTTGATGACCTTAGAGTAGGTACGACCGTCGGCCTTCTTGAATGATGCGACTGCTTTCTTTGCCATTGTCTTGTCTCCTCGTGATTACTTGATTTCCTTATGGACCGTCATACGCTTGAGGATGGGGTTGTACTTTCTCAGCTCAAGACGCTCGGTCGTATTCTTTCTGTTCTTGGTCGTGATGTAGCGGGACGTCCCTGGCATACCACTCTCCTTGTGCTCCGTGCACTCGAGGATGACCTGTACTCTGTTTCCTTTAGCTTTCTTTGCCATGATCTTCCTACTACTTTACTTTGATTTCACTTAGGTAGCCATTGTTTGCAGCCTGACGCACAGCGGCATCGAGACCGATCTTGTTGATGAGGCGGAGGCCTGCGGCAGACACCTTCAGGACGATCCAGCACCCTTCTTCTGGCCAGAAGAACTTCTTGGTAAACAGGTTGACTTCGAAGCGGCGCTTTGTCTTGCGATTGGAGTGCGAGACATTGTTGCCGACCAGGGCTTTCTTACCTGTAATCTGACAAATCTTTGACATTACTCTTATATTTTAGTTTGCTATTTCTAACGTAATCAGCGGCTTGTATCTTCACCTCCCTCAGGAGGACTCTACAATCGGTCTGCAAAGTAAGCAAAAAATACGCACATAAGCAACCCACTATACTATGCAGACGTAAAAAATCGTCCACCACTACGAGAGCGATGAGCGTAGCTCGCTGGCCCCGCGAGTGGAGAGGAAAGGCGCGAGCTACGACTCCTCGATGGTGGGATCTTCGGGGAGGGGTTCGTCGCTGAAGATGATGGAGGTAGCGCCGAGTGTGAGCACGTCTCCAGGCTGGAGGTAGCGCCACTCCTTCGGGGCGAGAAGCTCGCCTGCGAGGAAGGTCCCCACACGGCTATCGTCATCTGCCACAGCGAAGCGGAGCTTCCCCGTGCGTCCCTCGGTGACCTTGATGATCGCATGATGGCGGTCCATGCTGGGGTCGGAGGTGATGATAGGGATATCCGTGGCGGTATCCTTGTTGCGACGGCCGATGGCATTCACCCCGACGTAGAGGGGGAAGAGCTGCTTATAGCCGAAGACATTCTCTACCACGATGATATGCCCGACGGAGGTGCGCTGCTCTTGCCGCTTCGTGCTCTTAGCCGAAGGCAGGCGCAGACGCAGGTTGAGCTGATGCGTGCACTGCGGGCAGATGATCGAGAGGCGATCCTCTCCCGAGGCCTGCAGCTCCTCGATACGCTCCCTCCTCAGAGGGATCGCTGTATCGCACTTGGGGCAAAAGATTTTCTTCATCGCACTACTTCGCTGTAGGGGTAGCGGCGGCCTTAGCCTCGGGGCGGCTCAGGACCTTCGTGTAGCGTGCGGGGTCTGCGAGGAGATCCTCTGCGGCACGCACCATCTTGTCCTCGGCGACACTGCGCTCCAGCGCCCCTCTATTGTAATAGTAGCGGGTAAGGATAGCACCCGTCAGGTACTGCTCGATGAAGGGACGATGCTCCTCAAGGTCGTGCTTGAGGTCGGGGACGAGGAGCTTCTTCAGCGCCTCGAAGGCCTCACGACTCTTGTTGTAATAGCCCTCGAACTTCGCCAAGTCCTCCAGCTTCTTCAGCTCCTTGCCGCTCTGGCGGTCGTAGTCGAACTTCTTCTCGATCATGTGATTAGAGAAGGAGGCATAGTCTGCATCCGTGAGCTTGAAGTCACGGGGCGAAGCGATCGTGCGGTGGCTGCGCACATAGTCGGTGATCCAGTCGAAGGCATCGTTATTGACACGCAGGTAGTACACCATCGTGGGCAGCGAGTCATTCGTGAGAGCGATGTCGGGGAGGATACCACCAGCATCACGGACCTCACGGCCTGCTCGCGTATGGAAGACCTTCGTCAGGCTGTCGGGCAGGATCGTAGCACCCTTACCCTCACGTAGCGACTGGTAGTTGATGCGCTGGATACAGCGACCGCTGGGGATGTAGTACTTCGCCGTCGTGAGCTTGATCGTCCCGTCATAGGGGAGCTGCATCGTCGTCTGCACAAGGCCCTTACCATAGCTCTTGACGCCCATGACGACAGCGCGATCGAGGTCCTGCAGAGCACCACTGACGATCTCGGAGGCCGAGGCTGACTGCCCATTGATGAGCACGGCGATGGGGATCTGCGTGTCGAGAGGCTTGTCAGTCGTGCGATAGACGACCTCCTGACGGCGGGCATTACGGCCACGCGTCGTCACGACCTCCTCACCTGCGGGGACGAAGAAGTTGACGATCTTGATGGCTTCGTCGATGAGCCCACCACCATTGTCGCGCAGGTCAAGGATGAGCCCACGGAGCTGGTGCTTGGACTTGAGGTCCAGGAAGGCCTTCTTCACCTCAGCGGCTGCCGTATTGGGGAAGCCCGTGAGGGAGATATAGCCCATATCCTTCCCGATGACACCATAGTAAGGCACGGGGCTGACCTGAATCTTCTGACGGCGGAACTCAATGCGGCGAGGCTTCGACTCCCCTGGACGCTGGATGAGGAGCGTGATCTTGCTCCCTGGCGTACCCTTGAGGGCGGCACTCACCTTTTCGCTGGTCGACTTACGGAAGTCCTGACCGTCGACCTCGAGGATGACGTCACCAGCACGCAGACCGGCCTGCGCAGCGGGCATACCCTCCATAGGGTCGTTGATGATGATCGTGCTATCGGGGCGCTGCGAGATGACCGACCCGATACCGCCATAAGCCCCAGTCGTCAGGAGACGGAGCTTGTCGGTATCCTCCGACGAATAGTACTCGGTATAGGGGTCGAGGCTCTCGAGCATACCGTCCAGGCCGATACGGCTCAGACGCTTGATATCGATGGAGTCGACAAAGTGGCGGTCAAGGAGCGCCAGTGAGGAGCCGAAGATATCGACAGCCTGCACGTAGCCAAACTTATTATCCTTCTTCTTCTCTTCCTTGCCCTTCGTCTGAGCCGACGCAGGCGTGAGGAGGAGTAGGCCGAGCGCGAGGCTCAGGATCTTCGTCCAGTAAGTCATAGATGGATTGCTAAATTGAGGTAGGAGCCCTCTCCACGCTGGGCAGCGGGGCGAAGACACCTCGATATATACTATGCGCGGTCTCCGAAGATAGCGGAGCCGACACGCACCAGGGTAGCGCCCTCACGGAGCGCCAGCGGATAGTCTCCACTCATACCCATAGAGAGCTCGGTGAAGAGCTCGGGCTGGAGGAGCACTCCCGAGGAGCGGATCTCGTCGAAGAGACGATGCACCGTGGCGAACTCCCCACTGACGACAGCCTCATCATCGACATTGCTCGCCATAGCCATCAGACCATAGAGAGCGATGCCACGATAGGTCTCGGGGCTCGAAGCGATGCGCCCGAGGAGCTCGCGTAGCTCGTCGGGGGAGAAGCCACTCTTCGTCTCCTCACGGGCTACATGCACCTCGAGGAGGATGGGAATGGTGCGCCCCACACGCTGGGCCTGACGGCATATCTCCAGAAGGAGACGCTCAGAGGTGACGCTCTCGATCATATGGATGAAGGGAGCGATGTACTTCACCTTGTTCGTCTGCAGCGGCCCGATGAAGTGCCAGACGAGGTCGGGATAGCGCTCACGGAGGCCCTCCCACTTCTCTACCAGCTCCTGCACACGGCTCTCGCCGAAGAGGCGCTGGCCTGCAGCGTGCGCCATCTCGATATACTCCGCAGGGTGGAACTTCGACACGGCCACCAGCCGTGCCCCACCCGTCAGCGTGGAGCGTATCTTATCGAGGCGCTCAGCTATATCCTCACTTCTCAGGGGCTTCATATTGGAAGACGTCTAAGATCTGCGTGTCGGTGACTGCAGCGATCTCGTAGCTGGCCATCTGGCTATCGAGCTGAGCCTTCAGCTCGGTGACAGCGTTAGGCAGCGAATCGGACTTGACGATCATCGTAGCGGAAGTCTTCTTCTCCGAGCCACTCTTCTCATCAACGGTGATGAAGTTCACCTTAGCACGGAAGTAGCGGTCGTCCTCGGCCTCATCGTTGAGGAAGAGCTCAGCAATACGAGCACGGCGGATATTCACCACCTCCAGCTCTCCGACCGAAACGAAGGGTCTAACCTCCTTGATGATGCGCTTCTCTGCCTCTGTGAAGGAGAGGGCATCTACCAAGTAGCTTTCGGAAACCTTCTTCATACCCATCGAGTCGGCCTGGCGCTCGTAGGAAACTTTGCATTCGAACCAATAGTTCATCGTCTGTATCTAATTCTTGTATTTATATTCTGTATCAGGGTGTCGAGGCTACTCCTCGTACATGTGGGCGATCTCGCTGGCGTAGTGCTCAGCGACGACCTTACGACGCAGCTTCAGCGTATTGGTCAGCTCGCCGCTCTCCAGCGAGAAGGGCGTCGTCATCAGGTGGAATTTCTTCACCTTCTCATACTGCGCTACGGAGCTGAGAGCAGCCTCTACGTGCGCCATCACGAGGCGGTGCACCTCATGCTGCTTGCTGAGCTCCTCTTCGCTGAGGTCACGAGGCACGCCACGCTCGGCAGCCTCACGGCGCAGCACCTCCCAGTTGGGGTAGATGAGCGCACTGACGAACTTATACCCGTCAGCGATGATAGCGACCTGCTCGAAGAGCGGATCGACCGTGAGCAAGCCCTCGAGCATCTGCGGAGCGATGTACTTCCCGTTGGCAGTCTTGAAGAGGTCCTTGATACGCTCCGTGAAGTAGAGCACGCCATTCTCCATACGACCAGCATCCCCCGTGCGGAAGAATCCGTCTTCGGTGAACGCTTCAGCGTTGGCCTCGGGATTATTGTAGTAGCCCGTCGTCACCGTCGGACCCTTGATGAGGATCTCGCTCGTCTCGGGATCGACCTTCACCTCGAGGGCGGGCATGATCGTACCGATTGACTCGAGATCAAAGCCTACCATAGGCTGGGAGGACACCGTCGCCGTCGTCTCCGACAGCCCGTAGCCCACACACATAGGCACATTGATCGAGCGCAGGAAGCGCAGGATCTCGGGCGAGACCGAAGCCCCTGCCGTGGGGAAGAAGCGGCCACGCTGGATACCGATGGCCTTCTTCACCTTCGCAAAGAGCGTCTTATCATAGAGCTTATAGAGGACCTTGAGGTAGAGTGGCGCCTTCTTCCCCTCATTCACGAAGTCGAAGAAGTAGCGATCCCCCACCTGGATAGCGTGGCGAAGGACATAGCGCAGGGGCTTAGGCGAGCGATTGATCTTGTCCTGCACACCGATATATACCTTCTCCCAGAAGCGAGGCACATTGCCCATCATCGAGGGGCGCACCATCGGCAGCGCCTCGAGGATACGCTTCGGGTCGCTGAGGACAGCCACCTGACAGCCCATACTGAGGCAGAGGTAGCTCCACGCCTTCTCGAGGATGTGATTCAGCGGGAGGAAGCACATCGAGACATCGCGATTCGTGATGAAGGGGTACTTGATCTGGTGCGCATAGAGCTGCTCGATGAAGTTGCTATGATGCAGCATCACGCCCTTGCTCTTACCCGTCGTACCGGAGGTGTAGATGATGACCGCCAGGTCGGTAGCCAGCGCTTGGCTTGCCGTGACGTTCGCCTTGTTCTCATAGGAGACGGAGTCCCCACGGCGCACGAACTCATCGTAGTACATCGAGGTCGTGTCCCCAGGGGCCAGTACCACCTCGTTGTCGAAGATGATCAGGCGGCGAAGTGACCCGCCACGCTGCTGCACCTCATAGGCATTGTTGTACTGGAACTGACCGCCGACGAACATCGTCTCGACGCCAGCATCCTCCACGATGAACTGCACCTGATCGGGCGTACTCGTCGCGTAGAGTGGCACTGAGACGGCGCGCATCATGAAGATCCCCAGCTCGGTAGTGATACAGCCCACACGGTTGGGCGAATAGATCGCGACACGGTCGCCCGTCTGGATCTGCAGGTAAGCCAAGCCCTTGGCTGCCGAGAGGCAGAGGTTAGCGACCTGCTCACCATTGAGCTTCTCCCAGCGCTCATTATGCTTGTTGTAGTAGCGCATAATGGTCTTACCTGGGTAGCGTACACGGAACTGGTGGGGGAACTCCGCCAGGTGATACTTAGGGTATGGAGGTGTCATTGGTCTGTCTATACAAGTGTGGTCGGGGTGGGATGCCCCGCTAATTCCCTTACAAATTTAGCCTATTCTTCTCGTCCCGCTCTATATTGCTGATTGGGATGCCGTTTTACAGAGAACCTTTGCTCAAGCACGCCTTGCTTGAGGAGGCGAGGTAGGATTACATTTCTCACATGATCCTTTGTCCGATGTAGGTAGTCAGCTATCTCTTGAGCAGTCCGCCATTCGATGCAGAAGCAGCAAACGAGTCGCTCCGTCTCCTGTGCACTGAGCTTACGCTTGGTAGCTTGCATCATTTGCTCTTCCGAGCTTGCATCGTTTGAAGGTGCAGCTTGCATCATTTGAGCTTCCGAGCTTGCATCATTTGAAGGCATAGCTTGCATCATTTGAGCTTCCGAGCTTGCATTATTTGAAGGTGCAGCTTGCATCATTTGCTCGCTTGCTTCACCACCATCATTAAGATGATAAACACACCCTCTCCCGCGCCCTTCTGCTATCAGTAGCCCATCTCGACGAAGCTTCTGAAGAACCTTTGTGATATCTGCTGGATGCATCGGGAGCAACTCTTTGAGTCGCTCATGATTAATAACGCCTTCACTCTGAGCGGTCGCAAGCAGTAGCAGTTCATACTGATTGAAGTCATATTGAACTACTATGGGACGCCTACAAAGATACGCCTTAAACGTACCCTTGCACTTTACAAAGATACGACGAGCCCTCCGTTTCTTCGGTGTGACTATCACTACTGTGTAGACACGGAAGTAATAGAGGATTAGCTCCTATCTCCACGAAGAAAAGGTGTGGGGCAATAGGAGATTTTCTTCGTCCACGTACGTAGATACTAGGACTACGTGCGGGGATGATAGGGGTTAGGTACGTGGACGATAAATCTACGTACGTGGACAGAGGAATAGATGCGGTGCTGCGGGAGAAAATCCATAGTCGGGGCGAATTATCCCTATAGTCATCGGGAGGAATAGACGTAGTGCGCAGGCGAGAGGAGGAATAGCAGAGCAGAGCTATAAGCGGGCGAGAAGCTGGGCGACACCCCTACGGGGGCGGGGCCGTCCGCCCGCAGGACAATGGAGGTATTTCCGTAACTTCGTAGCGTATAAAAAAGAATTGATCACTTATGAGTATGGATAAAGATTGGGGAGGATCAACCCTTTTGGCCTCACGTAAGCTCAAGGCCGGGACCAGATACTATTACATAGACGCTAAGCTCGACAGCAAGGGCAATAAGTACATCGTGCTCTCAGAGACCAAGCTCAAGGAGAGCGAAGGTAAGCTCGAGCGTCACCGTATCTTCATCTACGAAGAGGACTTCGCGAAGGTCTCAGAGGCCCTGCGCCAGACCATCCTCGAGGTCTCCGACACCGCCCTCGCAGGCGATGAGCCCACTGCCGACGAGGCAGGCACCACGCACGCTCACCACACAGAGGCCACGACCGAGGGGCTTCACGACGAAGACCTCCAGCTTCAGTCCTTCGATATCGAGTGGACCGACGAAGCTTAACCCCACACCCTTCAGTCACCCACCTCTGATGACCCACCGTCAGCTCTATGGGCTCGCTGCCCTACTCTGGCTCATCGCTGGGGTCAATGTCCTGCGCATTGGCCTCGTGAACTGGCCCAGCGAGACGAATATCCTCGTGAGCATCCTCTGGCTCATCGGGAGCTTGGCTTTCTTCGCCGGCTTCATCTTCCCCCGTGTCGTGAAGCGCAATCTCACCGCCCTTGGACAGCGAGCCGAAGGTACCCTGCGCTGGTACCAGTGCTTCACGCCCTCCTCATGGATCATCATGGCGGGCATGATCACCCTCGGCATCACCCTGCGCACCCTTAACCTCGTGCCTCACTCCTTCGTCACGGGCTTCTATACGGGGCTGGGACTCTCGCTCATGCTCTCCACTTACCCTTATCTCCGCCTTCTCTTCCGACCCAAGCGATGACCGATACCTCTGTCTTCGAAGACAAGAAAGCCGCCTACTACACCCTCGGCTGTAAGCTCAACTTCGCCGAGACGTCGACCATCGGGCGCTCGCTGCTTGCCCAAGGGGTGCGGAGCGTGCGTCCAAGCGAGGTAGCCGACATCTGCGTCATCAACACCTGCTCGGTGACGGAGCTGGCGGACAAGAAGTGCCGCACGATGATCCGCAAGGCTGCCCGTGAGCATCCTGGCTCCTTCGTCGTCGTGACGGGCTGCTATGCCCAGCTCAGCCCCGAGGAGATCGCAGACATCGAGGGCGTCCATCTGGTCATCGGATCGGAGAAGAAGCTCGACATCGCCGACTACCTCGATCTGGAGCGCCCCCGTGATGCGGGTGCCAGCATCGTGAGAGGGCGCACGAAGGACATACGCACCTTCCGCCTCAGCTCATCCTCCGACGAGCGCACGCGCCACTTCCTCAAGGTGCAGGACGGCTGTGACTACCACTGCACCTACTGCACCATCCCCAAGGCCCGAGGGCGAAGCCGTAGCGGCTCGATCGCCGAGATCGTCGCCGAAGCCGAGCGCATCGCCCGCGAAGGTGCTCGCGAGATCGTGCTGACGGGCGTGAATATCGGGGACTTCGGCAAGGGTCATCCAGGCGAAGACTTCTTCGCTCTCGTCAAGGCACTGGATGAAGTCGAGGGTATCGAGCGCTTCCGCATCGGCTCCATCGAGCCCAACCTCCTCAGCGAAGAGATCATCCGCTACTGTGCGACCTCACGGCGCATCGCCCCCCACTTCCACATCCCCCTACAGAGCGGCAGTGACGAAGTCCTCCGCCTGATGAAGCGCCGCTACGACACAGCGCTCTTCCGCTCCCGTGTGGAGCTGATCCGTGAGCTGATGCCCCATGCCTTCATCGGCGTGGACGTCATCGTCGGCACACGTGGCGAAGAGGAGCGCTACTTCGAGGAGTGCTATCAGTTCCTCGAGGGTCTACCCTTCTCCCAGCTCCACGTCTTCAGCTATTCGGAGCGCGAAGGCACGGCAGCCCTCTCCATCGAGCATGCCGTCACGCCCCGCGACAAGCACAAGCGCAGTCAGCGTCTAGCCCGCCTCTCCGAGGAGCGTCTGCAGGACTTCTACCGCGCCAACCTCGGTCGTGAGCTTACGGTCATCTGGGAGCACGGCAACTATGATGGCCGCATGATGGGGCACAGTGAGAACTATATCCGTGTGGCGCAGCCCTACGATGAGGCGGCTATCGGCACGACGACACGTATCACCCCACAGCACCTCGACGAGTCGGGGACCTTCGTCTATTGAGCACGTACGAGAGATGACTGAGCAGCTGACCTACTACCTCCTTCGCGGCCTCTTCGGCCTCTTGGCACGCCTACCGTGGGCGGTCATCCACGCGCTGTGCCATGCGACTGCCTTCCTCATCGGGCGCGTCGTGGGCTATCGCCGTGCCGTCGTGCGAGGCAACCTCTCCCGTAGCTTCCCCGAGAAGACGACAGAGGAGCTGCGACAGATCGAGCGGGACTTCTACCTGCAGTTCGCCTACAACTTCCTCTCCACGCCGAAGCTCCTACATCAGAGCCCCGAGCGCCTCACCACGGAGCACTTCATCATGCCCGATCTCTCGCCCCTCGTGGAGGCAGCGAAGGAGTATGACTGCGTGCTCGTCGCCCTCGGGCACTACGGCAACTGGGAGCTCTTCTCCACGGGGCAGATCCAGCTCGCCACCATCGGCTACAGCATGGATCAGGTCTATCGCCCGCTGAAGAGCAAGGCCCTTGACCGCCTCTTCGCTGAGCAACGCCAGCGCTTCGGCGCACGCCTCGTCGCCAAGGACAAGATCGCACGCCACATCGTCGACTACGTACGTGCCAAGGACGGCCGTCACTGGTTCGTCGCCATGATCACGGACCAAGCCCCGGGCATCGGTCACGCCACCTACTTCACCGACTTCCTCCACCAGCCGACAGCGATCCTCGACGGCATCGAGCGCCTCGGGAAGAAGTACCGCCTACCCATCTTCTACTTCGACATTGAGCGAAGGAGCCCCATCCAGTTCGTAGGGCGCTACGTGCCTATCTACGACCCTGCGGAGGGCGACCTGCCCATCTATACCGTCACCGAGCGCTATGCCCGCATGCTGGAGGCGAATATCCAGCGCGACCCAGCAGCCTGGCTCTGGTCGCATAAGCGCTGGAAGCGCCCCCTCGAGAACTACCCCGAGGCCGTGCGCAGTGCCCGACTCCAAGCACTCCTTGACTCTGAGCAAGACAACTAACTATACTACACGCTATGCATCCTACCACACACGCCGAGGTGGCCGTCCTCGTCCTCAACTGGAATGGCCGTAGCCTCCTGGAGACGTTCCTCCCCTCTTGGGTGCAACACACCCCCGCAGGCGCAGACCTCATCATCGTAGACAATGGCTCGACGGACGACTCCGTAGCCTTCGTCCGCGAGCACTATCCCGAGGTGCGCCTCCACCTCTTCACCGAGAACCACGGCTTCGCAGCGGGCTACAACAAGGCCATCGCCGAGCTGGACTACAAGACGGTCGTCCTCCTCAATAGCGACGTCGAGCTCAGCCGAGGCTGGCTCGATGAGCCCCTCCGCCTCCTCGACTCCGACCCCACGATCGCTGCCGTCCAGCCTACGATCCGTGCACAGCGTGACCCGAAGAGCTTCGAGTACGCCGGTGCTGCTGGTGGCTTCATCGACTCACTGGGCTATCCCTTCTGCCGTGGCCGTCTCTTCGGCACGCTCGAGGAGGACCACGGGCAGTACGCTACCCCCACGGATCTCTTCTGGGCATCGGGCGCCTGCCTCATCATCCGCCGTGACGTCTATCTCGAGGTCGGCGGGCTGGATACGGTCTTCTTCGCCCATCAGGAGGAGATCGACCTATGCTGGCGACTCAATGCCCGCGGG
>ERZ772928.507-NODE-507-length-17403-cov-7.618112_pt1 | contig 17403 bp, 4 predicted proteins | sample MGYA00511686_ERZ772928 | MGnify/ENA primary metagenome ERZ772928 (study PRJEB29015, sample SAMEA2738063) | human oral metagenome | biome: human oral; feature: human-associated habitat; material: saliva | place: China | collected 2219 ... | reverse complement strand
TATTGGATAGGTTTCAATGCTGCAAGAGCTGCGCCTTGTGCACCTACACGACCGACTTCTTCACCTAATTCATCAACGCGTGGGTCCGCACCAGGAACACCAGTTACAGACAAGTCGTAAACTTTAGCACCATTAGCATCTGTAGATTCAGTAATACCTACAGAGTTATTAGAAGATTTAACCTTAGTCAATTGACCTACAGTTGCAGCATCAGATGCATCTATACCTTTCTTAAGATTAGTAATTTTGTTACCACCCATATTAAGGTCGCCACCAGAGATTTGTACTGCTGGAGTATTAGTTGCACCACCAGGGTTGCTGTTAAACGTAATGGAAGAACCACCGTTGGAGATCTTATTGATACCAGCTAATTCATTAGCTAATTGAACTTTCAATTTACCGCCATCATTATTCACGCCGATGTTATTGTCAGTCAATTTAGTTTTATCTGCACCACCAACGATATCGATAGTTTCGTTCAATTTTTTGGAGATAACTTTAGTTTTATCTGTACCTTGAGCATCATCACCAGCGTATTTTACGCCATCATCGTGAGTTGCTACTTCATGATCGTTACCATCTTTATCTTTGTATACGATACGAGTAATACCATCAGTACCATTTAAACCAGGTTGGCCTTCTTTAACAGTAATATCAGCAGTTGCATTTTTACCATCTTTACCAGCAGCGCCAGTTAAACCAATGTGGCCGATACCGTCTTTACCGGAGATAGATACAGCATCTTTACCGTCTTTACCGATAGAAACTTTACCATCAACACCATTCGCACCATCTTTACCAGTGATGGATACGCCGTCTTTACCATCAACGCCATCTTTACCAGGAACGCTAACAGATTCTAAACCTTTAAGGTTTTTGTTAAGACCAATCTTAACAGTTGTATTACCAGTTCCATCTTGCTCGATGTTAGTTCTGATATTATCAGTGTTGTATTTATCTGCAAAGTTTTCGCCAGTACCGAGAGCGCCTGTACCAGCAATAGTTACTTTAGAACCAAGTTTGTTAGTCTTAGGATCTGCGTTATTTGCATCAAATACAAGACCTTTGTCGATAAGAGCATCAGATGTAGATTTGAGGTCAGATACGTTAACAGCACCATTTGGTGTATTCGTATTAGCACTATCCAACTTATCCAAGAATGTAGCACCAGTTTCATTTGCAATGGAAGAACCAACATTATTCAACTTCATAGGAGTAGTTGTAGAATTGTCACCATTGTTCATAGATGCGATAACTTGGCTAGCAGGAACTACTGTACCAGTACCATCAATATTTGTTGTGAAAGTACCATCTGGTTGTTTGTAAACTTTAGTGCCATCTTCCTTAGTATACACAACAGGAGTTTGTGCATTATTTACAACACCTTGGTTATTGATAGTGATGTCATATTGGTGACCCTTATTTGCATCATAACCAGGTTGACCAGCAACATTTTTATCTACTACTTTGATGGAACTATCAGAAGATGTAACAGTTGTAACTTTGTCTTTCAATTGTTTAACGTTTACAGCATCTGTATCATTTTCACCAGCTTTAACGTTAGTAATTGTGTTACCACCATTATCAAGACCTTGGTTAGTCAACTTAACATCAGTTGTAGTTGTACCAGGAGTTGTAGGAGCTTTAATAGTAATGCCATCGTTATTTACAACAGTATCACCCATTGTTACAGAGCCATCTTTAGTGAGGTTAAGATCTTTGTTCATCTTAACTGTTAAAGTATTGTCGCCATCTGCTTCAACTGCGATATTGCCTGCTGCAGACTTAAACTCTTGACCATTAGCTTCTAATTTACCAGCTGCATTTTCAGTAACGCCTTCACCTTGAACCTTCACAAGAGAATTCATTGGTTGTTTATTTTCTTTAGAAGTGTTGTTACCAGTGAAACGCAAGCCATCATCCATAGTTGCTACTTCACGTTTAATATCGTTGCCATCAGCATCTTTCAATGGGTTGCCATTAGCATCTTTTGGTACGTAAACAATACGTTGAGATTGATTACCATTGTTTGCTTCTGGTTTAACAAGAGTTTGTTTACCATTTTCAGTAGAAATATCTACAGATTTGCCGTTTGTACCAGCAGGACCTTGAGGGCCTGTTAAGCCGATTGTACCAACGCCATCTTTACCAGCGATAGATACCGCGTCTTTACCGTCTTTACCAGAGATACCAACTTTACCATCGATACCATTTGTACCAGGAATGCCAGGGGTACCAGTAGCACCTTGAGGACCAACGATAGTTACGCCATCTTTACCAGCAATACCATCTTTACCATTAACAACAACTTTGTCCAAGTTAGTAAGATCTTTGTCTAAGCTGTATGTATATGTATGAGTTTTGTTAGTAGCATCAATCTCTTGTTTTACAGTCAAGTTTTTGCCTGCTGCAAAGTTAACAGTGCCGCCACTTTCAACAGCTGTTGCTACTGCAGGAGTTGTAGTATCATTTGCTACTGTACCACCATTAGCAGTTGCATTAGCTTTGAAGCCATAGTTGTTACCACCAGCTGGAATGTTCAAGTCGGTGAAATCAAGAACTGCTTTAGGGCCAGTTACAGCTTTACCATTACCATCGTTATAAGTCAATGTAACAGTCTTACTAGCTGCATCGTATTTGTATACCATATCAGTGGAGCCAGCACCTTTTACTACGCCACCTTTATCAGTATCAGTACCACCAGATGTAGGTGCAATGTGAAGTTCATTTGCTTTCAACGCATCAGCAGTAGTCTTAAGATCTCTTACGTTAACCGCCGCAAATGGAGTGTCAGTAGCTGCATTATCAAGCTTAGTTAAGAATGTATTACCAGTAGCTGTACCAGGTTTATCGATTGCAGAACCAACGTTATTAACAATGGAGTTACCACCAGTTCTGTTACCAGCTGCATCTTGGAAGGATACGATTACATCGCTTGCAGGTACATCGTTACCAGGAGCACCATCAACGTTAGTTGTGAAAGTACCATCTGGACGTTTAACTACTTTAGTACCATCAGCTTTAGTGTAAACCGCTGGAGTTACAGCGTTTACAGTATACGTTTTTTGACCTGTAGTTGCATCTGTATCAGTTTTAACTGTTACATTATCGCCAGCTTTTACGACGGAGCCAAGACCAGTGATTACTTTCTTACCATCATTAGAGATGTTGGAAAGGTCAGATTTAGCAATGCCTTTGATCTTAGTCATAACAGGATTGTTAGCTGTATCTTTAACAAGATCACCATTACCATCAGTGTAAGTTAATGTTACTTCATCATCAGCTGCATTAGTATCGATAGTTTTATCGCCTACTGTATAGTTGCCTTGAGTGATATGTTTTTCATCAGCAAGGTTAGCTACTTTATTAGTCGTTGTTGTACCAGGAGTTGCACCAGGAGTTGTGATTGTTAAATGATCACCATCTGTCTTAATTGTGTTACCACCAAGTTCAACACTATTCAAACCTGTAAGGTCTTTTGCTAATTGAACATTTAATGTTGTGTTGCCTGTAGCATCAGGAGCAGATGTAACACCGATATTATTACCAGTAGCTAATTTAGTTGCATCTGTAATGCCGCCTTTAACGTCAACTTGTTTGTTGAGTTTAACAGCGCCTACAGTACCCATATCGCCACCGAATTTTAATCCATCGTCCATAGTTGCTACTTCACGTACGATGTTCTTGCCATCAGCACCTTGAATAGGGTCGCCATTAGCATCTTTTGGAACATATACGATACGTTCAGCTTTATCTGTATCACCATTATTAGCAGGATCACGGTTTACAAGAACTTGTTCACCTTTAGCAGATGTGATAGAGATATCTGCACCATCACGGCCGTTGATACCATCTTTACCATCTTGGCCTTTAGGACCAGTCATGCCGATAGAACCATCTTTACCGTTAAGAACTACAGAAGAACCATCTTTACCTGTTGCACCAACAGAACCATCTTTACCATTAGCACCATCTTTACCTGCTACGATATTGTCGGATAAGGAGAATTCTACAGTAGCATTACCGTTAGTAGTATCATTTGTTTGTTTTACTACTAAGTTTTTACCAGATTGGAATTCTACAGTTTTCGCATCAGCAATATTTTGTGCATTAGCATCATGATTATCACCTACTGCGCCACCATCTGTAGTATTAGCAGAGGACTTAACATTCCAAGAGGATGCAGTTGTACCGCCAGTATTCAAGTCGGAGAAGTCGATAACTGCTTTAGTATCAGTTACAGCATTACCATTGCCATCGTTATAAGTCAATGTAACTTTCTTACTAGTTGCATCGTATTTGTAAATATTTTCAGTACCGCTTACTACACCGCCTTTAGCTTCAGTAGAACCAGTTTTCACTGTTGTTGGAGCAATATGTAATTCAGAAGCTTTCAATGCTTCAGCAGTGTTATGAAGGTCAGATACATTAACCGCTGCATTCTTAACATTAGAACCAGCATCAGCTGCTGCTTTCAATTTATCCAAATATGTAGCAGTTTGACCTGCAGGCATTGTTGGAGTTTGGTTTTTAATAGCAGAACCAACATTGTTAACAATCATACCGCCGTCTTTTGTTGTTTGACCAGCTGCTGCTTTAGGGTTTTCAAAGGATGTAATGATATCGCCAGTATATTCAGCTGTTTCGCCAACTTTATGGAATTTACCGTCTTTATCTTTCGTTAATTTTTCACCATCTGGAGTTGTGTAAACTGCTGGAGTTACAGCGTTTACAGTGTAAACAGTGTGTTTATCTGTTGCATCTACATCTGTAGTCACAACTACATTGTCACCAGCTTTAACTTCTGTACGGTTTTCTTTCAATTGTTTTACGTTAACTGCATCAGTATTATTTTGACCTTCAGCAACATTAGTAATTGTATTACCGCCATTATCTAAGCCAGTATTAGTCAATTTAACATCAGTTGTAGTTGTACCAGGAGTTGTAGGAGCCTTAATTGTAATGCCATCGTTATTAACTTTAGTATCACCAACAGTTAAGGAGCCAGTATTAGACAAATCAACGTTTTTGTTCAAATTGTACTTAACAACACCATCATTACCGATTTCTGCTGTTGTATTTGTACCATTTGTAAAGTCTAAACCTTTTTCTAATGTAACTGTTTTATCGCCTGTACCGTTAGCTTTGTAAGTCAAAGGAATCACTTTAGCTGCTTTAGCGCCATCGAATTTCACTTCGTATGTAGTGTTATGGTTAGTGTCATCTTTCACAGGGTTAACAGTGATAGGATTATTTGCATCAGCTGTGTAGTTGCCACCAGTAGTTGTACCACCGTTGTTAACTGTTACTGCTTCACGAGCCGCATCTTTGACAGCATTTTTAGAAACGGATACTTCATATTGAGCACCAGGATCATTTACATTTTTACCGCCGGCAACAGAAATATCAGCAATGTTAGTATCGCCAGTTGCATCTGCTTTTTTAACTACGCTTTCAGTAGAAGCTGTAGCTGCAGTTGCAGCATCAACAGCGACTTTGTAAATAGTTTTGCCAGCTTGAGTTGTATCTTCTGTTACATGAACATTAGTACCTACGCCTTGAACCTCCACTTTATGGTTCAATTTAGCTTTTGCATCATCGGACAAATCAGCTACTACATCACTACCGGAAGCAGATGTTTTAATGTATTTGCCATTATCTGCGCCAACTACACCAAAACTCAAACCATTATCTTGGTTCAATTTTTGAGTGCCAGTAGCACCAGTGTTACCAGTTAATTTAACAGTATTATTGAAACCATCGCTAACTGCTTTCAATTGATCTTCAGTCGCTGCACGACCGGATACAACTGTAGGGTTTTTCAAGTCCCAAGTTTTATTTTCTAAGCCAGTTACATAACCACCTTTACCATCAAAAGAGATAGGATGATCGCCACCAACTTTTACAACTTGGTCACCTTCAAAGGAGATTTTACCTGAGCCATTACCATTTGTGATGGAGGAGATATCAGCTAAATCACCCTTAACATTTACTTTGTAAGTTACACTGTTATCAGCTGTATCTGTACCTTCTTCAACAGTTGTGTTTTGACCATTGATAACTTTTGACTTCTTAGCAATGCCAGTAATTTTAGCTGTTTCAGTTTGTTCAGTACCATTACCATCAACATATTTTAATGTTACAGAACCATCATTTGCTACAGCATATGTGCCAGGTTTGATGTGTTTTTCAGTATCTTTTAATTGTTTTACGTTTACTGCATCAGTATCAGCTGTACCTTTTTCAACATTAGTAATTTTTTTGCTACCAGCATCGATACCAGTTTTAGTAATGGATGGACCACCAGTAATAGTCATACCACCGTTATTCATTACAGTGTCGCCAATTGTTAAAGAACCATCTTTAGTCAAATCAACGTCTTTATTCAAGGAATATGTGAATTGTTTACCAGCTTGGTCTAATACAATATTTTTACCAGCACTGAATTTAACAGTGTCACCAGGGCTTACTTTTTCAGAACTAGAACCATTTGTAGTACCACCATTGTTAACAGAAGTTACTTTCCAACCAGAGTTGTTGATAGCTTGAGTTACATTGTCAGTTGTAGCAATACCATTTGTAGTAGGAGCTACAGCTTTACCATCAGCATTAGCGGTAATATTTTTAGCTACTTTAGCAGTGATTTTTACGCCATTTGCATCAGCAGATGTGGAAATAAAGGTATCAGTATCACCATTAATATTTAATGTGTGATCTTTCAACAATACATCACTATTACCAGTGTCGCCAGCATATTTTAAGTTAACGTTTTTCAATTGAGCTACGTTAACTGCGTCAGTATCTTCTGTACCTGCAGCAAGACCTGTCAATTGACGAGTTTTTGTGACACCTTCACCAATGGAAACTGCTGCTAGAGTGGATGTACCAACTGCACCAGCTTGAGTGCTATATTTATCTGTACGATCAGATGCTGGATTATAACCTTGTACACCTGCCGCAACAGTTGTTTTAGATTCAGAACCAAGAGCTACGCCGCCTTCAATATTTGCTGTAGCTTGGTGACCAATAGCAACAGCATTCTTAGCAGATGCAGTTGTTTTTTCATTTAAACCAGCAAATGTTGTATTAGTATTATCATATGCGGCACCTTTACCATCACCACCGATAGCAATTGCATGATCACCAGTAGCCTCTGCATTGAAACCAACTGCTACAGAGCCATCTTTTGTAGCTTGAGCTGTACGACCAAGTGCTGTAGATCCACTACCAGTAGATTGTGCACCATTACCCATGGCAATAGAACCGTGAGAAGTTGCATTTGTTGCTTGACCAAGCGCAAATGCACCAGAACCACTAGCATTTGCAATCTTACCAAATGCAATTGCTTGATTACCTGTAGCCTTTGCTTGAATACCCATTGCAATTGTATTATTATTATTAGCTAATACATCTTGACCAATGGCAATCATGCCAGATGCTTTATTATCTTTACCATCTGCTTGAGCACCATTACCAATTGCAAGTGCAAAGATATTATTTACTTGGCCCGTAGCTGGGTTAATTGTATCATCACCTCGAGCAATAGTTTGCTTTTCAACACCACCACCAGGATTGTATACACTACCAATAGCAATTGTTTTACCAGTACCAGCAATTACTTTAGTACCAATACCAATAGTTTCTTCACCTGTAGTGGTATTTTCGTTACCAATAGCAACGTTGCGATCACCATCTGTAGTGTTTTTATAACCTGCAGCAATAGTGCCACCACGATTTACTGTATTTTCACGGCCGAATGCACTTGCTTGAGTAGCACCTGCCGCAATAGTATTAGAGGAACCGACTGCTGAAGAATCTTGAGCCTGAGCCTTATTATTAACACCAACGGCTGTTGCAGAAGTACCTGTAGCTTTGCTCACACGACCAATTGCTACTGCATTAGTACCAGTTGCTTCAGCCTGATAACCATAAGCCGCGGAGTAGTCGCCTTTTGTCCAGGATTGTGAACCTACAGCTGTAGAATATTGACCTACGTCTTTTGAGTTATATACAGGCGCTGTTGCTGTACCAGAATTCGTAGTCTCTGCATTCACATAGGAACCAATAGCAACAGAACCTTGCTTAGTTGCGCGAGCCACATTACCAAGTGCAACAGATTGTTTGTCTAACGCTTTAGAGCCAACACCAATAGCAGTTGTTGCATCACCACGAGCCTCATTTTCATTACCAAGTGCTAATGTTGAAGCGCCTGCAGCAATATTGTTAGCACCATAAATAATACGGCCCCAGTTATTATTGTCAGCATCAGTTCTATTTTCGTAACCAACTACAACAGAGTTATTACCAACATAGTTACCAGTTTTTGCATTTGGTGCAATATTAATTTTACTACCACTATCATCATAAGATGCTAATGCAGGGTTACCAAAAGCACCCACACCAGCCATAGCCAAACCAGCTAATACGCTAGCAAGAACTTTTTTCTTACCACCATTGTTTTTAGCAACTTCAGATACTACTACGTAGCACTCTTTAGTTTTGCTCCAAACCACTTTAAAGATTTTATTCATATTTCTATGAACCCCTTTCTTAACTAGACACAATTACAATCCTTATAAATAATAATCAATAAATACAAAAGACTAAAAGTCCAAACATCCCATATTTAATGGCTTTCTGAGTATCTTTCATATTATTTTCATTTTGTGTCATGAACAGAATATCATATATCGAAAATCTTGTAAATAGTCTCCTTCATGTTTTTATCATAATTCATAAAGTTTATTATTAGAACCTTTATTTTGTTAAACAAAATTTAATATATGAGTGATTTTTTACTCATTTTTTGTGTGTTTTAATCCTATTTTATAAAACTTAATCTATTTTCCTCTATGCAGTACAGCTTTTTTCAATATTCACATTAATGTAAGTTATAAATAAACGATTAATAGATTTAACCACATTGATTTTTATCGATTTCAAAACGTATTTATATATTATCTTTAAAATATAGATGATCTAAGAATTTCTATTTCAGATTATTATAGTTTTTTATAGACTGTTTCACTATTTTTTCATTTATTAGTTTATATATGAAGTAGTTGTGAAATATTTATCTAGTTATAGCCTATATATAATGGAAATTATGATATACTTAATCATAATGAGGTAAAATTTAACCATATAATAATAATGAGGGGTTACCATGGACACACAACAAAAAGAAGCATATAAAAATATGTATAAAGAAACCACAGAAGAAATAGTAAAAGGTAATAGCAGCGAAGGCCAAGCCATTAGTCCCCCTCCTCATCAAGCGTCTACCGACCAAGCGGGCATTGAGGCATTAAAGGACTCCTATGATGATTTCCTTTATGTATCTAAAGCCTTTGCTAGTTGTTCTATTAATTCATTAATTGCAACGGCACGCATCTACGGTCTTGATCCAGCGCCAATTAAGGGCGCTCGTGTGCTTGAGCTAGGCTCCTCTTGTGGCGGCAATATCATTCCACAAGCGCTGTACTATCCAGAGGCAACTTTCACAGGCATCGACCTGTCATCTGTACAAATCAAACACGGTAACGAATTAATCGAATCCATGGGGCTCACCAATGTAACCTTGTTAGAAAAAGATATCATGGACATCGATGATGACTTTGGCACCTTCGATTACATTCTCGTTCACGGCATTTGGTCTTGGGTACCTGACAGCGTTAAGGATAAAATCCTCAGCATTTGTAATCGCAATCTATCTGACCGCGGCATTGCTTATGTATCCTACAACACGTATCCTGGTTGGAAGAGATTAGAGCAAATGCGCGATATTATGCTCTACTCTGAAAAACAATTTAAGTCTCAATCACTACAAGAACGTACTGTATACACTAAAAACGTGTTAAAACTCCTTGGCGAAACAATGAAGATGGACCAGCGTTCCCAAAAACAATCGGGTTACAAAATCGATAATATTAATCGCGTCTTAGAGTCTAATGATTATTATGTAGGCCATGAATATTTAGAAACCTTTAACGATCCTGTGTATGTGTCTGAGTTTATTGACCGTGCTGAACAGCAGGGCTGCGTATATATCGGTGATGAAAGCATCGAAAAATCCTTTATCACATGGCTAGATGATAAGATTGTGGATAATATCAAAACTCTTGCCAACGGCAACCATAAGGACAAAGAACAATATTACGACTTTGTCTATGATACGCAGTTCCGCATGGCTTTACTAACAAAACCATGCAATAGAGACAAAATTGTACGGGACGAAACGGTTCAAAAAAACATTCTGGACACGCTGTATTTTGCAGCGCCTTTTGAAGACCGCTTAGGAATGCCTCCGAATTGGACCGATGCGCTACGCATTACGCTCAAACAATTTATGCGTACGTTCCAACAATTTAATGTGCAAGACATTGTGGACTACATGGCTAAACATCATCCAAAGGAGGAATACAATAAGGACACATTATACGTTCAACTATTTTTGCTAACCATTTTGGGCCATCTCCGTGCGTATGGTGAGAAATATGAAAAATTACCATTTGTAGAAAATGTAAGTTACATCCCAGAGCGTTTCATTAGATATGTTTCTACCCTCATCGAAGGCAACGGCAAACAATATATGTCCTTAGGCAATATGTTTAACCAAGAGGATCCTACTGTAGACCAAGGGCTATTGTACGTCATGAAACAAATGGCGCAGCCAACGACTCGTGACGAACTAATTAAGATTTTAGATGAAACGCTAACCATCACTCGTACGAAAGCAGATGGTGAGACCTTCACTGTCCCAAGTGAACAATACCTCGATGAGTCTATTAATCATTTAGTAGAACTAGGCTATTTCAGACACCAATCTTAAAACAGCATTTTTTTTTTGATACGTCACTACTTAAGTTATTACATTACTTCTAATTAAGGTATGACATAGTTGCGACTTAATAAGAGAAAAAGTAAGCCTTAGTTTCACTTTCAAAATTTAATCACACAAATATAAAAGCGTAACTGGTATAGAGTGTAATTTAATCTATATCAGTTACGCTTATTTAATTTAGCTACTACATAATGTATCTAGAAGTGTTAATCTACGTAGTAGCCAATTGTTATGTAAATAACCTATTTTATTTTTTGTTAACGCGAACGCGTTCAATTATTGGTTCACCTTGAGCATTTTTCGCTACTGTGTCCACGCGGAACAATGCCATTTCTGGGCTGAATTCAGTAACGAGGCGATCATCTACTGTTACGCCGTCTTGGATTGCACGATATACGATTTGTGCAAATTCATAACGAGTTAACAAGCGATCACCACCAAAGGTGCCATCTGGATAACCTTCAACGAGACCACGGCGAGATAAATCGCTTACCACTTCATATGCCCAGTGGTTTGCAGCCACGTCTGGGAACAATGTAGTGTGGTCAGCTTTCATCTTAGTACCAGCTACGCCATTCAATAATGCAGTCAATTTTTGGATTTGTGCATTTTGTTCAGCTACAGTTTTCTTAAGAGCCAATACTTCTTTACCAATAGCTACACGAGAACGAGATACACCGCTATGAGCCCCTACTTTCACAGACAAGCCAGCATTAAATACTGTTTCATCGCCGCCCACTGTGGAACCGATGCTAAGTTGTACATCTTCGTTAGGACGGTAGAAAGCACCGATAGCTGCCGCATCACCACTGCGGTAGTGACCATAACCTGCAGCAAAGTCCCATTTAGCATCTGGATCGAAATCAAGTGGATGTAAAGCCGCCAACGCTGCAGCACCTGCTACAGATTTGTCGATACGTTTATCCATCTTGGATAGGTCGCCCTTAATGTTCTTGATATCTGCAGCATTTTTATTGATATTAGTTGTATTATTAATGATGTTAGTCGTATTGTTATTAATTTGGTTAGCAATATCATCAGCAAGAGATACTTTGTAATCGTGGGTATTACCATTGACAATCGGTGTTACCTTAATGTGGTCACCAGCTGTTACAGTTGTAACACTAGAAGATGCTGCGATTTGATCTTGTAAACGTTTAAGTTGAGATACGTTAACCGCATCAGTATCTGCTACGCCAGCTTTCACATTATTGATTTTTTGATCGCCTGCACTAATACCGTTTGTAGTGTAGTAAACAGTTGTATTCCCTTCACTAGCATACATACCGTATTTATCAAATTTTGCTTGTTCTAAAGTATCTGTGTTTTCGATTTGGATACCTTTAGGTGAAATGCCGATATTTTCGCTACCTTTAAAGAAGCTAGCACGGTCTTTATCGATACGAGCACGAACGTCGTCAGTTGCTTTGCCGAAGTTAGCAGAGCTCATTTCTACTAAGTCTTTATTTACAGCTACTTTGTATTCAGCACCACCATTAGCATTTGTACCAGGTGTTACAGTTGTATTATCGCCTGCTACAACAGTAGTATGTTTTTTAGCATCTGCCTCAACAGTAGAGATTTTAGTTTCTACCTTTTTAAGTTGTGCTACGTTAACTGCATCAGTATCGTTTGTACCAGCTGCAACAGATGTGATTTGACGTGTTACATCATTAGCTACATCGCCAACGGATACAGCAGATGCTGTGGCTTTCCATGTGGAGCTTGTATCAGTAGATGCCGCTTTTGTGCTAATATCATAACCAGCTGCACCAGCTGCTACAGTCGCTTTGGATTTACTACCAAGAGCTACACCGCCTTCAGCAGATACTTCAGTGTTATGACCAATAGCTACTGCATCGTTTACAGTTGTAGTAGTTTCTGCATCGCTAGAACCAATAATAACAGAATTATTAGCACCTGTTACCTTGCGGTTGTCACCAACGATAACTGTATTATTAGCATCAGATACAGTATTCTTAGAACCAATAGCAGTTAAATGTTGTACATTAGATGCAGTATTACCAACACCTACTACAAAGTTATCTGCGCTTTTAGCACCATTCGTACCTGTTACAGTATTGTTAATACCAATCATTGATGTACGCAATGTGTAGTCAGCCTTGTTGCCGCCACCGATGGCCATCGTAGCGCCACCGCCGTTAGCATCTTTTACAGCAGTGCGCAATTTTTCAGCTAATTCTTTAGCGGAATTACCGCCATCATCTGGTGCTCCAGAAATAGATTTAACAGAGTTAGTGATTTCGTTGCCAGCACCCATAATAAGAGAGCCATTAGAATTAAACGTTCTATTTGCTGTACCAACAATGCTGTTAGCAATGCCAGCGTAGTAGCTACTAGCTGTTTGAGACTCAATGCTGTTTAAAGAACCATTAATAGTGGATCCCAAGTTCTTAACAGGATTTGCTAAACGACCACCATTATATTCACTAGAGATAATATTATAGGTACCTGTATTGGTTGTAAAAGCGCCATTACTAAAGCTATTAGCACCTACTGTAGTCGCATAAGCATTCAATGCATATTTACGAGTAGTTGATGTATCTACTGTGATATCACCAAGATCGCCTTTATAGTTGTGGGAACCAATCATAGTACTACCAGTGCGAGCAAATGTATTGTCACCAATAGCTACGCTACCTACTACCTTTGTTGGATCCGCAGGAATTCTTGAAGAAGAGAACCAACTACCACTATATGTTGTTTGACCTAAGGCAAAGCTAGCCTCTACACCGCCGGCCATATTTTCAATCTTTGCATTTTTACCAATAGCAATACTACCACCTTGGCTAGCATAGTTATTAATATTAGCATCCTTACCGACTACGATATCCCCTGTAGCAGCACTAGCACCATTAGTATAACCAATCTTAGCATTATTACCAATCGCTACGTTTTCTGCTTTTGGAGCATTGCTACCTGTGCCGTACGCTACGCCATTACCAGCGCCCGTTGCCGTATCGGCTGCACTCGCTACAACACATAAACTAGATAATAATACACCGTTGATTAACAAAGTTAATAAACGTTTCCGTTTGTTCATAGTTTAGAACCTCCATTTACAAACTACAAAACCTATCATTCTCTCTTTGCATTAAAATTCACTTTTTATTCATGAGTTTTATATGAATATTGTAGCACGTATACGAATTTTGTAAACAGTAATTTATATATCTATTAAGAGAATATAAAAAAGGGTAGTTAATCGATGAGAGTTAACTACCCTTTTTTTGGTAAGAGGAAGGCGAACCCCTTACCGGTGCCGTATGATATAGGTTTGTTATTAAGAGAGAGATTTTGAAGTAAACACAACACAAAGATTATTAAATAGTTGGAGAGTAACTAAGATGAACGGGCGATCACACGGCATCAATAATAAGATAATGGCTTTTATAAAAAGCCATTATCTTAAAGAACAATTGATATGAACACTAACGTTTCCCTTACCTAGAGTATATCACTTATATAGGAATAATAGTAGGTTATTTTTCATTTAATTTTCATTAAAATAAAATGAATGCAGGGAATGGCATGACCATTCAATTTGTCTATTCAGTTATCAAAATTATTGTTCAACAAAAACCGTATTAGTTCGTCTTACGAGGTTGAGCATTTTATCGCGAACCGTTGCAGATTGTTCTAAACGATGATTGCCACCATACCAAGCCATCGGAGCTCCCGCTAAACGGAACGTAATTTTACCATATGCACCGCCAGAGCTATGTTCCGGTTTATTGTATCCCATATCTACAGATACACGCGGCGTAAGTTGCATCTCAGAGCCTATGCGCAAACCATTCTTATCGGCTTGTCGATCCTGGTTCCAGTGATAGCCTTCAACATAGACCCTAGCCCAGCGCGCATTTTTAAAGGTTTTACCATATTCTAAGGTATAACCATTAGATACTCGCTCTAAGGTATGCAGGTTCGCATCCAAAACACGCTCATCGGAAGCAGAACCATACCAGTTAAAACGAAACTCGCTTTCACCAGACATATATTCAAGACCAGCACTGAGTCGATCGTGACGATTCAAGAAACGATGATCATAGAATAGATGAGCCCCATAGAGGCGGCGGTCGTCCTTGGAAATACGACGGTATCCAATGCCTACGTTAAGGGTAGTACCCGTATCAGAGGCGCGAGAAATGCGCTGCTGCGTAAACCACACATCACGAGAGGTATTATCGTAATGACCTAGAGGCTGAATAGTCTCCGCAGAATACAACGGCTTCCACCCTTCTTGGAACTGAAAACTCAGTGTAGTGCGTCGCATCCACGGCTTACCTTTCGCACCATACATAGCATTAGATACATTGGACATAGCCACCGCATTAATGGCGCGGTTCACTGCATCCACATTGCTATACTGCACGGTCTTAGTATCTTGCCGATCCATGATGAGCGGCCCACCTTGGCCAATCACATGGTCTGGTGTGACGGCAGGCGTAATGTGAAAGCCCTCTGATGCGGCCTTCATGCGTTCTGTTTGAGCATCAGTTTTTGCAGACACTACGCCCTTATCATTATGTAATTGTTGTTTTTCTGCCTCAGCTGTACCCACACAACACAATAGGGCGCTCAAGGCGATACACACAATACGTTTCATTACTCTCTACATTTAAAATTCATGAACAACAAATGAAATATATACTAGTGTATCGAATAATGTTTATGTATGTCAAGATAGGTAGTCACTAGAAACGTATTATTTTACTATTATATGTATATAAAAAAGAGGTAATAACCATTATATGTATATAAAAAGAGGTAATAACCATTATATGTATATAAAAAGAGGTAATAACCATGTTATTACCTCTTTCATATCTTTTAAACCCTATTTTTCATTAAGTTTTTGCACAAGCATATCTACTGTTTCTTGTAGTTTTTTGTTTTGTGCTTCTAGTGTATCTACCCGTTGTTCTAATGCGTTATAGGATGCAGGGGAAATCTTAGGCAACGTTTTATTTTCACCGAATTTATAGGATACGCCTACATTAGTCATCAAATCACCACTTACAGTTGTACCTGCTGTAAGGAGTAGGTTTTCTTTCGGATAGTAACCTACGCCTAGAGCCAATGCATTTTCGCCCTTGTAGTGACCATAGCCACCCATAACTTGAACCTTGTGGTCAGGATCAAATTGTAGTGGATGCAATGCAGCTAGTGCTGCAGCGCGAGCATCACCGCGGTTGGATTCTTTTTCCACGTGGCGTACATCGCGATGCAATACATCAATTTGTTGGTTTGTACCATATAACTGGGAGCCATTAACCGCATCTGTAGAATCCGCTGTAATACGACCTGCTGCAACATGAGTGATAGTGCGTTCTTGACCTGCCGCACCAACAGATACAGTAGACACAGGAGCAGTACCGGCGAAGCTTTCAGTAACACCATTATTGTAGGTATAACTAGGAGTGCTCACTACATCACTACTTTCAGCAGTAGAATTATTACCTAATACAACGGCATTGTCTAGAGATGTTTTCACATTATTACCAACTACGAATGTATTATTAGCACTCACTTGGTTCTTGTTACCAACACTGTAGGAATTATCGCCCTTAACAGTATCCACATTATACGTACCTACACCAAAGGCGCCAGATTGGTTACCTTCAATTTTGTTATATGCGCCAATAGCGGAGTTCTTATCGCCTTTAAAGATAACACCATGACCCATGCCATAGTTAAAATTACCATTTACTGTAGAGTTAGAACCGATTAATACAGTGTTATTCCCCTTACTACCGCCAGCTTGAGAAGCGCCGAGCCATACGTTTTTATTACCTTCAGAGCCAGCTCCTGCAAAATAACCTACCGCAATTGTATCCGAAATAGTTGATTTAAAGCCTGCTGCAAAGTTACCTAAAAAGTTATAGTCACCTTTACCACCTACAAAGCTCTTAGCACCTAATGCTACATTGCCACCACCTTGAGAACCATTCAAGGCAAGACGACCGATGGCAATATTATTACCCTTTGCATTTGGATCCCCTGCATGGGCATAGGGATCGCTATTAGTTGCCCCAGTTTGACCACCAAGATGTACATTATCTGAGTTAGTGAAAGATGACCAACCTTGTAAACCAATGTTATAAGTGGCACCCCCAGTGGAAACAACAGGAATATCTGCAGCTTGAACCAAGCTTGCCGAAGATATAGTCAAAACTCCGAGTACTGCTAATAATTGTAGTTTCTTTGCGTGATTCATAATCATACGCCTCCCTTGTTATACTACAAAACACTTTCCCTTCATATTACCCTCATGATTACTACGATTAAATTATACTGCTATCGAAAAAATATGTAAATAACATAAATAATAATTCATAAAGGACAGATTAGCCAATACAATTAACAAACAAACCCCCGTAGGAATGAATCCTACGGGGGCTATTTGTTTTAGTACGACCTATAGCTTGCGAGAGAGAACATAGTATCCAAAAGGATTGTAATTGCTTTGTATCTAGGAGTAATTGCATATACCTGAATACTATTATGTAAATTTATGTATAGTATGTAAGGACTTA